>Ga0187892_10005171_pt1 | contig 20828 bp, 14 predicted proteins | sample MA1701073metaG_FD_139345 | JGI IMG/M metagenome (GOLD analysis project Ga0187892, IMG submission 139345) | Bio-ooze microbial communities from a basaltic lava cave in the Kipuka Kanohina Cave System on the Island of Hawaii, USA - MA170107-3 metaG ... | reverse complement strand
GAAGGGAGCACTGTCTCCATTTCGGACTGCAGTCACCGGGACCGGCAAATCAGGCTCACCTCCATGTGCCATCCCATGGACAGATCTCTCGTGAGCTCCGAACCCGCTTGTTTAAGGACTAGAACACGAGACATAAAACGAAATGAGCACGAGCGTCCTGGACCGCCAGGCTGTTCCAAGTCGCGTTTCAGTGTTGAGACTGGCGCTGCCGGGGAGGGGCCTAATTCATGAGACAATTTTTTTCATCGGTGGCTGTCGGGCTTCTCGCGTGCCTGACGCTTACCGAGGCGCAATTCGCCCGAGACATCTCATTTTCGCAGTCCGCGCACACAATCGACGCATTTGATTTCGCAGGAATCACTCTCACTGTTACGAACGCGAAGATCCAGAATCCGTTTACTGAGGCCCAAGTGAGCGGGTCGTTTCAATTCAAGAACGAAAAAGCTATAGAGGTTGACGGCTTTTGCGACGCCTCCGACGGGTCCAAGTATCGCATCCGGTTTATGCCAAGCCAGCCAGGCGAGTACACGTATTCCGTCAAATACCGCCAGGGCAACTTTGAGCGGGCTCATTCCGGCTCCTTCACGGCGAGGGATGCCGAGCGCAGGGGCATCGTTCGCGTGGACAAGAATTATCCGTGGCATTTTGTCTGGCAAGGAACTGGGGAGCACTACTTCTGGAATGGAACCACCAGCTATTGGCTGATGGGGTGGGACGATGACACCATCAGGAACAGCATCGACCGGCTTCATACAAAGGCCAAAGACTTAACTAGAGGGAAACGAAGCCATCTTCGCCGCGGGCCTTTGCCTTCCCACCCTAGGGAAACGACGGAAGAAAAATCAAGGCGAGAGCTTCCTTCCTGGTGCAGGCACGCGAACGGAAGGGCCAAATCCAGGCGCGGGAGCAGGCCGGTTTCTAATCTCCAAAACGCTCAGGCTCTCCCTAATATCCTCTAAATAGGGGATAGACACCACTGCAGTTTGGAAATATCTTGAGCAGCTTTCATACTTCGTTACCTACACTCAAATCTGGCTTCCTATTAGGGACTTTGTCAACGACTGGAGTCGCTTCCGTGCCTGAGCGGGGCAGTGCTTGCGACGGACTCCTCCTCGGTGGCAGTCAGGTATCAAGGGTGGCTTGATGAGGCCTTCGCGAAGGAAAATGAGGCGTTGGCGTTGAGGAGCTGGGGGCGGGGGAATTGTCTCCTCGACGTGGCGATTGGAGAGCAAAGCCGAAGTAGCGGGTACGGACAGACCCGGCGGGCAGGACCTGGAGGAAGAAAGGGCGGAGAAACTCGCCGGCCTTGTGGAGTGGTTTCTTTGAAATGAATTGAGACCTTGGTGCATTCGTAAGTGGGGGTTTGAAAAGCTTCCAAGTCACACCGGGGCAGAGGACGTGATTCCTCGGCCCCGCCGAAGGCTCCCGGAAGAGGGATTTTCAGAAGCACTGGATTGATCGCTGCCTGGGTTCCGCTGAACCACGTTTCTCAACAGTCAATGACTCTGGTGCAGATTCGGGGAACAGGATTATGGATGATCTACCAGCGTTTGCCAAAGCGGCGTTCTTGATCCCATCATCGTATTTGCCTGCAAGGACACGGATGACCTCTGCTTACCGCGGCCCTCTGGATCGGCTGGTGAGAATCGGAGCCATCATGATCCTCTCGACCTGCCGCACGTTGAACTCCCTTCAAAGAATCCTCTGCTTCGTTCTCCTTTTTTGGGTGCTGCCACTTACAAACATCGCTTTCAGCAAGAACGAACCCTGGGAAGGGACCCTCTTCTCTGGGAATCCCGAATCGATCTCCAGAGCTGCGGCTGCAATTCCTTCTACGGCAGGAGCCAGTGTCGTTGTGCTGCTGGACGAGAAACGTTTTGTTTTCGATGACCTCGGCAGATCGAGTCGCACAGAGAAGCTTGTCTATCGAATACTGACCCCAAAAGGAGTCGATGAATTGGATTCTGTCCAAGTCTTATGGGCGCCCTGGTACCAGGAGCGCCCTTCCATTCGGGTGCGAGTTATCACACCTGATTTTGCCGTCCATATTCTCGACCAGAAGACCCTCAATGAGGGTCAGGCACATGATGAGAGTCCAAAGAGCTATATTGACGAGCGTGTGCTTGAGGGCCCACTGCCGGCCGTAGAGATTGGTGCCGTTGTCGAACGGGAAATAGTGACGACGGAAAAAATTCCATTTTTCGACAAAGGGTGTATCAAACGGGTTGTCTGTGGACGCCCCGTACCGGTGCAGCAAGCACGAGTCATTATCGACGCGCCAACGGCGCTACCTCTGCGTTACCTATCCCGTCTCCTCCCAGCAGAGGAACCTGTGCGTAAAGAAGCAAGTGGCAGAGTTGAGCTGACGTTCGAAACTGGCCCGCTGTCCGCAATTGAAAGAATCGAGCCATTCCTCCCGAGTGATGTGCCGCGATGGCCATACATTGCTTTTTCGACCGGAGATTCCTGGCAGGCGGTGGCTGCTCGCTACGCGCAGATTGTCGAGGGGCGCATTCATCCGGAAGAGGTCAGAGGCCTCGTATCGAGGACTCTCCAGGGGAAGAAAGATCGGATGGAGGTCATCGCCAGTCTTGTGGCCAGGCTCCACAAAGAGACCCGATACACCGGCGTGGAATTTGGCCAATCGTCGATCGTTCCTCAGCCTGCGGCAGAAATTCTCAAGCGGAAATACGGTGACTGCAAAGATAAGTCTCTTCTTCTGGTCTCCATGCTTCGAGCAGCCGGAATTCAGGCGCAAATGGCACTACTCCTGACAGGTCACGGGCAGGATTTGGATAAAGAGCTGCCGGGGATGGGTATGTTCAGCCACGTTATTGTTCGAGTGCCGGGGACGCCGGCTCTCTGGATTGATGCGACGGATGAGTATGCACGTGTCGGGCAACTTCCAACCGGGGACAAAGGGCGTCTGGCCCTTGTGGTTGATCCGAACACGACCGCACTTATCCCCACTCCGGAATCCACCTCCTCCGATAATCGCCTCGTGGAGACCAGAGAGTTTCACTTATCTGAACTCGGGCCGGCGCGAGTGATTGAAACAAGTGAAACCTGGGGACTTTTCGAGAGGAATTACAGGAGTACCTATAGCGGTTCCGATTCGAATGATGAACGGGAGAATCTGGAAGACTATGTTAAGCAGACCTATCTTGCCAAAAGATTGGAGAAGCTGGAAGTTTCAGACCCCAACGATTTTGATGTTCCTTTCCGGATCCGTCTGGAGGCTGCCGAAGCCGGAAGAGGCATAACCGACGAGAAGAATGCGGTGGTGGCTATCAGGCTGAACGAGATTACTCATCTGCTTCCTGCCGAATTCTCACAAGCAGATTCATCTGAAATTTCCGAGAATTCTTCCGCCTCTTTGGCTACGAACAAGTCAAACAAGTCTCGGACAGCGGATTATGTGTTATTCGAGCCTTTTATCAATGAATGGCATTATCGGATTATTCCTCCTCCCGGCTACAAACCACAGGCTCTGCCTGCATCCGTGAAAGAAGATCTGGGTCCAGCCTCTCTTTCCCGACAGTTCTCTGTCTCTCAAGAAGGGGTCGTCCGGGCCGATTTCCGTTTCGATACGGCCAAGAGCCGATTCACACCGGCCGAGGTAGAGACGCTTCGCGTGGGCATCAAAAGGCTCGAAAAGGGAGAGCCCATAATCTTGCAGTTTGAGCAGGTGGGCGAATCCTGGCTGACAGCAGGAAAGATACGGGAGGCGCTGAGAGAGTTCAAATCCCTTGCCGCTCTGCATCCCAACGAAGGATTGCATCATGCACAAATCGCCAGGACTTTGCTGACAGCCGGGCTCGGAGAGGCGGCGCGCGAAGAGGCCAGGCTTGGCGTTCAATTGGATCCCCAATCTGTAGTTGCTTATCAAACGCTGGCTTTAGTGCTGCAATACGACTTAGTTGGACGTCAGTTTAAGAAGGGATTTGATATGGCCGGAGCCGAAAACGCGTTCCGGAAAGCCAAGGCATTGGACCCTTTGAATTCCGTTGGCATCGCCAATTTGGCGATTCTGCTTGAACACGATGAAAAGGGAATTCGCTACGGCCCGAAATCGCGGCTCAACGAAGCCATCTCTGAATACCAGTCGATCAAAGAGAACCTCAGCGAAGCAGGAGTTGAAGCCAATCTTCCCGTGGCGATGATGTGGGCGAGGCGATTCAAAGACTTAATGGAGATGACCCAGGGAGCCAGCGTCCCCTCTTCCTATTTGAGCTATCGACTGGTGGCCATCGCGGCCACGGAGGGTTCGGAGACAGCATTGAAGGAAGCCTTGCGAGCCCTTTCTAGTGACGCTTTGCGCCGATCGACGCTGCTCAATGCTGCGGAGCTGCTGATGCAACTTCGGTTCTATCCCCAGGCTGCTGATTTAATGGCTGCAGGGGCCCAGGGAACGGCGAATGCTGCCAACACTTTGACTCGTGTCGCCTTGCTGCGCACGCTGCGTCGCCATGACGAGTTCTCCGATCCGCAAGATGATCCGAGGACGGCTGTGAAGAAGCTTTTCCGAGTGATTCTTGACCCCGATCCCATGCCACAAGAGCTGCTTCAGCTGATGAGCCATCATTCCCGGCAAGATTTCGGCCCCGAAGAAGAGAAGGAGCTTCAAGAGAGAATGGCTTCACTCCGGAGATCACTTGCCAGTACTAGATTGTTGCCAGATCTGTTGCTGGACCTGATCTTGGGGGTTACGCAGATGACAGTAGAGGGCGGCGACACGGTAGGCTACCGGATTCGGATGCAGGGGCCAGGCATGTCAGGAACTCAACAGAACGCTTTCTATGTAACAAAGGAAGAGAGGCAATATCGCTTGCTTGGTGGGGGATGGTCCATAGCAGATGCAGGCATGGAAGTCCTGGAGCGGGTAGAGAAAGGAGATCTTCTTGGAGCACGCCGCTTGTTGGATTGGATCCGCGAAGACGAGACGCTCGGAGGCGGGGATGATCCTCTCAGCGGTTCGGTTTTTGCCCGCTTTTGGAGTAAGGGAGTAGAAACCGACAAAGATGCGATTCGCTCTGCGGCTGCTACGCTGCTGGTTGAAAGAAAAATGGAAGCAGGTAAAGAAGCGATAGGCACGGGCGCTGCTTCTCAGCGGGCCCAACGAAAAGAAGCCAAAACGGCGATTCCGATCCTTACGATGGGAAGAGAGGCCGCAAAAACCGACGCAGCCCGGCAAGAGTTTGACCTAGCCCTGGCGCAAGCATTTGGGAAGGCAGGCGAAAACGAGAAGTTGCTTCCCGTAGCGCAGCGCCTGCTGGCCAGCGCGCCAGATTCCTTGACGGCCTTTCACATATTGGGCCGGACCTTGACCGGTCTCAAGCGATGGACCGATGCGGAGAAGCTGGCAGAGGCCCGATTGGAGCGGCATTCTGACGATCCCCATGCCATCCGTCTGCTGGCTTCGATTGCCGACAAAAAAGGGGAATTGGAGAAAACCAGCGAGTATCTGTTGCGACTCGTGAAGTCGGGGAAAGCCGAAGCACCCGATTTTAATAATCTGGCCTGGAATGACCTTATCCGGGGGCAGGTAATCGAGGAGGCTCTCCAGGTTGCTCAGCGCTCTGCCCTTTTGAGCCAGAACAAGAATGCTGCCGCACTTCACACTCTTGCCTCGCTTTATGCGGAGGTCGGCAAAACCGCAGAGGCGCGAGATGTCGCATTGCAGAGCTTGGAAGTGAGCGGGCAGGATGATCTCAATTCACAGACCTGGTATGTCCTGGGCAGAATTGCAGAGCAGTATGGGTTCAATGACGCTGCAGCTGCCAATTACCGGAAAGTGGAACAGCCAAGAGCAGAAGAATCCACCTTCAGCTCCTGCTACCTGCTGGCTCAAAGACGCCTGAAGGCAATGAACGCCTCTCGTTAAGGGATCAAACGTCGAGGTCTTATGGGCATAACGGCGGGTGGCCCACAGCGCAGGCGCAGAGACGTTCTCGTTTCTGTGTGGCTGGTTTTGGTCGCGATCGTCACGGGTTCGCTGTTGGAAATTGAGCTAAATACGCTTTCCCGTCGGCATGATCGCTCTGGCGGATGGGGCAATCTTCTCCGACACTTCGAACGTACCGGAGCCATCCAGGAGACCGTACGTCGGCGCTGCCTTGCAGTTGTTTGCTTCAGTCGCACTGCTGTTCTGGTATGTGTTGAGGTTCAGGTCGTCTTGTCGGGAAAGATTATTGTCTGAGGAACGCAACTTTTTTGAATCCGGGTGTGTTAGCTGCTAGCCAAGGAAAAACTCTTTTGCACGCCTCTTTTCGATTGGCTCGGCGCACAGCCCATCAGGCTTGAGACCTTCCGGAGGTTCGCCGTGAGTGCATCAACGCTGCCCTGCCAATTACTCGGAAGTCTCAAAGTCCAAGTAGTACGCCGACGCAGCCAAATCAGAGGCAGGAAGCGAAGCAGCTCGCTTTTTTCGAATGAGTCTAACTTGATGCGATTACTCTACTCGAGTCTTCTGCTAGCACAGATTCTAGCTCTGACGGTCCAAGCGCAGACAAGCCGCAGCTTGGAAAAGGAACAGGCAATTTGGGCCCAACTTCATCTCGTTGCACCTGGGGCCGTGGAGGGTTTCAAGCAAGCTACAGAGTTGCTCGACAAGCAAGATTACCAGCAAGCCTCAAACCTGTATCAACAGGTGGTGGATGCGGCACCGCAGTTTGATCCGGCATTGCGGCGGCTGGGCTTCTGCCTGATATCGTTGGGTGATGTTGAGAATGGGGTGAAGCTTCTGGAGAAGGCGGTTCAGATCAATCACTCGGCTGAAAACTTGTCGAGCCTCGCCCAGCACCTCGCGTTCCCGGGAAAGGGCACGGAGCCAACTCGGGAAGTTCGTGAGCGCGCGTTGGGTTTGGCGCTCGAGGCTGATCAGAAGAATAGGAACGAGGACTTCAGTTATCCGGCGCTGGTTGCTGAGCTGGCTCTCAGACTGGACCGCAAGAAGGAGTTTCGGGAAGCGACACTGCGTCTTGTTCTTCAATACCCCGACGAGATGGTGACCCATTATTTCAGCGCGATTCGAGCTGCTATTGACGAGGAATGGACTGCTGCAGAAGACGAGATCAAGAAGGCTGAACAGCTGGGTCTGGCTCCCGAGGTCGTAAAAGAGTTTCTCGATTCGGGGATTCACAGCCGGGCAACGGTTTGGCGGTATGCACACCACACACTCTATCTGGTGGCTGCATGGTGCGGAGGACTCTTACTGCTGTTTATTCTGGGAAAGACCCTCTCCACCCTGACTCTGCGGTCGATCGAAAGGAAGGCAGACCCTAACGCAACCGTCACCTCACGAGAACAGGTACTGCGAAGAACCTACGGGAAACTAATCAACTTGGCGGGTCTCTATTACTATGTTTCCTTGCCCATTGTGATTCTCCTGGTGGTGGCGCTTGCAGGTTCTGTCATCTATGGCTTCTTAATGTTGGGCCGAATTCCTGTAAAGCTGACGGTGATGCTCGTCATCGGCACTCTCGTCACGGTCTTCAGGATGATCGAGTCTCTCTTCATCAAGGTAAAGGCGGAGGATCCAGGTCGAAGCCTGACGCGCGACGAGGCGCCGGGAGTCTGGACGTTGACGGAGCAGGTGGCCAGCGACGTGGGCACGCGGCCGATTGATGAAATCCGGATCACGCCGGGCACGGAATTCGCAGTTTACGAGCGCGGGAGCCGCAGAGAGAAGTCTCAGGACAAGGCCCAGCGGATTCTGATTCTGGGCACAGGTGTTCTCAACGGTTTCAGAGAGAACCCCTTCCGGGCAGTGCTGGCCCACGAATATGGGCATTTTGCACATCGCGACACTGCCGGTGGCGACGTGGCGATGCGCGTCAACAGCGACATCATGAAATTCGCCCAGGCCATGATCCAGAGCGGCCAAGCCGTTTGGTGGAACCTGGCGTTTCATTTCCTCCGTCTGTATCACTTTCTCTTCCGCCGCATTGGCCACGGCGCCTCGCGCCTCCAGGAAGTGCTGGCCGATCGCATGGCGGCACTGAAGTATGGCGCGGAATCGTTTGAAGAGGGCCTGCGCCATGTGATCCGTCGCTCGGTGGAATTCGAGCACGCGGCCCATCGGGAGATCAATGAGGCTGTGAGCTCCGGTCGAGCGCTACAGAACCTTTACGACCTCCGGATGGAAAGAGAATCTTCAGTTGAGGAAGAGATCAGCAAGGCCTTGAGCCGCCGGACTTCGGAGGATGACACACACCCGGGTCCCATGGATCGATTTCTTTTGGTGCGGCAGGTCAGGTCCCAGGCAACTCTTGCGACCACAGGCATGGTTTGGGACCTCTTTACCAACCGTGAGGATCTCACGAACGAAATGAGCGGCTGGGTGAATAGGCAAGTGAGCAGGTCTGTGACTTAAATGGGTTCGAGGCTGCTTCGCGCAGTCGTGGAATGTCTTAGGTTAGCTTGCCTGGAAATTGATTCGGGACAATTGGAGTAGGTTCTGTCTTGGCGGAGCTCCATTGTTCGGCAATGTCCACGTTGCTTTGGATATCAACGCTTCCTTTGAAGCGGGCACCGAATTCAGTCGAGATTCGTGAGGAGGTGATATCGCCTACCACGGACCCTTGTGACTTTATCTCCACCAACTTGCGCGCATAGATATTGCCGACGACCTTTCCCATGACGATCACATTGTTTGCATTGATTTGGGCCTTGATCTTCGCATGGGGACCGACCATCACATTATGGTCTTTCATTTCGATCTTTCCTTCCATTTGTCCCTCAATGATAAGGTCTTCGCCGCCAGCCACCTCTCCTTTGATGTGGACGGACTTGCCAATGTAGGTAACCTTTTCCTCCACCAGTCGGGCGCTGCGTCGTGAAAAAGCCTCTCGAACCAACCTGGCTAGGTTCTCGACTCGCCTTGAAAACTGCCTCAGTTGCTTCAGGAGGAATTGTTCCTCCCGAACTCGGGCAATCCACAACCGAATGGTCTTGAACCACGTTTCGAACTGGCGACTCCAGATAGGTAACGGCACGGAATTGGATCCAAGGTGGCGCTCGGCCCAAGCTTTTGAGCTGGCAACGATCTCAACGAGTTAATATCCCTGGGATGGAGAAATGTCAACATCGGGGTTGGAAGTTTGTCGGGGTTGGAAGTTGCTGCTTGCGGAAACTTGTAGGGACATGAAAAAAGACCGCTCGGGAAGCGGCCTGGGGGATTTCGCTTCGGCGTTGCGGAGCGGACGGTTAGCTTGATTTGGATGCGGGCTTTTCCCGGTATTTCTTGAGGAAGGCTACTGCGTGGCCGTTGGGGTCGATGCATTTCTTCATTTTCCGTGTCCTTGGCTGAGAAACTGAGTGAGGGAGTCATGCGCAAACTACCCATTCGGCGCTCGTCAAGAAAATCAAGGGCCAGTAAGACACCTTCACAACCATCAGCGTAACCAGGTACGCTGAACGGCCCGGCGGGCATATAACAGCAGGTGTTCTCGTCAACGTTTCCAATCGCGGGGAAGCTGTTCAGACATCTCGGACATGTCAATTCTTCTTGCAGGCCTTCTAGGCTGAATCATGAGTCTCTCTGACACCTTGGACATCGTATTCTCGCGCCGATCCTGATGACGTTTTTGGAAAATCAAATAGTCGTGCAAATCCCCTCCAGGATTTATCTGCTTGATGGGCATTGATGCTAATTCATAGCGAACCGGTGGAAGCGGGGGAGAGGATGTTAGGACGCGACTACGTCGTTGCTTTTCAACCTCCTGAGAAGCAATCGTCCGCCCTGCAGAACGAGGTGCAGCCGAAACGTAGAATCAACTTTATCAGAAAGGCCTGGATGAGAGCCCTGTGGGTGCAGGCGTCGAAAGAACGCTTCAGCAGAACCAGTGCCATCATGCTTCGTTCAGCTGAGGGATGAGGAAGAATGGATCTAGTTGCGCTTGGCATCTAGTTTGTTGGGATTTACAGAAGGGATTGTAATAAAAGAAAAATCTACCAGGTGTGGAGGCGAGGAGGGGATTCGAACCCCTGCATAAAGGTTTTGCAGACCTCTCCCTTAGCCACTTGGGTACCTCGCCGTTGCTGCAAGCGTCCTAGACTGCATTCAAGCCTTATACACTTAACGAGTTTGCGCCGTCAAGCTGGTTGAAGCTTCCCAGCGAATGCGCCTGCGAGAAGGACAAACACCAAATAGCTCGCAGGGGAAACAGAAGCCCAAGACGACACCATGGTGAGTTTTCATCAATGTATCGAGTTCGACAACAGAACTCGCAGAAACCCCGCCTGAGCCATACCTCTTCCTAACTCCTGATGGAGTCCAAGTTGTAGCAGGCTGATGACTAAGCTGAGCTAAAGATCCCTCATAAGAATTCCGATCTAAGGTTTTGGATGCTGGAAAGCCCAGCCGGTCGATCGGCCAGCTTTGTAGCATCATTATCCTGGCCGGAGAAGAGTTGAATGTTGAGCTACATCGTGCTGGTGATTGTCTTCCTCATGAGTGGAGTCGCACGTCCGCTCGAAGCTTCAGACAAACCTGAGATCGAAGACACCGTGGCCTACGCCCGATCTCTGGCTACCAGCAGCCGTCGCGCTGAGGCACTCGAGCTCCTGAGCAAGCGTCTCGAAGAACGTCCTCAAGACTCGGATGCCCGCGTGCTCTATGGAATCATACTCTCCTGGGAAGGACGCTACGATGAATCACGTCGAGAACTCGAGAAGGTATTGGCAACGAACCGAACTCACGGGGACGCATTGCCGGCGTTAATTAACGTGGAGCTGTGGTCGGACCATCCTGAACGCGCTGAAGAACTGACACGAGATGGATTGCGCGACCGCCCCAACAGTTCCACCTTGTTACTGGCCCGGGCTCGAGCCTTGAAGAACCTCAACCAGCAGGGAGCGGCAGTACAGGCCTTGGATCGCTTGCTGGCAGTCGATCCTGTCAACAAGGAGGCCGAACAATTGCTGGGTGGCTTGCGGGAGGGTTCCCGCCTTTGGGAAGCAAGTTTTGACCATTCCTACGAGTGGTTCAGCGACGGCCGGAGCGCCTGGAACGAGGATCAATTGAGTTTGAAAGGGCGCACGCCGGTCGGTTCCCTCATCGGTCGTTTCTCGCATGCGAATCGCTTCTCTTTGTCCAGCAACCAGGCCGAGATTGATTTTTATCCGAAGTTTAGGCCTGGCACCTATGCTTACCTGAATATCGGCTACTCGCCCGACGCAACGCTCTACCCCCGCTACCGGTTCGGAACCGACCTCTACCAAAGCTTGGGACAAGGCTGGGAAGGATCGGCCGGATATCGGAGACTCGGTTTTGGTGGCAAGGTCAACATTTTTACCGGATCCATGGCGAAGTATTATGGGAACTGGCTGTTCACAGGGCGTGTTTTCTTAACACCTGACTCCGTGGGCACCTCGCGTTCATTCAACTTCTCAGCACGCCGCTACTTTGGCGAGGGAATCAACTACTGGGGTCTGCGGTATGGCCGCGGAGCTTCACCGACCGAGATCCGCAGCCTGCAGGATATAGCGGTACTGAATTCCTCTTCCTTTTACGGTGAAATGTTTCGAATGCTGGATCGCCGCTGGAGCTTGAATTTTCGCTCGGGCTTTAGCCAGGAAGATCGCATCGGAAGAGATAACTTGCGGCACTACCTCGCCAGCGGAGCCCTCTATTTCAGGTTCTAATGCAGCTAAGAGAAAATCCCTTTGCTCGCGTTCTGTGGCCGTCATTGGTGCTGGCGCTCTTCTACTGGGGGCTCTATGGCAGAGCCCCATCGATTTCAGTGCAGCCCGATGGTTCCGAAAAGGGAATGCCTGGTAAGGCAAGCCTGGCCCCGGAAGAATCGCGCAGATTGCTGGATCTCAGCACGACGTTGAAACGTCAGGGCAAGCATGAGGAAGCACTTGTGCCGACCCTAACACTTCACGAATCCTATCCAGAGAATCACATCTATATCGAGAGTTTGGCCACCCTCTGCAATCGGCTGGGCCGTTACAAGGAAGAAGCCCAGTATTGGGAGATGTTTTTGCAACAGGCTCCAATCCCGATTGAAGGGTGCCCTCAAATTGGCCAAGCCTACGAGAAGCAGGGCCGAGCCAAGGAAGCGATTGGTGCCTTCGAGCGCTGCCTTGATCTGGATCCGCGCAATCTGGACTCTCTCTTCTTCCTGGCCCATAGCTTAGAAATGTCCCAGCAATTCGATCGAGCGGCCGAATTGTATGGCCGCGCGGCTGCTATTGATCCAGCTTACTTGGACCTCAGAGTGGGCTTGGCGCGCGTGCGGCTGCATCAAGGCCAATATGCGCAAGCGAAGGAAGTTGCTGGCAAAGTCCTGGTGCAATCTCCCTCCAACGTTGATGCCATGCTGGTTCTGGGACTGGCCAGCTGGCGAGAAGGCAACAACACTCAGGCCAAGGGATATCTGCAAGACGGAGTACGGCTGGCTGAGAAGTACACAGACTTCTATGTAGCCCTGGGAAGCATCGCCGAGGAAGAGAATGATATTCCGCAGGCGATCAAGAACTACACCAGAGTATTGGAATTGGACCCCTCAAACCGCGATATTGCTTTGCGCCGATCTACTCTCGCCCGAGGTAATTGATGAAGCTTCCTCGACCCATTTTTCTGGCTGCCAGACTTTGTTGCTATCTCTTTTTCGTCCTCACTTCTGTCTATTGCCTGATTACTTATATTCCCTTCACGTACCAGCAGGTTCACAAGAGCGATCTCCTTCCTTGGCTCTCTGCTTTCGTGAAATGGCATCCTTACTTGCACTGGTTGGTGCTGGGCTTAATCGCTCTCACTTTGGCGACAGACTTGAATCGGAGGGAGTGGAAACGGCTCACTTGGGGATTTCTTCTTTTCCTGATTTGCGTTGGCATCGTTCTGGGGTTTCGTCCTTTACTCTCGAACCTGCAAAACGATCAGGCCAGCTTCCTCTGGAGCCTGGCCTGCTTGATCCCGCTACTCTGGTTAGCTGCGATTGACTTCTTGGGGAACTATCACCCCATCGATTGGGAAGGGCCCAAGAGCGGGCACGAGCGTCGTGCCTTTCGTGCTGCCTGGCAATCGGGCCTCTTCCTGGCCCTGTTTTACGCGGGACTCTTCTATGCCCGGAGTGGGTGGAGCTCCGCCGCGGAGCTCGGATTCTCGCAACGTTTTCTGTCTCTAGTCTGGAGTGTTGCGTCTCATCTGCTGGTCTTCATGGCGATGTTCGTCGTTCTGAATCTGATTGGTGCCATGGCGCGCCTGTTTCCCAAGCCTGCCAGGGTTGAGTTCATACTCTGCAATATTCTCGCGGGCGGTTTGCTTTGGCTGGTGATGAGAAGCATCGTTCTCCCGCCCATTTCGTTCACAGGCGGCCTGGCGGACTCCTATTCACTCGGGCTGGCACTCAGCTTTTCAGCCTGTCTCGCAGGCCTTAGCGTAAGGCTCTATCCCTTGGGAGAAGGACCCGTCGACAATGGCCTGGGATTGATCTTGACGCCTGTCACACTCGGCCACTCTTCTTCGCATCTCAATCGTGTTCTGTCCATCATGGTTGTTGCCTGCCTGGCTGCGTGGTTCGCTATCAGTACCGCCTCTCTGGACTGGAATTATCTTCTTCAAAAGACAACGGTGATTCTGATCTGGGCTGCCACGTTTGCTTGCTTCTACGCGATGACAGCGAGGAAGGCAGGTCCGGACCGCACCGCCGCCCTCCTTCTGACGGCAGTGTTAACGCTGGGAGCTTACCAGACGCTCCAAGCCTCTGGCCCCCGCTTTTGGGCGCTCCTCGATCGTCAGCAGACCGATCCAGACCGAATCTTGGAGCGATACTCAGGCTATGACGTCTCATTCCAACTCGTTCGCAGCCTGCTCGCGCCGCCCACAGTGAGTGGTTCGTTCTACCGCTTTCTCACCCAGAATACCAATATTCCTCGTTCGACAAAGGTTGACCCAGTTGAGGTGAACTTCGTTGACCATCTCGCAGAATCAGGTCAGGAACAGCCTCATATCTTCATCTTTGTGATCGACAGTCTGAGACGGGATTACCTCTCACCCTACAACAAGAAGGTTGCATTCACACCATCCATCGCGAGTTTTGCCCAGGAGAATATTGTCTTGCAGAATGCCTTCACTCACTACGGTGGCACAGGGCTTTCGGAACCCTCTATCTGGGTGGGAGGAATGCTTTTGCACAAGCAGTACATTACGCCCTTCGCTCCGATGAATGCTCTGCAGAAGCTGCTGGAAGCGGAGAAGTACCAAAGTTACATCAGCAAGGATTCGATCCTCGATACTGTGGTCGCACCGTCTCCCTCCATTACTGAGCTGGACCAGGGAAAGTCGACCATGGAATACGACTTCTGCAACTCTCTTGAGGATCTGAAGCAGAAAATTGGCCAGAGAAGGGATTTGTCACGACCGATCTTCGCATTCACTCAACCTCAAAACCTGCACATCTCGGTCATAAACCGGGAGGGTGGAAGAGTTCCTCAGGGCGAGGCTTATGACGGATTTCATCCTCCCTACGCCTCCAGGCTCAAAAGGCTTGACCGTTGCTTCGGCGAATTTATTGAGTTCCTCAAGGCGAAAGGACTCTATGACAAGAGCATCGTCATTTTGACCACGGACCATGGAGATTCCCTCGGCGAAGAGGGCCGGTGGGGACACGCTTACACAATCTTCCCAGAGGTCGTCCGTATTCCCCTCATCATCCATCTTCCCGGTAAACTTGGCTCCAGTCTCTTCTGTGACCGACAGGCTGTGACGTTTCTGACCGATATCACCCCAAGTCTCTACTATCTCCTGGGACACAAACCCGTTCTCCGTAACGACCTATTAGGGAGACCGTTGTTTACTGCGCGGCCTTCCGAGCAGATGGAGTCTCCCAGGGACGATCACTTGATTGCATCAAGCTATGCGGCGGTTTACGGAATTCTCAGGAACAAGGGTCGCACGCTCTATGTATCTGATGGGGTGAACTACAAGGACTATCTGTTTGACCTGTCGGGGGAATCTGATCAAGCCAGCAAACCTGTGACCGCTGCGGTCAAGTCTGAGAATGAGCGGTTGATCCAGGATCAAATCCTGGCGATCAACCGCTTCTACGGATTCTCACAGCCCCGTCACTGAATTAGCGTCGTCCAGGCCTGCCCTCCGGCTGCACGAGTCACCTGCATAATGTAAAACCCTAAGCAATAGCCTTCCAATTTCTTGCAAGTCCAACATCCTAATGAAAATTGACAATAGGCCGATACCATCCATGAGACCAAGAGCCTGCTGCCCGTTCCCACTTGGCCGCTCCTAAACATACGCGCATTCTGGTCCAAGTCAGCTTTGGGATAGAATACCGCTCTTGGTGGCCTTAAAGAATTTAGACTCTGGCAATGGCCGGGATGAAGCTTGATCTTGGCCTAGAATTTGATGAAGGCAGACCTAATCCTAACCAAGAAGCGAGAACCGAAGCCCTTTGTGCTTTTAGCCGAGGAGAACTCGATCAACCGGAAGGTGGCTGTCCAGGTTCTTCGAAACCTCGGCTACGATGTGGATGCCGTCGCCAATGGCAAAGAAGCCCTCGATCATTTCCGGCGCTCCCGCTATTCGATTGTTATTCTAGACTGTCAGTCCGCGGAGATGGACGGTTACGAGGCTGCACGTGAGATCCGCAAGTTCGAAGGGACATCATGTCACACACCGATCGTCGCGCTCACAGCCAGCACGATGCAGAGCGATCGAAAAAAGCGTGAAGAGGCAGGGATGGATGACTATATTTCCCTGCCCATCAATCCGAAGATCGTCGCGACTGTGTTGGCCAGGTGGGATACCGTAGCCACCGCGCCTCCCGGCGCACGACTCACCTCCGTGGACAAGGGTATTATCGACGAGTTGAGAAGGCTGTCTCGAGAGGACAACCCGACTCTCCTGGGTGAGTTGGTTGAGCTTTTCATGGGAAGCTCGCCCCAACGTATCTCTGAATTGCGATCGGCGATTGCTCGGATGGACAGCGATGGTCTGGCTAGGGCAGCTCACAGTCTGAAGAGCAGCAGTGGCCAGATGGGCGGGTTGCGCATGCAGCAAATCAGTGCCGCTATTGAGACTCTGGGCAGTACCGGTGCTGTGAGCGGAGCTGAGGCGCTCGTAGAAGAGCTGGCAATCGAATACGAGCGCGTCAAACTTGACCTGCAGTCGCTTGCTCATGAAGCAGACGATTCCAAGGACGAGCCTGGACAAGCTCTGGAAGGCGATCCCAGGACTTTCGCCTCTCCCGGCTTCGACTTGGCGGCTATTGCTGCTGCGTTTCATGGCAAGCGATTTCTGGCGTTCGATGTCTATCCGGCGCTGCTCCCCCAGCTGCAGGCAGCTTTGGTGGCAATGGGATGTCCCATTGTTAGTGTCGCCGAATCAGATTTGAGTGACTTGAACTGGTCTAGTCGAGGCGACCTGCTCTTTCTCGGGGGGCGGGCCGCCAAGAGTGCAGATTTGAAAACATATCTCCAATCACGTCGGCCGTCATTGGATATCCCCGTGATAGTCATCGCGGCAGTGGTAGATTCAGCTCTGCTTCAATTCACCGAAGAAATAGATGCTGATTTCGTGCTGGAACCCTTCAGAGTGGGAGATATCCTGCTGCGCGCTTATCAGAAATTGATCTCTAAAGCGCCAAGGACCGGGAGTTCCAGCACTGGCCAGTCCCGGGAGTTACTGGTTGCTGAAGACGATCCACTGATCGCCCGTTTCCTGATCGGTACTCTCACTTCGGCGGGTTTCCAAGCGACGCACGTTCCTGACGGTGACGCCGCTCTTGCAGTCCTTGCCGAAAAGACTTTTGAGTTAGCCATCCTCGACATCAACATGCCCAAGACCGATGGGTATGGCGTACTTTCCAAACTCAGGCTCATGCCCGAATACAAGTCCAAACCCGTCTTGATGCTGTCAGCCAGAACGCAAGAGCACGATATTGTCCGTGCCTTTGAATTGGGCGCGGATGACTATGTGACCAAACCCTTCAATCCCCTTGAGGTCGTATCCCGAGTGCGCAGGCTGTTGAAGGATCGCTAGATCGGGGAGCCCTCCTCATGTTACGCCTCGTCTATTCACGACATTGGTCAAAAATTGCTGGCCTGCTGGGAATTCTGGCCATGGCATGTCTCGTGGCCGCAGTATTCACAGTGAGTCACTGGTTCTCAGAGATATCAGATTCTTTCGTCCGCTACGCTCTTACGTTTGTTGCGGTTCAGACAGGCTTGCTGCTCTTGCTGTCTGCGGGCTTGATCATTGGGAAACAGATCAGTGTCCGACGATCTCGCACCAGGGATGTCATCTTGAACGGCCTTAAGGATCTCCTGGCCCAATATGCCGCGGGCGAAGAGGTGACGCAAGTCCTGCTGCGAAAGGCAAGAACTCACCCGAACGAGTTTCTTGAGGTGGTGGAGAATTCGTTTCGGATTTTAAAAGGGTCCACTCAAAGACGGGTGGAGCAGCTGCTGGAGCGGAGCGATGCCTATCAAAACCTATTGAACCAAACCGTGAATCGTGACCCCAATCGAGCTCTGAAGGCTATTTCGCTACTCCGAAAGGTAAACAATTCGGACTCGCAGGCAGCGGTTGAACGCGCTTTGTCTCATACCGTGCCGGTAGTGCAAATGGCCGCGCGTACCGCAGTCTTGAGTGGACATAGTGAGCAGGCACAGTGGAGAGTTCTGGAGGATCTTCCCCATCTGGCCTTCTGGCATCGAGTCGTCCTGTTTCACCAAATATCAAGCGACTCGCCTATCCTGATTCAATTCCTATCGCAGGCGCTCTCTTCGCATCAGGAGGAGATGATCCTGACGGCTCTGGAGTTCGTCATCAGCCGCCAACGGCTCCTGCCCATCGCAAATAGTCATCACTTGGCAGCTTCACGAAACCTGGAAATCCGCATCAAGTATTTCAAGGCGCTTCCGTTTTTCCCGACGGATGCGGAAGCCACTCCCGCGCTGCTGCGCGCTGGTCTGGCTGACCCGGACTGGCGCGTGCGGGCCATGGCGGCACGGGCTTGTGGCCTCCTGCGCGTTGACAGCCTGGTCCCCCAGCTGCTGGAGAGCATGGGCACCTCCAAAACCTCCGTCGAGGCCGGCCATGCGGCGCACGCTCTTGCCGCGATTGGAGGGGAAGCTCGACGATCACTGCAGGACATGTCTGCCTCAGGGTCTGAGATGATCCATCGGATCATCACCGAAGTCATAGAGAGAGAAATCCTCTTGGGAACGGAAACGGCCCCATGATGGATTCTCTCATTCGCGTTCTGAATTGGTACGAACAGTGGGTACTCTTCTACCTCTTCTCAATCAATAGCATCTATTTTGTTCTTCTCCTGGTCGGGTTCTTCGAACTCCTGCGTTATCGCTTTGTCAGACACGATCCAGCGGAAGATGGAGCCCTCGAGTTATCGACTCTGGTGCCTCCCATCTCCATTCTGGCCCCGGCATACAACGAAGCCGCCACGGTGCGTGAGAGCGTGCGGGCCATGTTGATGCTCCGGTATTCGGAGTTCGAAGTCATCGTCATCAACGACGGATCGAAGGACGATACCCTCAAGTTGTTGATCGAGGAGTTCCATCTTTACAAATCCGCGCTGTATTACGAGGCGACTCTGAACACGAAGCCGATTCGCGCCGTCTATGAGTCGATGGATCCGATTCGCCTGGTCGTCATCGACAAGGAAAACGGTGGCAAGGCGGACTCACTGAATGCAGGCATCAATGTCGCCCGGTATCCTCTGGTCTGTGCCGTTGATTCCGACTCGGTGTTGGAAGATAACGCTCTCCTTCTGGTGGCCCGGGCGTTCGTTGAAGACCGTCATCATGTTTTGGCCGTGGGTGGAATTATCCGGGTTGCTAACGGATGCCAGATCTCAGGTGGACGCATAGAGACAGTCGATATTCCTTCCTCTTGGATTGCCCGTTTTCAGGTGGTCGAGTATTTTCGAGCCTTTCTGGGCGGGCGTGTCGCCTTCAGCGCCTTCAACTGTTTGCTGGTGATCTCAGGTGCTTTTGGATTGTTCCTGAAGTCGGCGGTGGTCGCGGTGGGCGGCTATCAAACCAGCACCGTCGGAGAAGACATGGAACTCATTGTGCGTCTCCATCGCTGGGCACGCAAGCAACGGAAGGAATACAAAATTGTCTTTCGGCCTGATCCAGTTTGCTGGACTGAAGTTCCAGAGTCTATGCGGATCTTGAAACGGCAGCGAAACCGCTGGCAGCGAGGCACCATTGAAACGGTGTGGGCACACAGAGCCATGATCGGCAATCCCCGCTATGGATTCCTAGGCTTGTTTGCCTTTCCTTACTTTGTGCTCTTTGAAATGCTCGGGCCACTGGTGGAACTAACGGGTTATTGCCTGACGCTGGTTGGATTCACCCTTGGACTCTTCCAATGGGAAACTGCTGTGCTGTTCTTCCTGGCCGCTGTGCTGTATGGGATGGTTCTTTCGATTGCCTCAGTCGTATTGGAGGAATTGACCACGCGACGCTATCCGGGCGTCTGGAATCTTGTGGGCCTGATGATTGCCGGGGCTATCGAAAACTTTGGGTTTCGCCAGATTCTCACAGTATGGCGGGCTCAAGCATTTGTCGATGTTCTTCGAGGCAACAAAACCTGGGGAAAGATGGAGCGCAAAGGCTTCCAAAAACCGAGTGCTTCGCCACAGGATGGAGTTCTAGTGAAGCACCAGTAGTGAACTGGGAGTCGGTCTCCAGGTCAGGCCAGGAGACGTTACCGCACTGGCGGGCCAATTGAGTGCGAGCAGCCGATCAAACCGATGCCGCGCCGCCGCGCACGCTGCCGGTGCCACTTCACTGCCGAATCTCTACACCGGCGTCCCGACCACGGCCCTTCCGCTGTCTTCCAGGCACCAACAGTTGAAGCCATTATTTAACATTTAGGGGCTGGCACCAACTTCCCCCCGACTTTCCACCAACTTCCAACTCTTCAGCGAGCCACGGAGGTCCAGTCCTGCGAGGCTCAGGAGTGACGGACGAAGCGCAGGCGCCGAATCCTGCCGGTGAAGATGTCGAACCCATCTACCTTCCCCATGGCATCCCGTGTGAACTTGATGAACGTAACGGCCCTGACCCTAAATGCGTCGGCGTAGGTCGGTTCCATTTGTACCTCCGGCGCAGGGCGAAGCCGCACAAGAAGCTTCCCGTTTTTGACCGTCACCGTGTACGTCACGTCCAGCTCCTCGCTGTAGTAGCTGCCCGCGTACTCGGTCAGTTGCGTCCTGGAGGGATTGGCCGCCACGACCGCGGTGTAGACCGTGGGCGGGTAACGTTCGCTCACGCGGCGCACCTGCATCTGCAGCGGTTCCCCGCTAGGCCCTCCCTCGAAGATAACCTCGACGGGGGCGTCAGCTGTTCGGAATTTGTTGGGAGCCGTCGGGGTGAGTTCTGTGGCCTCCTCGAAACCGACCATGAGCTTGCCGCCTTTGACGAAGAAGTGCTGAACCTCGTGGGTGTCTGGGTTCCTGTACAGCCCTGCTTTGCTTTCCAATTCCTGAACTGAGACGTTAACACCCGGTGGCTTGTCCTCCTTCAGATGGCCTGCGAGAAAGACCTGCGCTGCCTGGCGCCCGACCTTGGGCGTGTTTACGTTGCTGACGTTACATAATATCGCCATTGACACGTGCTGCTCAGGGTAGCGGGCGAGGAAGGTGCGATACCCGGCGGTCGCGCCCACGTGAAATACCTCAGGGACTCCTTTGTGCTCGCTAACGATGAGACCTTGTACCTTGACGTTTGAGTGGTCGTGAGTAGACTTCACGGCAACTCCGGGGAGGCCGAAGTGGCCTGAAGCCTTTGAGCTTGTGCGTTAGATCGGCCCCCCGCCCTCTTCACCCATACCG
>Ga0187892_10005170_pt1 | contig 20835 bp, 15 predicted proteins | sample MA1701073metaG_FD_139345 | JGI IMG/M metagenome (GOLD analysis project Ga0187892, IMG submission 139345) | Bio-ooze microbial communities from a basaltic lava cave in the Kipuka Kanohina Cave System on the Island of Hawaii, USA - MA170107-3 metaG ... | reverse complement strand
CGCGTCGTCCGGCGCTTCAGGAAATCCATCAGGATGAACTGGCCGAGCGTCATGGTATTGGTGAAATAGGCCCTCCCGCGGCAGATCTCCGCCACCCGCATGACGAAGTCCACCAGGGCCCGGTCCCGTGCCAGCATGAAGGTGTTGATCATGATCCCGCTCTGCCGGCACAACCCGACTTCGTGATAGGTTGCCTTCAGGATTCTGGGATCGAGCCCCGCAGAGTTGATATAGATCTTTCCGTTCGGCAAGGTGATCGCGGACGGTTTCCCATCGGTGATCATGATCACCTGTTTCATGTCCTTGGTCTGCCCGGACAGGATCCGGCGAGCCAGCCTCAACCCTTCGGCGGTATTGGTGTGGTAGGGACCGACCTGGGCCGTGGCGAGGGTGGGGAGGGGGATCTCTTCGGCGGAATCGTGGAAAAGCACGACCCGGATCGTATCGCCGGGGTACTGGGTCCTGATCAGGTGGGTGAGGGCGAGGGCGACTTTCTTCGCCGGAGTGAAGCGGTCCTCTCCGTAGAGAATCATGGAGTGCGAGCAGTCGAGCATCAGCACCGTCGCAGCGGACGAGCGGTATTCAGCCTGATGCACCCGCAGGTCGCGGTAGTCCAGCGGTATGGGGATGCGGAGGCCCTCGCGGGTTATGGCGCTGCCCAGAGTCGCCGGCACGTCGAGATTGAGGACGTCGCCGTACTCGTAGGGTTTGGTGGATCCCTGGACCTCGACCCCGGTGGCGAGGTGGGGGGTCTCGTGGGCACCAACCGTCGATTTACCGATGGAACCCAACAGATTCTTCAAGGTCTTGTAGCCGAGAAAATCCATCCCTTTCTCGGTGAGCCCGAACTGCACCTGCTGGGCGGCGCGCTCCGCCTGTCCCCCCGGCCCCAGCAGCGGGGAATAGCTCTCGGGGACCTGGGGTGTCTCCTGCAGCTTGAGGTAACCTTCCTCGGCCAGCCGTTGAATGATTTGGTCGATGAGCTGGCCCAGCTCCCGCTCGAGCTCCCGGTCACGGTCCGGGTCGCCGGAAGGTTCGCCCCGCAGAAACTTGAGCATCTCCGGGGTGAGCTGGCCCGATTCCATCAACGCATTGAGGATCGCATCCCGCAGGGCATCGAGGGTTCGGTCGCCCCCGCCTCCCTCGTTTGGCTCGGCCCAGTAGGGCCAATCACCGGGAGACCCCGCAAAGCCGGATTGGAGGAGGAAGTCACCCAGCTGGTCGAGCAGCGCCTGGAGGTTGACGGCGTCGGCGAGGCCGGGGATGAGCTTGCTGTAGGTGGTGAAGCGCATGAATGCAGGGACTAGGGACTAGGGACTAGGGACTAGGGCTTCGGTATCAAGATAGTCCTGCGGAACCCCCCTCATTGACGAACCTCGAGCTCGAGAAACGAGGTACCGGGCACCGGGTTATGCCGGTACGGAGATATCTCGGCGAATCCGAGCGATCGATAGAGGGCGCGGGCCTGGTGCATCTCCGGGAGTGTGTCGAGCCGGATGCGCCGGAACCCGGCGGCCCACGCGTGATCGAGGGCAGCTTCGGTGAGGGTCCTGCCGAGGCCGCGACCCCGTCCTTCGGGGCGGACGTAGAGTCGCTTGAGTTCGGCCGTTTCATCGTCGAGCGGCCGAACGGCGACGCAACCGGTCCACTCTCCGTCGTTGGAGGCCAGGAGCAGCAGGCCTCGCGGTGGGCGGTACTCCCCTGGCAACTCGCGGACCTCCTGCTCAAATCCCTGAAAGCTCAGATCGTGCGCGAGACCAGCCGCATACTCGAGAAACAGGGTTCGTGCGGCGGCGAGCTGTGTCGGGCTGTGGGCGATCTCCAAAACCAGGGGCATTCCCAATTCTACTAGCTTTGGGAATGCCCATCTCCGGCGCCGCGTTCGGCGCCCTCCGCCACCGGAATTTCCGGCTCTTCCTCGGCGGCCAGTTCATTTCCCTGTGCGGCAGCTGGATGCAGATCGTCGCCCTGGGATGGCTCGCGCTCGAGCTGTCCGACTCCCCCCTGCAGGTGGGCCTGGTGACGACCTTCGGGGCCCTGCCCGTGCTTCTGCTCACGCTGTATGGCGGTGTGATCGCGGACCGGGTAAACCGGCGCCGAGCGTTGTTGATCCTCCAGTCGCTTCTCCTCGTGGACGCTCTGGCACTCGGTGTCCTCACCGCCTTCGGTCTCATCACCATGCCGCTGTTGTACCTGCTTGCCGCTGTGGGCGGACTGGTCAGCGCATTCGAGATCCCGATCCGTCAATCGTGGCAAGTCGAACTGGTGGGGAAGGACGACCTGATGAACGCGATCGCGCTCAACTCGACTGCGTTCAACCTCTCCCGCGTGGTGGGCCCGGCCGTTGCCGGGACGCTCATCGCCACGCTTGGCTCGGCGGTGTGTTTCCTCCTCAACGCGGCGAGCTTTCTCGCGGTGCTGATCGGACTGTTCCTGATCACGCCCGATCCCACTTTGGCCGGACAGCCTCCCCGCCGGGCGGAGCTTCGTGAGGGCGTCGCTCACGTATTCGGAAACCCCTGGCCCAAAGCCCTGGTCATTCTGACCGCGGTGTTCAGCGTGTTCGGTGCTTCGGTGACGGCCATCCTCCCGGTATACGCGAGGGACGTGGTGCAGGCCGGGGCCGGCGGGTACGGCGCCCTGATGTCGGCCGTCGGTCTCGGGGCCTCCGCGGGTGCGTTATCGGTCGCGGGAGTCGGGCATCATCTCCGGCGGGGGTCTACCGCCCTCGTGGCCGGGTTAGGGCTCGGCGCGGGGCTCGTGCTGCTCGCCCTGGTCCAACACCTGGCGCTCGCCTTTGCCCTCCTGCTGGGGTGCGGACTCTGCATGGCGCTCAACGCGATCATGACCAACACGCTGCTTCAGACCGACGCGCCCGACTATCTGCGCGGGCAGGTGATGGGGTTCTACTCGTTTATCGTGGTCGGGATGGCACCCTTCGGTTCCTTGCAGGCCGGCTGGATCGCGGAGCACCTTGGGACCCCAACGGCGGTGTTGATCGGTGGGGGCATCTGCCTTGCCGCCGCCGCGATCACCTGGTGGCGCATGTCGCGGGCGCAACCGGATCCTGGTCTGTCTGCAAGACCTGCCGCCGACCCAGCATCGGAACGGGCCACATGATCATCACCATTTCCCGACAGTACGGAGCCGGCGGGTCGGAAGTCGCCCGCCAGGTTGCCGCCGCGCTCGGCTGGCGGCTGGTGGACAACGAGATGATCGACCGGGTGTCGGAGCGGGCCGGGGTACCGGCCGAGGAGGTCAGTCGGAAGGAAGAGCGGGCCCCCGGCTTCCTCGAGCGCCTAACCCGGACTCTCGCGCGGGCGGTTCCGGAGCTCTTCCCCCGGCCCGCGGAGACAGTACCGGAGCCGGAGGAGGCGGCCCTGGTGCGGGTGACCGAGCGGGTCGTCGCCGAGCTGGCGGCGGAGGGGAACGTCGTGGTAGTCGGACGTGGCGCCGCGGCGGTGCTGCGGCTGCGGGAGGACGCCCTGCACGTCAAGGTGGTGGCTCCCAGGCCGTTCCGGATTCGGGCGGCGATGACCCGCTACGGGCTCGACGAAACTGGGGCGCTCAGGGCGCTCACGGAATCGGATGCGGATCGAACTCGCTATCACCGGCAGTACTATGGCCGGGACTGGAACGATCCGGTACACTACCATCTGGTGCTCAACACCGACGGGCTGGGATATTCCGGGGCGGCCGATGTGGTGGTGGGGGTGGTGCGGCGGGCGCAGGAGCGAGGGGTGAGTTAGCCGGCCCGCGTCCGGGACTCTCCCATGCGGGGTTAGGCAGCGATCCATTCATCGACCCAGCCGAGACACTCCACTCGAACGGGTGACCAACCCCGGAGGAGGCCGGTTCCACGGGATTGGAATCGTGCCCGACGTGCCGGTCGAGCCCACGGTTGCCGGTGCTCGGGCCGGTCGGGATGAAGTGCTTCTGAAAGCATTGGAGGTCCTGAGATCAAAGCGTGTGCGTCAATAGTCCCTTCCATCGCGCGGCAGTCGCCACCTCGTCGGGTTCGAGAAAAAGGGGGGACCCGGTCGGGCTAGACGCCGAACTGCCGAAGGTGATGGTCGAAGTGCCGATAGGAAAACCGCCCCCACGATCCCCGGCTCATGCGCCCGAAGATCGCATGATCCGGCCAGTCAGTCCGATCCGACTGCGCGACGAACCGATCGAGCAAAGTCTCGAAGCTGGCAAGATCGGTGGCCCAGGTGGTGGGCCGGGTCAGGAACGCCTCCCGGGGTCCCTTCACTTTCCCCTTGGGCCAGGGGAGCCAATACATCACGATGTGTTTGACCACAGGGAGCCGGAGCGGCCCCGGGCGCGGCGCGGTCGGCGCGTCGCCGAGTGCGTGTCGGAGCTGATCGCTCAGATGGACGAGCATCTGGGGTGCGTTCATCCGGCCCCAGCGGGCCGTGGTCCCGGGCTCGAGCCGGCGGAATCGCCGCCGGACCTCCTCGTTCACCCGGGGGTCCAGCACGCTCAGCGGGATAGGACGCGCCGGCATCAGCGCGGCGAACGGGGAGGAGAGGGTGGTGCGTGCGGGGGAGGGGGAGGAATAGGCCGGGTGGAGCCCCAGCCGATCTCCTCGCTCCGGGTTATGCGACGCTGGGCCGCAAGCGCTTCCAGCACCAGCTCACAGGCAGCCACCTCGACTGCGGCATCACCCGGTGCGGCGAGGCCGGTGTCGTGGATGAGCTCCAGAAGACCCGGGACCGTCGCGAAGGCTTTGATCGCGGCCTGGGCGCGTTCATCCCCCGCGACCTTCAACGCGGAGCCCTGGTCGAACCACGCCACGACCCGGTCCAGACGTTCGTCGAGTTCGTCCCGCAACAGGTCGCTCAGCGTCCTCAAGGCTGCACGCCGAATCAGCTCCCGGGCAATCGTGCCGCTGCCCTGGAGCTCGCCCTCGTACTCCAGCTCCAGCTTACCGGTGATGGCGGGCACCGCAGCGTAGACGTCGGAGATCCGCGGCACCGCCTCGGGTTCCCCATGGACGATGGCCCGGCGCTCGGCGCTCGAGACCACGTTTTCGAGGGTGCTGATCGGCAGCCGCTGGCTCACGCCGGATCGGCGATCCACCCGCTTGTCTCCTCGCGCCTCGAACGCGACCCGCTCGACCACTTCGCGGACCAGGTCGGGGACCCGCACCGGCGGTGCAGCGCCATACCCGTTTCGAGCCACCCAGGCTTCCTGGGAGGTAATCACCATGCCGAGCTCCACGTCGCGGGGATAGTGGGTGCCGATCTCGGCGCCGATGCGGTCCTTGAGGGGGGTGATGATCTTCCCCCGCGCGGTATAGTCCTCCGGATTCGCGGTGAAGCAGAGCAGAAGGTCGAGCCGCAGGCGAATGGGGTATCCCTTGAGCTGGACGTCCCCCTCCTGCATGATGTTGAACAGTCCGACCTGGATTTTCCCGGCAAGGTCGGGCAGCTCATTGATCGCGAAGATGCCGCGATTGGCTCGTGGAACGAGCCCGAAATGCATGGTGAGCTCGTCCGAGAGAACGTGCCCGCCCCGGGCGGCCCGGATCGGATCGAGATCACCGATGAGATCCGCGATCGTCACATCGGGGGTTGCAAGCTTCTCGACATACCGGTCTTCCTGACCAACCCACGCGATCCCAGTCGCTTCGCCGCACTCCGCGATCCGTTCCCTGGCGTATTTGCTGATCGGCCCGAACGGATCATCGTTGACCTCACTCCCGGCCACGATCGGGAGCCAGGGATCGAGAAACCGGACCAGTCCCCTGAGGATGCGACTTTTTGCCTGGCCGCGAAGGCCCAGCAGAATGAAATCCTGGCGGGCGAGGAGGGCGTTGACGAGCTCCGGGATAATGGTGTCGTCATAGCCGTGGATGCCCGGAAACAGCTCTTCTTCCCGGCTGATGGCCCGGAGGAGGTTCGAGCGGATTTCATCACGCACGGAACGGCCGGCCAGAGGCGGGCTGCCCCAGGCGCTGCGGCGCAACTCTCCCAGAGTTTGCGGAAGGTGCCCCGTCACACTCCTACCTCCTCCGGGACCGGCAGCGGGACCATTCGCGCTTCCCGGTCCTCCGAAACCACACTGACGTCGTCAGTGACCTCGCGCCGGACGATGGCGAGTGCCAGCACCTTGTCCTGGAGGACGACCGCCGTCCGGATCACACCGACGTCCCGGGCGTCGCGGACCAGCCTGCGGTCTCGGGGTGCGCGCCCCCCGTCGAGAACAAGGCCGCGAAGACTTCGGTTGGGGTGGCCCCGGAAGTGTACCCGCGCCACGGTTTCCTGGCCGGTATAGCAGCCTTTCACATAGGAAACGGCGTTGAGCTCGTCGAACCGAACTTCCTGGGGCAGGGTCTTGTCATCGATTTCCCGGCCCAGACTCGGCCACCCGGCCAGCACCCGGGCAGCAGCGAGGGAGGCCTCATCGCCCGCGCGCATTCCGGCTGCGAGGCAACGGGACGCGAAAGCCTTCACCTCCTCGGCGGGACCCGCCAACATTGCTTCGAATGGCATCGCGGGTTGGGCCCGGGCGACGAAGATGCTGCCGCCATCGGTCCTGGCAATCCTGCCGGGCGGCGGAACCCGCACCAAGGGGTCGAATCGCTCGGCGACCTCGGCCCCCAACAACCACAGTACTTCCCATTCGCCCGTGCGGTCGGCCACCCTGGCCAATCTAGGCGGCAGCATGCGGGCGAAGTACGCCCGAGCAACGTCTCTCACAAAGGCCGGCAGAATCAGGACGAACACTCCGCCATCTCGAAGAACGAATGGGTCGAGGACGATCATCCCCTTGCTGGTCAACATGGCTCCGTACAGTATGGAGCCATCGCCGGCAGCGGTGACGTCATTGGTCAGCAAGCCCTGAATGCATTCCAGCGCTCCCGGGCCCTCGACCGTAAATAGAGCGGCTCTTTCCGGGACGAGAACCGCGCGGCTGCGGAGGTCGTTCAGGTTGGCGAGCGATATCGGAAAATCGAGCTGCATTCGAGGGAAGTTAGCTGGGCCGATCAGCCGGTGTCGGGTTGTAAAAGCCGGCCTGCTGGTAGGAGAGATCGAGCAACTCGACCGGGTGCGCCACACCGATGGGAAGCCTGGCCGCCCGGAGTCCGGCACCGATCTGCATGAGGCAACCCGGATTGCCGGTCACGACGAGGTCGGGGCGAGGGTTGGCTTGGGCAATCTCCTCGATCTTGTCGTTCAGCACCGCGCGGGACATCTCGGGTTGCAGTAGCGAGTAGATCCCCGCACTTCCGCAGCACCGTTCCGACCCGGGCAATCGCGCTATGTCTAACCCTGGTATGGCGCTCATCACTTTGAGCGGCGGCTCGGATACCCCCTGGGCATGCTCGAGGTGGCACGGTGCGTCATAGGCGACTCGAAGGTCCAGTGGGGCCCCTGGACGCGGCCCGGCGTCCGCGAGCAACTCCGATACGTCCCGGATCCGGTCCGCGAGCTCGGCTCTCGGACCGAGATCACCGTGTGCTGCCGATCTCAAGTGTGCCCCACAGCCCGCGCTATTCATGACAACAACATCCGAACGCTCAGAGAACGCAGCGGCATTCCGCGCGACGAGCCCGGCCGCACCGACGCTATCGCCGGCGTGCTGGTGGAGCGCGCCACAGCAGGTTTGCCCCGGTACGTCCACTACGCGATAGCCGTTGGTTTCGAGAGTTCGCCGAGTCGCCTGGTTCACGCGACGGAACAGGGTGTCCATGACGCAACCGGAGAACAGTGCGACAGTGGGGAGGCGGGAAGGCGTGTGGTGCTCGGTGTGAGAGGGGGATTTCGCCCTCCGGAGCGAGACTCCCGTCCTGCTGGATGCGAGCATTCCCATCGCGAATCCAAACCGGCCGCCTCCGGCGACCGCGCCTGGCAGTCCGGTGCCGCGAAACCATCGGGCCAAGGTGAACAGGGGGCGCCACCATGCCTGCCTGCGGAATACCCCAAGCAAGAGCCGAGCACGGAGAGGAAGCCCGTTCGCGCGCGTCAACGCTTCCCGCGCCGCCTCGAGACCGTGGCCGTAGCCGACGCCTGCCGGACAGACCGGCTCGCAGCCTCTGCACCCCAGACAGCGATCCAGGTGTTCTCGGAGTGCCGGGTCGTCTGGGGCAAGCTCACCCCTCTCGAGCGCGCGCATGAGGAGGATCCGGCCCCGGGGCGAATCGTTTTCATCACCCGTCGCGAGGTAGGTCGGGCACGCCGGCAGGCAGAACCCGCAGTGCACGCAGGAATCCAGCGCCTCGAATCCGCCCCGAGTCATACCTCGGCGCCGTTTCCTTCGAGAGAAACAACGAACATCGAATCGGGATCGAATGTCTTCTTCAGCCGGGACACGAGCGGTCCCACCCCTTCGCGGTAGGCTCCGAAATACCCGAAGGCCTTGCGGAGCGGCCAGGGACCCCGCTCCAGCGTGACCGGCATTTCGCGCTCGGCGCCGACCTGACGGATCGTGCGCAGAGCGGCGAGGTCGGGTGAGCCGCTCCAGCGCAGCAGGCCTCGCCCGGGCCCGGCGGTGACCACCCCACCTGCCAGAGTGGTCTCGAGCAGGTCGAGCGTTTCGTCGAGTCCGTCAGCAAGCACGCCGATGCGAATGGTGACGGGCTGGGTGAGCGGCGCGTGAGCCATTGCAGCACGAAACTGGTCGGCCTGATCGGGTCCGACGGTCGTCCAGGTCACCTCGCTCCCGGTCACCGCCCGATCGGCCTCGGCTCGATTGCCCGCGTCGGTGCCGGTGAGGTCGAGCCAGAGGCACCACTGGTCAGGGTCTCCGTTGGGCGGAGAGCAGAGCTCGAGCGCGGCGGCGGCCAGGCGGTCTTCCATCAAAGCTCGGGCCTGCCGGGTCAGGACGTCGCGGGGGCCGGTGGCCAGGAGGGTCAGCCGGGCCGCCGGCTGGGCGCGGAGCCGGAGGTGGAGCCGGGTGATGATGCCGAACGCCCCGAATGCTCCCACTTGAAGCCGGGTCAGGTCGAAACCGGCCACGTTCTTGACGACGCGGCCGCCGGCGGAAATCACCCGACCATCACCGGTCACCACGGTGCTGCCCAGCACGTGGTCCCGGACCGGTCCGAAGCCATGCCGGAGCGGGCCGGCGGTTCCACTGGCGACGACCGATCCGAGAGATCGCTCCGGCCGGCCCGGCGGATCCACGGGGAGCCAGGAGCCCCGGGCGGCGAGCTCCCGGGCCAGGGCATCGAGTCCGATGCCGGCGTCGACCGTGGCGATGAGATCCGCCGGGGCGATGTCCACGATCCGGTGGAACCGGCAGGTCGAGATGGTCAGGTCGGCGGGGGCATCGCGCGGCATCCACGACCCCCTGCCTTCGATCCTAACCCGCCACCCCTCCTGATGGGCCAGCCCGCATGCGGCCGCCACTGCCTCGGTGCTCTCGGGCTCGACCCGGGGAATGCCTCCCCCTCCTTCATCCTCACCCCCGTCATCGGGCCGGACCGCCCGGTCCCCCAACACCTCGCGGAGACGGTGGAGGATCGAAGCACTCATGGCGAACCGCCCGACGGTCGAGCCGTGGAACGTGCCTGGTTCCATTCCCGGCAGTAGTGAATCGGCACGACCTTCCCTGGGTTCGCTCGCTGCTCCGGGTCGAACACCCGGCGCACGTCGCACATCGCGCGGAGGGTGGTCTCGTCGAAGATCAAAGGCATGTACTCCCGCTTATCGGCACCGACGCCGTGCTCGCCCGTGATGGAACCCCCCGCCTCGACGCATGCGGCCATGATCTCTCCACTCGCTGTTTTGACCCTCCGAGCAAGGTCAGGATCGCGGCTATCGAAGGAAATGTTGGGATGGAGGTTGCCGTCGCCGGCATGGAAGACATTGGAAATGGTGATGGCGTGCGTGCGGCCGATTTCCCCGATACGATCGAGGATCTCGGGCAGCGCCGAACGGGGGACGACCGCGTCCTGCACCAATAGGTCCGGCGCAATACGGCCGGCGGCTCCGAAGGCCTTCTTGCGGCCCTGCCACAGGCGAGCTCGCTCGGCAGGGCTCGAAGCGGCGCGAATTCCCCGGGCCCCTGCCTGCATCAGAAGTGCCTCGACCGCGGCACTCTCTGCCGCAACCTGGGCGGGGTTGCCGTCCACTTCCACGAGGAGAATGGCGCCCGCATCCACCGGGTAACCCGCTGCGAAGATCGAAGCTTCCACCGCGCGGATGCAGGCCTGATCCATCATCTCGAGTGCTGCGGGAACGATTCCCGAGGCAATGATCGCGCTCACCGCCTCACTGGCCGCCCGGACCGTCACGAAATCGGCGAGGAGGGTGCGAATTGCCGGCGGCACGGGTTCGAGTCGCACGCTGATTTCGAGGGCGATACCGAACATCCCTTCGCTCCCGACGAACACTCCGACCAGGTCGGGTCCCCAGGGTTCCCCGTGCGCCGATCCCAACCGGGCCAGGGTGCCGTCGGGCAGCACGACCTCCAGCGCCACGACATGATTCGTGGTCACACCGTACTTGAGGCAATGGGGACCACCGGCGTTTTCCGCGACGTTGCCGCCGAGGGTGCACGCCGTCTGGCTGGACGGGTCGGGAGGGTACTGAAGCCCGAACGGGAGGGCGGCCTCCGAGAGCCGGGCATTGACGACCCCAGGCTCCACCGTGGCCCGACGCCGCTTCGGGTCGATGGACAGGATCTTGTTGAGGCGCGTGAGGACCACGAGGACGCTGTCCTCGGCGAGTGCACCGCCGGACAGGCCGGTCCCGGCGCCCCGGGCAACCCACGGGAGGCGCTCGCGGTGCAGCAAGCGGACCAGCGCGATGACCTCAGCCCGAGTTCCCGGGAGCACGACCAGACGAGGCTTCGCCACGTGGGTGGGCAATCCGTCCGCCTCGAAGGTCCTGAGCTCCGCTGCACGATGCCGGACCCAGCGGGCTCCCACGACCTCCCCGAGCTGCGCAATGAGGCGATCGTTCACGAGACGGCTCCGTGCCCGTTCCGCTTGGCGCTGTCGTGGATCAGGACGCGCTCCTCGGCCTGCTTCACGAGCACGGGGAGGGCGTGAAGCAGCCGCTCCACCCGCTCGGTCGCGGAACGGACCTCCAGGAATCGTTGCCGCGCATCGAAATCCCATTCCATCAAGGCGCCGATACCGAAGCTCAGCTCGGCCGGCGCCTCAGGGAGATCGACATCGAGGCTCTGGTCCGCGAGCGCATGGAGCGCGAGGGCATATCGTCGTCCGAGAGATCGCAGCTCCTGCACCTCGGACTCCGTGGGTACCTGGACGTCCGGAACATCCTCGACCCATTCGACCCGGCCCTGATAGTACGGCGTCTGGCTCCACAGCATCTCCACCAATCGAAAGCGGCGCTCGCCGCTCACCACGATGTTGGAGCGGCCCTGGGGCAGGGCCTGGACCGCCCGAACCATCGCGACGCACCCGATGCTCAGGGCCGCCGGCTGGTCCGAATCAGCCCCGGGAGGAAGCAGGCCGAATCGGTGGTCGCCGGCCGAGACATCCGTCAAGAGTTGCCGATACCTCGGCTCGAAGATGTGCACGGGAAGCAGGGTGCCCGGGAAGAGGACGACTTTCAGCGGGAAGAGCGGGAGCTGCATGCCAGTAAGGTAGGAGGAGCGAGGCCGGCGGGGCGAGTGGGAAAACCAGACGCCCGCACATCTGCCGTGCGGGCGCATGGTGAGCCGGGAGACCGCCGGGCGATCAGGCGGCCGGCGCGACGTTCCGCAGGTGCTTCACTTCCGGTGCGTTGCGCAGCTTTTCGAAGGCCCGTTCCCGGATCTGCCGCACCCGTTCGCGGGTTACGCCGAGCATGGCGCCAATGCCCTCGAGGGTCAGTGCCTCGCTGCCTTCCTCCAGGCCGTAATACAGGGAGAGGATCCGCTGCTCGCGGGGCGTGAGATACCGGCGGAAGAGGGCGCCGAGGAACTCCTTCCGGAGTCCGGCGTCGACCAGGTCCTCGATATCTCCGGTGTTCCCCGCCACCCGCTCGCCGAACGTGGCTGAGCTCGAGTCGTGCCGTTCGACCGGGGCATCGAGCGAGACCTCGACCGTGGAGACCAGGCGGGCTTGCCGGATCGTTTCGACCGACTCATCGAGCACCTGAGCGGTCTCGGAATCGGTGGGCGAGCGCCCCAGCTCCTGGGCCAGCAGGCTTTCGATCCGGGCCATCTTCATCAACGCGGCATTCTGGTTCAACGGGATGCGGACGGTCCGAGTCTGCTCCGCAAGGGCTTTGAGCACGCACTGCCGGACCCACCACACCGCGTAGCTGATGAACTTCACTCCATGGGCAGGATCGAATTTCCTGACTGCCTTCAGCAATCCTTCGTTTCCGATCGCGACCAGCTCGGACAAATCGAGGCCGTGGCCCTGGAATCGCTTGACGTAGGAAATGACGAACCGGAGGTTCGCGGTGACCAGTCGATCGACCGCCGCCTGGTCGCCCTTCCGGGCTCGCTTGGCGAGGCGAATCTCTTCCTTCGGGTTCTCGATCATCGGCAGCTTCCGGATGTCGAGCAGGTACTGATCGAAGGCGTTGGCAGGGGCAGACCGATGGAGGGTCCGAGGGGGAGAGGCAGAAACGCGTTCGCGAACGGGGGGCATGCCACCTCGCACGGAGAACGTTGAGTGAGTACTCGCTCAGTGTTGAGCCCGCGGAATTACGCGGGTCAGGTTTGCCGGAGACTTACAGTGAACCCGAGGCCAATGTAGGAATCATTTTTTGACGGTCAAGCATTGTACAGCATCAACATCACAAATCTTTTTTCTGCATTCTGTTGCGCATTTCCTCAACGTTGTCCCCACGCGGGTTATCCACGGCTGTGTGGTGAGACAGCACTAAACTCCTGGGAGTCATAGTGTTGGCGGCCAAGTCGTCGGACGTTGACAAAGTGGATAACTACCGGGTTGCAAGCGTGCGCTTCACGATCTCGTCATCGACCGCAATGGTCCACTGATCCTTATCGCGCGCCATGGACCCGATCGCACTGGGAAGGGCGAAGCGAATGGTCTCGCCGCGAACTTTCTTGTCGTGCCGCATTGCGGCGAGCAGCCCCGAGCGACTCCATGTTCCGCTGAGTTCGGTTGGCCGCCCCAGTCGTTGCAGGAGGGCCCGGAGTTTTTGATGGACCGCGCTCTCGGTGTATGCGAGACGGCTCCCCAGGAGCGCTTCGAAGACCAGACCGATCGCGACCGCATCGCCATGAGGCACGGCGTACTCCGTGACGTGCTCGATGGCATGACCGACGGTGTGGCCTGCGTTGAGAATCGCGCGCCGGCCGCTCTCCCGTTCATCCTGGCTCACTATCTCCGCCTTGATGCGGACGCTTCGAACGACCAGCTCGGTCAGGCTATCGACGTCCAGCGCCAGCAGGTCTTCGGCCCGTGTCTCGATCCACGAGAAGTAGGACGCCTCGGCGACCAGCCCATGCTTGACCGCTTCGACCAGACCGGTCGCGCGGTGGGTTGAGTGGAGGGTCCGCAGCACCTGGGGATCGGTGAGGACCGCCACCGGAGGATGGAACGCTCCCACCAGATTCTTCCCGTAGCGGGTATTGACTCCGGTCTTTCCGCCTACCGAGCCGTCGACCATGGCGAGCAACGAGGTCGGGACGTACAGCCAGGGGATTCCGCGATGATAGGTCGCGGCGACAAACCCGGCGAGATCGCCGACGACTCCACCGCCGACCGCGATGATCCCCGCGTCCCGGCCATAGCCGAGCTCCAGCATGCGATCGGTCAGGGTGCTCCAACGGCTCCGGGTCTTGGAGTCTTCCCCGGGTGGGATGATCAGGGCTGGTGCCTTGAGGGCGTCGGGGAGCGGCACCGCTCGGCCGACGGTGCGGTCGGTGATGGTGACGAGCCGGCGTCCCGGAAGCACCTGTTCCGCCAGCTCCGGCAACTCGGGGAGTCCTCCCGGCTGGACGTACACGGGATAGCTGCCCCCGGCGTGAGCGACCAGGACCGCGGGACGCACGGCTACCAGATTTCGTCGGGCCGCTGGGCGCGGTGGTTGGCGAGCCGGGCGAGCGTAAACAGGTAATCAGACAGGCGGTTGAGATAGACGACGAACAGGACCGGCAGCTCCGCGCTTCGGCTCAACGCCACCACGCTGCGTTCGGCCCGGCGGCACACGGTCCTCGCCAGGTGGAGGGCGGCGGACTTGGGAGTACCGCCGGGGAGGACGAACGCGCGGAGGGGCGAGAGCTCGGCGTCGGCCGCGTCGATGGCCTCTTCGAGAGTCCTAACCCGGGACGGCGCCAGGTCCGCCTTGGCCAGCGCGGTGCGCACCTTTGCCGGCTCCGGCGAGGCCAGCTGGCCGCCCAGGGCAAAGAGGTCCTGCTGGATGGCCCGCAGCTCGGCGTCGAACAGGTCGGCGGGTTGGGTGGCGCGCGCGACTCCTACCGCGGCGTTGAGCTCGTCGACGTCACCGTAGGCCGCCACCCGCGGGTTATCCTTGGGGACGCGCCCGCCCCCGAACAACCCGGTGTCCCCCGTGTCGCCCGTCCTGGTGTAGATCTTCATTCGGGGAAGATAGTACCGACTAGATTTCCTCAGTGTCCGATTCCCTCCTCGACATCACCATCATCGGTGGCGGCCCGACCGGCCTGTTTGGCGCGTTCTATGCCGGTATGCGTGGCGCGTCCTGCCGCCTGATCGATTCGCTGCCCGCGCTCGGTGGGCAGCTCGCCGCGCTCTATCCGGAAAAGTTCATCTTCGATGTCCCCGGTTTTCCCAGAGTGCTTGCCCGGGACCTGATCAAGGCGATGACGGAACAGGCGGTGCAGTTCGGCTGCGAGGTCCGACTCGGAGAGACTGTGACTGGTCTTCGCAAGGTGGAGGACCCCTCGGGAGGGATCGGGCACTTCGTGCTCGACACCGATGCCGCCGCCTATCCGACCCGGACCCTGATGATCTGCGCAGGCATCGGGGCGTTCGAAGCGCGCAAGCTGCCCGCCCCGGGTGTCGAGGTGTGGGAAGGCCGGGGGCTGGATTACACGATTCAGAACCCGAAGGCGCTCAGCGGCAAACGGGTGCTCGTGGTCGGGGGTGGGGATTCCGCCTTCGACTGGGTGGTGAATCTGGTCGGAGTTGCCGAGTCGGTGATGCTGATCCATCGGCGTGACGCCTTCCGCGCCCACATGGCCACGGTGCGCCAGGTGGAACGGCTCCAGCGGCAAGGCAAGGTCGAGGTGCGCACGTTCTGCGAGGTGAAGGCGATCGAAGGGAAGGACCGGGTTCAGCAGGTTACGCTCCTCAACAACAAGACGAAAGCGGAGGAGACGATCCCGATGGACGCGGTGGTGCCCCAGCTCGGATTCCACTCCGACCTCGGGCCGATCAAGCAGTGGGGGCTCGACACCGAGCGCGCGGACATTCGGGTGGATCGGGTGATGGGGACCAACATCCCCGGCATCTACGCCGCCGGTGACGTGGCGACCTACGAAGGGAAGCTCAAGCTGATCGCCACCGGAACCGCTGAGGTCTGTACCGCGGTCAACCACGCGGTGCACTACATCGATCCGAAGAAGAAAATGAATCCCGGGCACAGCTCGGAGCTCAAGATTTTCGCCAGCCAGCAGCTTGGGTAGCCGCCTCGGTCAGCTTCCGTGATCCATCCGCGACCCTGTCTGCCGCCTCTTCTGCTGCTGGTTGGGCTCCTGGTGACACCTGTTCCTTGCCGGGCCCAGAGCGCCGGCCCGAGCCCGGAGCAAGGTCTCGTCGTTCGCCGGCTCAGCTTCACCGGCAACTCTTCGTTTGCTGACTGGGAGCTGGCCGCCGCCATCTCGACGACCAGCTCCAGCTGGTTTGCCACGTCTTCGCTCGTCTCCTGGATTGGTCTTGGGGCCAAACGGCGGCTCAGTGAGCAGGAGCTTCGGCGCGATGTGGAGAGGCTGCGGCTGTTCTACCGGATTCGGGGATTCCTCGAGGTGGCGGTGGACACCACCGTGGTCCGCGAGCCCGAGGATGTCTACATCACCTTCCGGATTGTCGAGGGCGAACCGATCCGGGTGAGCACTCTCGAGATTGCGGGGCTGGATACGGTCGCCAGCCGGCCGGAGCTGATCGAGGACCTTCCGCTTCGAGTGGGGCGCCCCTTCGATCGGGTCCAGCTGATTGCGACCGCCGATACGATCCAGACCCGGCTGCGAGACCGCGGGTTTCCGGAGGGCCGGGTGCTGGTCCGCCCCTTCCAGATCGACACCGTACGACGCCAGGCGGCGGTGAGCCTGCTGGTCGAACCGGGCCCCAGCGCGGTGATCGGCGAAATCACGGTCCAGGGGACCCGGGCAGTCGATTCGGCGTTCGTGCGATCGCTGCTGGCGACCCAGCCGGGTCAGGATTTCCGCGAGCGGGACATCACCCAGAGCCAGCTCAACCTGTACCGCTCTGAGCTGTTTCGGTTCGCGACCGTGGCGCTCGACACCGCGCACTATGTGTCCGGGTCTGGCATCGTCCCGATCACCATCCAGGTGGTCGAGGCTCCCTTCAATCGGGTCCGGCTTGCTGCGGGTTATGGAACCAACGACTGTTTCCGCGGGGGGGCCGGGTGGACGGCCCGCAACGCGCTCGGGCACGGCCAGATCTTCGACATCTCGGCCCAGGTCTCCAAGATCGGCGTCGGCCGCCCGTTCGGCGCGGGGCTGGAGCACTCCTTTCTCTGTTCGGCGCTCGCGGAGGACTCGATCGGGTCCGATCGGGCCAACTACAGCCTGACCACCTCGTTCCGGCGGCCGGTGTTTCTCTCCCCGTCCAATTCACTCACCCTGTCGCTCTTCGCCGAGCGTCGGAGCGAGTTCCTGGTCTACATGCGGGAAGACCTGGGCGGGTCCGTCACGCTCCTGCGCGAGACGGTCTCCCGGATCCCCGTCACGCTGACCTATCGGCTGTCCTACGGCCGTACCGAGGCCAGCGAGGTGTCGTTCTGCGCGTTCTTCAATGCCTGTGTCGAGACCGACGTCGCGCAGCTGCGGCAGCGGCGCCTGCTGGCGACCCTCACGCTCGGGATGCAACGGGTTCGGGTGAACAATCCGCTCGATCCGACGCGGGGCTCGACCCTGTCTGCGGAATTCACCGCCAGCACCACGGCCATCGGGTCTACCCGGTTCGCGGAATTCACCCGGCTGATCGGCGATGCGGCCGCCTATCGTCCGGTGGGGAGCTCGGTGCTGGCGGTGCACCTCCGGGCTGGCACCGTGTTTTCTCCGCGCCTGGTCCTCGGGAGCGGGACGGCGAACTTCGTTCCGCCGGAACAGCGATTCTACGCCGGCGGCCCCAACGACGTCCGGGGGTATACCCGGAACCAGCTCGGTCCCATCGTGTACGTGGTGCGGGAAAGCGCGCTGGTCGACACGCTGCCGGGCGGAGAGCTGGAAGTGCCGGACGATTCCGTGCAGGTGGCCGCGACGGGAGGGAACTCCCTGATCGTCGCGAACATCGAGTTTCGGATGCCTTCGCCGGTCTATTCGCAACTGGTGCGCCTCGCCCTGTTCGCGGATGCAGGAACGGTCTGGGAGCGGGGGGGAACCGGACCGGGGTCCCGCCTCACCTTCCGGGTAACCCCGGGTGCGGGGGTGCGGTTCGTGACTCCGCTGGGACCAGTCCGCATTGATTTCGCCTACAACTGGCAGCGGCTGCTCTCCGGGCCGCTTTACAAAGTGACCTCCGGGGGCGATCTGGTCCGGATCCGGGAGGAGTTCCGGCGAACCTCCCATCCGGAGCGCGGTGTCGTGATCCAATTCTCGGTGGGACAGGCCTTCTGATGCATCGCCGGATCGCACGCTGGTTTTTCATTCTGGTCTGCAGTGCCACGGCGACCGTGCTCGGGGTGCTCGGCGCGCTGCTGTTTACGCCGCCCGGACGGCACCTGCTGGTCCGTATCATCAGCGATCAGTCGAATCGCGTTCTGCGCGGGTCGCTGCGCATCGGAGGGGTGAGCGGGACCTGGCTGCGCGGGTTCACGCTCACCAACGTGGAGATCCGCGACACCTCCGGGGCCGTGTTTGTCTCCGCACCGCTGGTCCGGGTGAACTACGACCTCTCAAACCTGCTGGGGGGCCGGTTCGTCCTGAGCGCAGCGGCGCTGGATGGGGCCGAAATGCACATCGTGAAACACCGGGGGGGGCGCACCAACCTCGAGGAGATCTTCCGGCTCGGGGAAGGTCCCGGAGGCGGCGCGTCCCCGCTGATCGAGATCCGCAACCTCGCGATCCGCGACACCCGGGTCGTGATTCGGGTGCCGTGGAATCCCGATGGCAGGCTGCGGACACAAGCGCAGGCGGACTCCGCGCTGACGTACCAACGGGAGCGGCTGGGGCGGCGGATCGAGTCCGGCCCGGAAGGCCTCGAGCTGATTCGCACCGTGGACCAGGCAACGGGATTCCTGCCGCTCTTGCGGATTTCCTCGCCCGACCGCGAGCCGATCACCGCCGAGGTCGACCGGCTGGCCGCCCGGGTCAGCGATCCCGCGCTCGAGATCCGCGACTTTCGGGGCCAGATGAGGACCAAGCACGACTCCCTGATTTTCCGGGCCGAAACGATCGAGTTGCCCGGGACGTCCGCCCGGGGAGAGGGGAGGCTCGACTGGCCCAGGGACACGCTGTTGTACCGGCTCTCGTTGACCCTCCCGAAGCTCGCCCTTGCCGACCTCCGATGGATCTCGCCGGATTTCCCGGCGTTCACGGGCTCGGGGCGGGTCCGCGCCACGTCGTTGAGCGGTTCGCGCAGCGAATTCGACATCCGCGAGCTGTCCCTGCGGGATGCGACGAGCCGGCTGAACGGGCGGATGGTCGCGATCACGGACCTCTATCGCGGGTTAGGATTCCGAGGGCTGAACCTGACCCTGGACGACCTCGATCTCGATGTGGTCCGGGGGTACCTCGATACCCTGCCGTTTCATGGGCGGGTGAGCGGGGCCCTCGAGGCCGACGGGTTCTTCGACAGCATGACGGTGGCCCTCGATTGGGACTTCCAGGACGAGCTGGTCCCGGGGGCCGGGAGCCGGGTCGCCCTGACTGGTCCGATCCGGTTTGGCGGCAGTGAGGGACTGGGCTTCCTCGGCACCCGGGTGCTGAGCTCCGACATCGATCTTCGTACCGCGCGCCGCCTCGCTCCGTCGGTCACCTTGAACGGCAGACTCACCGCCGATGGGATGCTCGCCGGCCCGCTCCTGAATGTCGTGTTCGATGGGCGCGCGGCCCACCGGGACGGAGAGGGGCCGGAAAGCCGTCTCACCGGCCGGGTGCGGCTCGACAACCGCGGCTCCGTGGTCGGGATCGAAACCGATGTGGTGCTCGATTCGCTGTCGTTCGCGGGGCTGCGCGGATCGTATCCGTCACTCGGCGCCCGCGGTTCACTCGGGGGGACGGTGAAGCTGGCGGGCACGCTGGAGCGCCTCGCGGTCGACGCCGATGTCGGCGGCGCGCTCGGTCGGGTGCGGGCCCGGGGAGGCGTCACGCTCTACCCGCCGCGTTGGGGGGCGGACTCCCTCCAGGCATCGTTCGAGCAGCTCGATCTCTCCGCGCTGGCCGTTGGCGCGCCGCGGACCCAGCTCACCGGCCGGCTCGCGGCACACGGCAACATTGAACACGGGGAGGGGGTGGGCTCCGCACCGGCAGGGACCGTTTCCCTTCAGCTCGGGGCAGGAACCCTCGGAGGCTTTCTGCTCGATTCGGCCGATGTCCGGGTTCGGGCGGCGGACGGTCTGATCCGGGTTGACACGGCGATCACCGTGTGGCGGGGGGGGCGCGTGGAGGGCGGTGGTTCCCTCGGATGGGCGGCCCCGGATTCGGGGCGCCTGGTGCTTCGCTTCACAGCCACGGACCTGTCCCACTTCGACTCCCTCGCGCTGGCGGTCACCGGCTTCCGGCGCGACACCGCCCGGAACGATGCGCCGCTCCGAGGAGGAGGGCAGGGAGACTTGGTCCTGAGCGGGGCGCTGCCTTCCCTCCGGCTCGACGGCAGCCTGATGCTCGATTCGGTTCGCTGGCTGGGCTACCGGGCTCGGACCCTGGCCGGCCGGCTGGCGTGGAACCGCGCCGACCAGTCGCTCCGGGCCGCGGTGTCGGCCGATTCGTTGCGGGTTAGGCGGCTGAGTTTTACCGGCCTGGGAGCCCAGGTCCGGGGCCGGCCCGATTCGCTGCAGTGGGCGGCGGAGCTGGCAGGCTGGGGAGCCGTGGGCCGGGTGGGGGCTGGCGGTCGGATCCGCCAGCTGCACGTCGGGACGTCCTTCGAGACCGACAGCCTGAATCTCCACCTCCTCGGCCGGCGCTGGTCGCTGGACCGGCCCCTGCGGGCCGTGCTCGACGACCAGGCCATCGTGCTCGACACGGTCCGATTCGTGACCGCGGACGGATCCGGCAGCGTGGAGCTCGCCGGCAACGTCCCTCGCGACGGGGCGGGGACGCTCTCGATCCGGGCCCTGGGAATCGAGCTCCGAGATCTCTACGGCCTGTTGCAGCGGGACACCACGGGCATCGCGGGAGTCGTCGCGGTGGACGGGCGCATCAACGGGACCGCGCGCCAGCCCGAGCTGCGGGGGACCGCGACGCTCACCGGGGCCGCGTTCGGCGACTTTCACGCGCCGGTCATCCGCGGGGCGTTCGACTACCGGGAGCGACAACTCCAGGGGAACGTCACGTTCTGGCGGGCAGGCAAGCCCGTCGTGCAGGCCGATGCGACCCTGCCGATCGATCTTGCCCTCGCTGGTGCGGAAACCCGGCAACTGCCCGGTCCGATCACCATCGTCGCGCGGGGAGACAGCATTGACCTCGCCATCCTCGAGGCGTTCACGCCGAACCTGCGCCAGGTCACCGGGCAAATGGACGTGGACGCCCGGATCGAAGGGACCTGGGAGACGCCCCGGCTGGCGGGCTGGG
>Ga0187892_10005169_pt1 | contig 20836 bp, 13 predicted proteins | sample MA1701073metaG_FD_139345 | JGI IMG/M metagenome (GOLD analysis project Ga0187892, IMG submission 139345) | Bio-ooze microbial communities from a basaltic lava cave in the Kipuka Kanohina Cave System on the Island of Hawaii, USA - MA170107-3 metaG ... | reverse complement strand
GTCGTGGGAGTAAGCGACGTCTTTGGACGGAGCAAGCTCTGTTCAATGCGATTGACTATGTGCTTTACGACCAAGGTGAACCTTTGCCGTAGTACAGGCTGGATCAGATCCCTTGAAGTTGCGTTTAGCATCCGCTGGCTATCGCAAGCGGTACTTTGGGTTGAGTGGGCTTACGGTAGTATTGCGCTTACCGTCCGCTGGCTACCGCAAGCGGTTCTGTGGGTTGAGTGGCTTATGGTAGTGTTGCGCTTAGCATCCGCTGGCTACCGCAAGCGGTTCTGTGGGTTGAGTTACTCCTCCTATCTGGGTTACAGAGGTTGGCGCAAAAGACTTTTGGTTCAAAGCAATAAACAAACATTTAGATAGTTTTTGGACCCAAAGCGGCGTCGCGCTCCGCTTGCTGCCCCACTCCAAATGCCACGCCGACCGGCACAGGCATGTCGACGATGTCCCACGCCGAACGCATGCGCAGCAGCTTTGAGGTGAGGCCGGCATGCAGGATGTGGCCACTCCGCTCCGCGGTTACTCGCCCAAGGATAGGCATTCCTAAAAGCGCCAGATCGCCGATGATGTCGAGAATCTTGTGGCGCACAAACTCGTCACGGAATCGCAAGCCTGTTTGATTCAACATCCCTTCCGGCGTGAGCACAATCGCATTATCAAGCGACCCACCACGGATTAGGTTCGAACGCTGTAGTGCCTCAATCTCATTGGTGAAGCCGAACGTGCGCGCCGGCGCAATCTCACGGCTGAACGCCCCATCACTCAATTCGATCGAGAAGCGCTGAACGCCAATCATCGGGTGAGGGAAGTCGATGAGGCAATCGATTTGATAACTGTCCGCTGGCTCCAGGCCAATGCGTCGGTTTCCCTGTTCGAATGTTACGCGCTCGCGCACAAGTAAGGCGCGCCGTGCGAGAGGCTGAGTGACGATTCCCGCGCGTTGAATCATATCTGCGAAAACTTCAGCCGACCCATCCAGAATCGGGACCTCCAGGTTATCGACCTCGATAAAGACGTTGTCTACGCCAAGCCCGCGCAAGGCGGCCAGAAGGTGCTCGACAGTGGAAAGCATGACGCCGGTACGCATCAGAGTGGTGGCGTAACCGCAATGAGCAACCGATTCAACTGTCGCAGGGATTTCGAAACCTCCGAGATCGGTACGACGAAAGACATAGCCTGTGTCTGGCGGCGCCGGCACCAGTCGGATGTTCACTTGAACTCCGGTGTGAAGGCCGATGCCGTCTGTCGCGACTGGTCCACCTATCGTAGTTTGTTTCGGCAAGTTTGGTTGGGCCTCTCAGCGAGACGATTTCGTAGGCGAACGTACGGCTTTTTCGTGAGCAATGACTGTGCCGATTACGTAGTAACCGTCATCAAGCAAGATATAAACCCGTTTGTGGCAAGATAGCGACAATGATCCCAGCGTGGTATGGATAGGAAGCAACAGTTAAAGTGACAGGAGGCAGTCGGCAGGAGCAGGAAGCAGGTGAATCGGCTACGATGCTAAATCTGCCTCCTGCTCCTGCCGACTGCCTCCTGAATACGAGACCATCGACGCTAAATCTATGGACGTAACTACTGTCTCAATGCTTGTTTGACACTCCGAAACCTGCTCTTTATGATCGAAACACATGCCAACCAAGAGTGCTGCCGCTGGTGAAAAACCAGTCGAGCGGGTTTTTCTGATCGATTCAATGTCGCACATCTTCCGCGCATTTTTTGCGCCGTTGGCGAACCGTGCAGCGCCGCTCGCAACTTCCAAAGGTCAAGTTACGCAGGCTGTGTTCATTTTCACCAACATGCTGCGCAAACTACTACAGGACGAGAAACCAAACTACATCGCCGCCATTTTTGAATCACGCGAGAAGACCTTTCGTCACGAGACGTTTGCTGACTACAAGGCCAACCGGCTGGCAATGCCTGACGATCTCGCTTCGCAACTTCCTTACATTCTTCGCTTGTGTGAAGCTTTCAATATTCCGGTCATTAACGTCCCCGGTTACGAAGCCGACGACGTGATTGGCAGCCTTGCTAGCCAGACTGCCGAGAGAGGTTTGCAGGCAGTCATCGTTTCCAACGACAAAGACATGTGCCAGTTGGTTCGCGACCCCTACGTCGTCGGCATGCGACAGAATTCGCAGGTGGTCAAACGCAAGGAACCCGTGCCGCCGATTGAATGGTGCGATGAAGCGTGGGTGGAAAAGAAATTCGGAGTGCCCGCCACCCAGGTGGTTGACCTTCTCGGATTGATGGGCGACTCAATCGACAATATCCCGGGGGCTCCAGGGATCGGTTCCAAAGGCGCGGTCCAGATCATTCAACAGTTTGGCTCGATCGAAAATGCCCTGGAGCACTGGGAAGAGGTGAAACATAAGACCTATCGCGAGTCTCTCCGCGACAACGCCGACATAATCCGGCAGTCGCGCGAGCTGGCGCGCATCAAGGTTGACATCGATGTGGAGCTAAACCTCGACGGGATTAAGTCGAGACCCCCGGATCGAGCCGCCGCTTACGAACTTTTTCATGAGCTCGAATTCGCGGTCCTGACGAGGGAGTTCGCCGATGCTAAGCCCGCTCCCACGAAGAGTTCCACTGTCCTTAACTACAAGGTGATTCGCACTCGCGCTGAGCTTGATGAATTGATCAAGGGTCTTTGGGATGCGGAGAGCCTCGGGATCGCGGTCGCCGATGCCACACCTGCGGGCACGGGCGAACAGGAGTGTGCTACCGACTACGACGCCGCGAGCGGAATTGCGATTTCGACGGCCGAAGGAGAGTCAACTTATGTCGATCTAGAGAAGTTTGCTGAAGGTCCCGACGTAGCCATTGAAGCGTTGCGGTCTGTACTGACGAACGGACTAGTAGAAAAGTCTGTTCATGATGTTAAGCGAGCTGTGGGACTGCTGACCAAAGTCGATGTAACTCTGGAAGGCATAAAGGACGACACGTTCCTCGCGGCGTATTTGCTGGATCCGAATCGGAGCAAGTACGACCTCGAAGACCTGGCTCGCGAAGCGTTAGGTATCGAGGACACGAACGGAATGCCGGTTGGCTGGACCGAATCCGAGTGGAAGACCGCTGCCGCGGCGGACTTGACAGCTCGAACCGCGAAAGTTCTTCGTCACCGAATTTTCAACCAGAAGCTTGAGACTATTTACTCCGAAGTAGAGCTGCCGCTTGCTCCCCTGCTTTATCAAATGGAGCGTGCCGGATTGAAAGTGGATCGCAGCGTACTCGCAGAACTTTCAAGCTACCTCGGACAGGAACTGCACAAGTTAACGATCAAGATCTACCAGCTCGCCGGCCGGGAATTTAACATAGGTTCTCCAAAGCAAGTCGGCGACGTTCTGGGCGAGCTCGCAATTGTCTCCGGCAGGAAAACGTCTACCGGACGTGTCTCAACGAGCAAAGCAGTTCTGGAGGAGTTGGCCCAAACCCATGAACTGCCGCGTTTGATCATCGAGTATCGAGAGCTCGATAAGCTCAAGAGCGTGTACACGGACGCTTTGCCTCATCAGATAGCGGCCGATGGCCGAATTCACTGTTTGCTGAATCAGACGGTTGCGGCCACCGGACGCCTTTCATCGAGCGAACCAAATCTACAGAACATTCCGATCCGTACAGAAATGGGGCGCCGGATTCGTCGCGCTTTTGTCGCCGAGAAGGGCAACAAAATCATTTCAGCCGACTATTCGCAACTCGAGCTGCGCCTGCTGGCCCACATAACTCAGGATCCTGTGATGCTCGAAGCTTTTCAACACGGGGAAGACATTCACGCGCGAACTGCGCGACTGGTTTTCGGCGCCCAAACCGATGCAGAACTAAAAGAGGCGCGCCGCTTTGCGAAGATCGTCAACTTCGCAATCGCATACGCTATCGAACCGTGGGGTTTATCTCAACGAGTCGGTATCTCGCGTGCGGAAGCAAAAAAGGTGATCGCCGATTATTACAACACCTACAAAGGCGTGCGCCGCTACATGGAAGAGATTCCCGTGAGAGCGCGAGAACATGGTTACGTGAGATCGATCTACGGTCGGATTCGTCCACTTCCCGGCATCAACGATCGCAACGCAAATATTCGCAGGGCCGCCGAACGTGAAGCTATCAATATGCCCATTCAGGGTACGGCCAGCGACATTGTGAAGATTGCGATGCTTCACGTCCGAGAAGAATTTGACCGTGCGGGACTGGCGGCGCGGCTGCTGATGCAGGTGCACGATGAACTACTCGTGGAAGCTCCTGCCTCCGAGGTTGAGAAAGCGGCGGCAATACTCAAACGCGAGATGGAGTCGGCGGTCGAGTTGGATGTGCCGCTTGTGGTAGACGTCGGGGTGGCTGACAACTGGATGGATGCCAAGCCTTAAGATAAAGCTGAGTTATTCGGAACAGAAGAGAAACGAGCGAGCCTCCAATTGGTTGTGTTGGTAAGAGGGCAGCGAGTCACATTAGCTTGTATTGGGAAGGACCAAGCTCATGCTTCATAAGCTTGTGTCAGGAAGGGGGCAAGCGAAGCGCGCCCCCGCTCGAGATCCACAGGATCCAACACCGATTTCAAAAATGTCCCGAACTAAATCCAGCTTGACTGGTAGTGAGTCTTGAGCGGGGGCGCGCTTCGCTTGCCCCCTTCCCAACACAAGCTAATGTGACTCGCTTTCGCCCCTTCCCAATACAAGCTAATGTGACTCGCTTGCCCACTTCCCAACACAAGCTAATGTGACTCGCTTTCGCCCCTTCCCAATACAAGCTAATGTGACTCGCTTGCCCCCTTCCCAACACAAGCTTACCGTCCTGCGTTGTTCCACATGACTCAATGACTGGGAACCGGCAGAGCCATGTCGCTATGCCCCCCGCAAAAAATCCTCTATAGTTTTCGCACCGACCCGACTGAACTTGCTCCACAACTCGTCTCATGAGCCGACCCAAAGAACCAAACGAGCAATCTCGTGAACCAGGCATTGACGTGTCGGCTGAGAACGACCTTCAAGAACGAACAGCAGCTCGTAGGCCGAACGAGAATCGTCCGAACGAGAATCGTCCGAACGAGAATCCGGAAGTTGTCTACCATCGCGTCGACGCCGCCGCAAACACAGCCGGCCCCACACCTCCGGAAACCACAAGGGCACGCGCACGCGAAATCGCGCCGGCGATTTCACCGTTGATTACCGGCTTTGTTTTGCTGCTCATCCTGATCTCCGTGTTGGGCTACCTGAGCGTCCGTCGCATGGGCGACGTCAGCTATCGCGTCCTCGACCTGGAACACCAACATGCCGCAAGGTTGAGTTTGTTGCTTCAACTTCGCCTGGCTGTGACTAAGCTTAACAATGAAGCCCGCGCTCGTCAGGTGGACGACGCGCGCGGTGATTTCAGCCCACCTTTCGACTTCCGCTTGCGTAACGCTCGCGATGAAGTCAATGCGCTTCTCAAACAACTTCAGAAGCCACCGCTCTCGGACGAGCCCGCCTGGCGCAAATTTCGCGAAGACCTGCAGTCTTATGTCGAAGTCACTGAAGATCTACGCCAGTACTCACTTGAAGGATTCTCACGGTTTCGGATTGTTGACGAACAACTTAATGGCTTGCTAACCGCTTCGACCAATGAGCAGACGGAAATCTTTCGCCAGACCGAAGCCATCGAGCAGGAGGCAGTAAGATCGATTCGCACCTGGAGCGTGATTGCCCTCTTAGTCGGCGCGATTGTGGCGGCGGGAACCATCTGGGAAGTGCAGCGTCGTTTTCGTGAGATGCGTCGCAGCATGTTTGAGGCAAGTCGGGAGCGCGCTTTCACCAGTCAATTGCTGGAAGGCATGGTGAGCGCCGTCGTCGCCATCGACCACAACGATCGCATTCGCAGCGCGAACGCAGCGTTCTTCAAAATCTTTCCGGAAGCCAGCATCGGCGCTTCGGTGATTGAAAGGCTGGGAGAGGACGATGCGATGAAAATGCTCGGCGCCGTCACCGCTTCACGTGCGAGCCGAGCGCCTTACCGCGGTCGTTGGGTTAGCCGAGTCGGCACTGAGAATCATCATGAAAAGACGTTTGATGTCTATTCATCACCGCTGGCGATCGATGGGGACCAGGGTCAGATCGTGACCCTGGTAGACGCTACCGAAGCGGCTGACGCTGAGCGCGGTTTGCGCCGGTCGGAATCGCTGGCCGCTGTGGGCCAGGCGACAGCACAGGTGGCACATGAGATCAGGAATCCTCTGGGCAGCATCAGATTGGGGGTCTCTATGCTCCGCGATAACGTAAGCGATCCGGAGGCGGTGAAGACCATCGAGCTGGTGGAGAGGGGAATCCGTCACTTAAACAAACTGGTAGTTGACGTGACGCAGTTCTCGCGGCAGAAGAGTTTGGAGCGTTCGCGCGTGGATCTGCATGAGCTGTTGGAGAGAAGTCTGGATTTGGTGTCGGAAAACATCCAGGAAAAAGGCACGCGCGTGGAGAAGAAGTTCAGCAGCCACTCGTTAATTGGCAATTGGGACCCTCACCAACTGCGTCAGGTTTTTGTGAACATAATTGCCAATGCGGTCGACGCTAGTCCCAACAACGCGGCCATCACGATTTCAACCGAGCAGCTGACTCCGGCCAACAGCGACGACGGCCACAACCTTAGATCCTATGCCCGCACTGTGGTTAGTGATCGCGGCAGAGGCATCGACGCGACGAAGCTCGACCGGATCTTCGAGCCATTCTTCTCTACCAAAAAGCGAGGTACTGGGCTGGGATTGGCAATCGTGAAACAGATTGTGGAGCTGCATGAAGGCCGGATTTCGGTCGACAGCGAAACCGGAACGGGGACAAAGTTTGTTATTGACTTGCCTTTATGAGGACGCCAAGACCAGGTTCATCTCCTGAGGTCTTTCTAACTGACTGCCTGGAACGATCCACGAACCAACACGAAATCACACGAAGCTTTTCGTGTTATTTCGTGCGACTTAGTGGATCGTTGTCCATCAAACCAACCGCCTTCTCTTTAGATCACAATTTTGCTGAATGCTCGTTTGGCGGCGAGGATTGTTTTCTCAATAATCTCATCAGTGTGGGCAATGCTGACAAAGCCTGCTTCAAACTGCGAAGGTGCCAGATAGATGCCTTCGTCCAACATCGCATGAAAGAACTTTCCAAACAGCTGGCGATTACTCTGGTTGGCCGACTCCCAATTTTCTACGGGTCCGGTATTGAAGAACGCCGTCCACATTGATCCGACCCGGTTGGTAACAGTCTCCACTCCCGCCTCGCGCGCAGCTGACGAAACGCCATCACACAATTTCCTCGTCGCCGTTTCCAGTCTCTCATAGATCGATCGGTCCTTAAGGCGCCTTAGGGTCACCAGACCGGCAGCCATAGATAGAGGATTACCCGATAGTGTGCCGGCCTGGTAAATCGGCCCGGCCGGCGCGATGTTCTCCATTAACTGCCTGCTAGCTCCGTACGCGCCCACCGGGAGACCGCCACCGATAATCTTGCCTAGCGTGGTGATGTCGGGCATCACTCCGTAAAGTTCCTGCGCGCCTCCGCGTGACAGTCGAAAACCAGTCATCACTTCGTCGAAGATCAAAATTGCCTCGTGCTTCCGAGCGACTTCTCGAACAGCTTCGAGGAAGCCTTCACGCGGTGGCACACAGCCCATATTCCCCACCACCGGTTCAATGATTACCGCTGCGATGTCCGAATGTTGGTTGAATACCTCTGCCAACCCGGATTCGTCATTAAAGGGCACTGTCAAAGTTTGTTGGGCGAGCTCGGGCGGAACACCAGGGCTATCGGGCAAGCCAAGCGTGGCCACTCCTGAACCGGCCTTCACGAGCAAACTGTCGCCGTGGCCGTGATAACAACCTTCGAATTTGACAAGTTTCGTACGTCCAGTGACGCCGCGTGCGAGGCGTATGGCCGACATCGTCGCCTCGGTTCCGCTGTTGACCATGCGCACCATTTCGATTGATGGCACTGCATCAATGATCTCTGCGGCGAGCTCAACCTCCAACTCGTTTGGCGCGCCGAAACTTGTGCCGCGCGCCGCAGTCTCCTGTATCGCTGCAATTGTCTCCGGGTCGGCGTGACCGAGAATCATTGGACCCCACGAGCCGACGTAGTCGATATAGGTTCGTCCATCGACGTCTGTGACGGTCGCTCCGATCGCGCTCTTGATGAATCGTGGAGTTCCACCGACGCCACGAAACGCGCGGACGGGAGAATTCACGCCGCCTGGGAGCAGTTCAAGCGCTCGCGCAAAAAGCTCCTGGGAGCGGTCAGGTTTTGATTCTCTAGCTGAGCTCATAGCCGACTATTAATAAGAAGCGGGGTTGCAGTCGGTAAAGGCTGAGGGCGCGGAGCACCAAGCGTTTCATACCAAGCTCCATTTCAGAGTTAGATTCCGAAACTGTTAATCCCTCGAAGCGACGGTGCTGGATTGCATCATACCCTGAGGTTTGTTTTCGCGGAAGAGATCTGAACACTCCAAATCACCAGGTTCCCGGCGGACCAACGAGTCCAGGCCGACCAAAACCAAAAGGACCTTCTTGCAGCTTTCCGGTTCCGGTGCGGGTTGCCAAAATCATCGGAAGCGTTGGAGTTTCACCATCAAAGAGCTTATCGCGAGGCTTCGGGCAGCGATCCACGAAATCACACGAAATATCACTAAGTTGTTGGTCTTGCTTCGTGTATTTCGTGGATCGTTCTCTGAAAGATGCGAAATGTGACCCTACCGAACACACATATGTCTTGGAATCCGCTCCCCGGTTTGGTAGTCTAACCAAGGGAAGTTCACCTTCCCCAATTGGCATCAGCTGATTTTGATCTGACCGAATTCGGTCGAAGCCCCTCTCACAGCTTACTCCCAGAACGGCCCCACTAGTCTCTGCCCATCCATCTGAAAGTTCTTGGTTATGGAACCTAACCCTACTTCCATTGAGAAGCTGCGCCAAGCGGAAGCGCGTTTGCAGTCGATTATCGACTACAACATTACGGGAATCTGTTTTGCCGACGCTGAAGGAACCATCACCGAGGCCAATGATGTGTTTCTCAAGACCTTCGGATTCACGCGCGACGATATCTCGAATGGAAAGCTGAATTGGCGAGCGATGACTCGGCCGCAGCATCGTCATCTTGATGACCAAGCCCTCGAGAAATTGAAATCAGCCGGCGTCTGCGCTCCCTTTGATAAGGAATGCCATCGCAAAGACGGCAGCTGCACTTCTGTGTTATTCAGTGCCGCTTTCGTTTCCGACTCGCACTCCGAAATGGTCTGTTTCAGCTTCGACCTTAGCGAATACAAATTCGCGCAGGCCAGAGTCAACTACTTTGCCTATCACGATGCGCTAACAAACCTTCCCAATCACACGCTCTTCAAGGACCGTCTTGAGAAGGCATTGGCTTTCACACGACGCAATGAGCAGATACTGGCGGTCATGCTGGTAAATGTCGATCGGTTTAAGACGATTAACGATACCCTCGGATACGTCACTGCCGACCAACTGTTGCGTGAGGTGGGAGAAAGAATTGTGGGGTGCGTGCGAGAAAGCGACACGGTGTCGCGTTTGGGCGGTGACGAATTTGCTCTCCTGTTGACTCAAGTCAATCGAGCTGAAGACGCTGCCAAGATCGCTCAGAACATTAGAGAAGCACTAAGCGCACCTTTCAGGTTTCACGATCAGGAGCTCTTTGTCACCACCAGCATCGGGATAAGTCTTTACCCGTCGGATGCGAAGGATACGGTGTCGTTACTAAAGAGCGCTGGTACAGCACTCCATCGCGCCAAAGAGCAAGACGGTAACAACTATCAGTTTTACACATCAGGTAGAACGACGACCGCCCTCAGACAATTGGTACTGGAAAACAATATGCGACCCGGTCTGGAGCGCGATGAATTCGTTATCTACTACCAGCCGCAGGTGAATCTGCAATCGTGTCGGCTCGTTGGGATTGAAGCGTTGGTGCGCTGGCAACATCCCGGCCTCGGACTGCTTTATCCCGCCGAGTTCATTCCGATTGCGGAGAAGAGTGCTTTGATTGCCGCTATCGGAAATTGGACACTTCGCAACGCTTGCTTACAAAGCAAAGCCTGGCGTGACGCCGGGTTCGATCCTTTGCGAATTGGCGTAAACGTTTCCGCGCGTCAGTTTCAACAACCTAATCTGATTGAGTCGATAGCCAGGGTATTGGAAGAAACTGATCTGGAGCCCTATCTGCTGGATCTCGAATTGACCGAAGGTTCAATCATGAGAGACCCGGAACAAGCGATCACCAAGCTGCACGAATTGAAATCCATGGGCGTCCAGATTTCGATCGACGACTTTGGCACCGGCTACTCGTCGCTTAACTATTTGAAACGCTTTCCAATCGACACGCTGAAGATTGATAAATCTTTCGTAACGGAAATCAATTCGGATCCGGAGGACGCTGCCATCGTTAACTCGATTATCACGCTCGCGCACGCTTTGAAACTGAATGTGATTGCCGAAGGCGTTGAGACGGAGGAACAACTCGAGTACCTGCGAGCGTTAGGGTGTGACGAGGTGCAGGGTTTTCTGTTCAGTAAGGCACTGTCAGTTGATGAGTTAACTAAGCTCCTGGCGGAAAGACGGCGAGTGGGCGCGCCGAAGAACTGTGACACTACGAAATTGCCTGGTCTGGCAAGCATTGTAGAGCAGACCCGCTGACCACTTGAATTCCCGTTCTTTTTACCAACGACTACCCAGTGGCCCTCCGAAGGCGCCCAGGGTGTTTCGCGAACCGTCAGAATTGTTATCGATTTTGTTTGGCGAGCCTGCATGTCTGGCAAACTTGGGCTGGTGCTGTCGATAGTCATTAATCCTGCGGGACTTCACATGTTCATGGCTGAGAAAGGTCAGCCCGGCGCTCTCATATTTGCCAGAATCTTTGTTACTTAGGTCCGGCGGGCTGGGGTTATTTGGATAGTGAGCGGAATGTCTCAGAGTGATGTCGTTGTTTATCAGATCGTAGTTGAAGTAAAAACTACCACCAGTTAATGAGATGTTTGAATAGCTGATTGAGTAATCGGAGCTGGTGCGGATAACTGCCGGTTTGGCATCGCCGTAAAACAAACAGTTCCGGATGATCGCCCGGGTTTGGTCCATCAGGCCAATTCCAAACCCCTGCACAACGATGGTGTTGTTTACGATCTCGATCCGGGCCTCGTGTCGACCAAATACAGCATAGTCTCCAACCGGACCAACGATAATGTTGTTGTGCAGGATGCCCTTTGACGCTTTCCCGACGGCGACGGCACTAAATCCCCCTTCGCTGATGAGCAGCGAGTTTCGGATTTTGACAGTTCCGCTCTTGCAGGTCACAGCTGATGATGAACTCCCACCGGTGTGAATAACTGTCACTTGCGACAAGCTGACTGGGATCTCTAAGGTCCCGGACAGTTGGAGGCTGCCAACTATGATCGTGTGGTTGGCTCCACTGCCCGCCAGAGAGACACCTTCCGGAATGACGACGTCTTCCAGATAAATTCCGGGCGGAACTTTAACGATGCCGCCCGGCTTTGCTTTTCTAACAAGATTCTCGATCGAGGTCGCAGGCACCACCCGACCTTGAGCAGGCGCGCCCGACGCCAAACAGAGTGTCGCGGCAACTAGCAATACGCGGGTAGCAAGTTTCATGGTAAGCGCAGTTATCTCTGGCCCCTCCGCCGGGACAATATCAAGTTAAGAAAGTACTGAAACCAGGCCTGACAAATCGCCGTTGGCGCAGCTGCTGGCAAACTGGCGGGCCAACCTCTCAAGCAGTTCCGGCGGGACTTTGAAACGTGAGGGGCCGGAGGTTAGATGCCTCTTCGCGCGTAAAAGAAGCTGCCGGCAATTGGAATTACTCTTTTTAACAATCTTTCCAATCTCTTCGTATTCGTAATCAAACACGGACACTAGACAACCCGACCCAAAAAGCAGCCACAGATTCCCACGGATAAACACAGATCTGAACGAGATCACTGTCTTATTTCCTGATGATCTGATCCGTGTTAATCCTTGAAAATCTGTGGCTGACTCATCTTTGCTGCCTGGTCGCTTGAGAGGAAATAGCGGCTCTGAGCAGCAATGGCAAACGAGAAATGAGAAATGGAAAATGTGTCTTACGCCAGCTACCCTCTGGTCAGCTGCCGGTACTTGATCCGATGAGGCTGCTCCGCGGCCGCGCCCAGCCGCTCTTTTCGATCGGCTTCATATTCCGAGTAGTTGCCTTCGAACCAGAAGACTTTACTATCGCCTTCGAACGCGAGGATGTGCGTGGCAATGCGATCCAAAAACCAACGGTCGTGTGAAATCACCACCGCGCAGCCGGCAAAGTTTTCCAAGGCTTCTTCCAACGCTCGGAGAGTGTTTACGTCCAGGTCGTTTGTTGGTTCGTCGAGCAACAAAACGTTAGCGCCTTCTTTCAGCATCTTTGCCAGGTGAACTCGATTGCGTTCTCCGCCGGAAAGCATGCCTACTTTCTTCTGCTGATCCGAACCGGAGAAATTGAACCGGGCCACGTATGCCCGCGAATTGACCTCACGCGTCCCCAGTTTCAACGAATCATCGCCACTAGTGATCTCTTCCCAAATAGACTTCTCTGGATTTAGAGATCGACTCTGATCTACATAAGCCAGACTGACCGTCTCGCCCTTGCGAATCGTCCCGCTGTCAGGTTCTTCCTGCTCGGTGATCATGCGGAACAGGGTCGTCTTGCCGGCGCCGTTTGGTCCAATCACACCGACAATGCCGCCAGGAGGCAACCGGAAAGTCATGTCTTCAACCAGCAGGCGATCGCCGTATCCCTTGCTTACTTTGTCAGATTCGATGACGACATGGCCCAGGCGGGATCCGGGCGGAATATGAATCTCGAGATCTTCCCGGCGCTTCTCGGATTCCTGGTCCAGTAACTTCTCGTAAGAGTTTATTCGCGCCTTGCCTTTGGCATGGCGGGCTTTTGGCGACATGCGAATCCACTCAAGCTCGCGCTGCAGTGTTTTCTGTCTTTCGCTTTCCGACTTTTCTTCGCGTCGCAATCGCTCCTGTTTCTGTTCCAGCCAGGAAGTGTAGTTGCCTTTCCACGGGATGCCCGCGCCGCGATCGAGTTCCAGGATCCAACCGGCGACGTTGTCGAGAAAGTAGCGGTCGTGAGTTACCGCGATAATCGTACCGGCATAGCTTTGAAGATGGTGCTCGAGCCAGGCAACCGATTCCGCGTCCAGATGGTTTGTCGGCTCATCGAGCAGAAGAATGTCAGGCTTCTGCAAAAGTAATCGACACAACGCAACGCGTCTCCGTTCACCGCCTGACAAGATCTTCACCGGCGTATTGGGTGGCGGACAGCGAAGAGCGTCCATGGCCATTTCCAGGCGCGAGTCGAGATCCCAGGCATCCTGCGCATCCAGCTTTTCCTGAACCTTTCCTTGTCGTTCGAGCAACGCGTTCATCTCATCGTCTGTCATCTCCTCGCCAAACCTGGCATTGATCTCTTCAAATTCTTTGAGGAGATCGACAGTTTCCTGCACCGCTTCTTCCACAACTTCACGCACTGTGCGCGAGTCGTCGATGAGGGGTTCCTGTTCGAGGAATCCCACAGTGAAGCCCGGAGAAATCACGGTCTCGCCATTGACGTCTTTGTCTACCCCGGCGAGTATGCGTAAAAGCGATGACTTTCCAGACCCGTTGAGACCGATCACGCCGATCTTGGCGCCGTAGAAATAAGAGAGATAGATGTCTTTAAGGACCGGCTTCTTGTCGTAGAACTTGCTAACGCCGACCATGGAGTAGATGACTTTGTTTGGTTCAGTGGACATTGAGTGGAATTTCGGATTTCGGAATTCGAATTTCGAATTTTGTGGATGCCGAAACCCTAACTTGTTCCGACAGGATTCTGCAAGGTGGGAAACCACAAAGTATCATTCAACCCGTCCGCTATCTCGGACTGGTTGAATGAGCCAGCAGAGGACCCGCCCAACGACGAGCGGATGAATGATTCATCAGGTCGTGCGCCGTCAATGAATGCGAAAACATGATAGTGATCCCGGTTCTCTCGCAAGACCTCAATACGGCCGGCATCTTTTAGCTTGGCGAGATGATGCATGACGTGTACTTGTTCTTCCGCAGTCATGTAGCGGTAGTAGATATCAAACGCCAAACCCGTCGAGTGCGGGGGCGTATCGATCAGCGTAGCGTTAGGGTTCGTCTTGCTCAGTTGGTGTTGATACTCGTCAGGACGCACCAACGAGGTTATAGGCAATGGTCGCTGAAACTTTTCACTGTACGACGCTGCAATTTCTTCCAGGACCTTGACGGCTTCGGGACGCAGGGAACTTAACATCCGCACCTTCAATTGCTGCCGTGAGCGGCGATCGGAAATGTCAAAACTCCGATCTGGATAGCTCTTTCCCACGCTCTCCAACGATGCGTAAGCTTGTTGAAATGTTTCACGTGTATCCGCACTAGCGTAGTACCGATCAAGGAGTTCTTTGTTTTCCAGTTGAGCCTTTGCCTTCTTCTCGGTCTCGGAAATTTGAGCCTTCAACTGTGACCTTCGAGAACGCGCCCGTCGACCCAAACCCTTTAATTCCGTGCGGAGGTCGGCAAGTTGACTCTCGAATCGAAGTCGGGAATCGGCAAGACGTCCATACTCCTCAGCCAGCTCCGCGTCGTTAAATAGACTAATACTCTTGCCGTGTTGATACCGTGAGAAGGGTGCATCGGTCGCGCTCCCGCCGACTCCCAGGAGAATGTAATTCTCAGTTACCGGATTCATAGTGACCATTTCGCCCCGGTTGAGCATGTCTGCCAGATCGACAAAGTCCTGAGGCGTTTTGACGTGGTGCTCGCGTGCTTCCGCAACCTGGATAGCGAGGAATCGTCGCGTATCGCTGTAGTGCTTTACTTCAGACGGGATCTCGACCTTAGCTTGTTTGCCTGTCGCTTCACCGCGGTCTTCCTTGACCTTTTGGACAGCCAGCGTCCATGGATTGACCTCCGCTGCGTGCACCGTTGCAGGGGCAGGGAGGTACGAAGAGTATGATTGCGAACCGCGTTGTTTTCGGATGGGAAATACTAGAAAGGCAGAAATCGCAACAGAAATAACCAAGCCTGTAGCGCAAAAGATTAGTGTCTGGGTTTTTCTCTCTTTCACCGTTAATCCCCCCACTGCTCGTTTTTCTTACACAAACTGTTCAGTTTGCGCGAATTGCCACGGACTGAATCCGCGCAAAAAGCAAAAGCTCAACGAGGCGCCGGATTACTACTGACCGCTCACCACCAATCGCCATAATCGGCGTCCGGCCTCGTTAAGCTGTCGAGCCTTATGATGTCGTCAGAGGGCTGAAAGTACGCTGGAGCGATGAGGAAAAACCTGTTGATTGAGGGAGAAGATTCAGTCTGATCAGTAACGAATCCCACCGACTGCCCAGAGCGTGTCAAAACTCGAATTCCCCTTCGTGTTTTGTTTCGTGTTGGTTCGTGTGATTTCGTGGATCGTCTTTTTTGGGGGCGTAAAGCGGACGATCCACGAAATCACACGAACCAACACGAAACGGAGCAACGCACAGATCAGACGTCAACTTCGATTTTTGACACGGTCTCTGCCGTCGGTGGGATGGTCGTTTTTTAAGACAGATCCGATCCTCAGGAAGGCAGTCAGCAGGACTATCCATACTAACGCGCTACCAAAATCCATCCGGCGCAGATGAGAGTCCCAATCAGCATGAGCACCACTTTCCCTGCGGGCCCAAACGCATTTCGGAGATAATTTTCGCGCATCTTCTCTCCGAAAATGAAAATGTCGACCGTCATAACGATGGTGAAGAGGACCATTCCGATCGCGAGTTGCCGAAGGGTCAAGCTTCCGAGAACTGATGACGCTTCCGGGGCAGCGAAGAGCTTAGCTACAGCAAACGCCCCGCCGTTAACCGCGAATAGTAATTGATACCTTCTATGTTTCCCATCTTCGTAAGCTTTGAAGGTCTCCGGCACTAATTTTTCAGCGGACAAGTTGTCTCCTTTCATGGGCAATCAATGAAGTAGCTTTGCTCCCCGAGCACTCGAACGCCAGCTTACTGATCCTGCCTTTGTCGCCTGCGGCCCATCCGATGCCTCGTCGAGAAAGGGACAGAGTATCGAACCCCGGGCCTTCGAGTATTCGCCAGTTGTGACCATCGTCGGTCGAATAATCAGCGCCGGATGGGCCGACTGCGATGATCGTGGGTCCCTTGCACCCAGGCACGTACGAGACAACCGAACGATAGCCGGACAGACCGCCAACAAGTTTCCAGGTAGAACCACCGTCGTTGGTAAACGCGAGATTGTTGAGTGACGCACGCTCGATGGTGTAGTCGCCTCCGACAATCACGCCATTTACCGAATCGCGGAAGGCAATGGAAAAAATTCCGCTGGATTGACCTGCCGCGAGAGGAGTTGCGGAGACTGTCCAGGTGTGGCCCCGATCCTTCGTGCGCAAAACGCGACCTATAGCTGCTCCACCCGTGGCAATCCATGCCTGCCCTTTGCCGAGAACAGCGACGTTTGTTCCGCTGGCGGCAAATGCTCCTTCATGTGGAAGCGCTGGGGGCAAAGCGCTGGATGGCACACGAGACCAGAGTCGACCGCCATTCTCGGTGGTCATGATGCAGAACTGACCCTCAATGGAATCGCCAATGACGATGCCGTGATTAGCATCCCAAAACGACATCGCGTCGTAAAAAGCACGCGGGTCTTCGTTCTTGAACTGTAGTGTCCAGCTGTCGCCACCGTCAGTGGTCTTGTAAATTCGAGATGCGGGACCATTTCCGATGCTTAGAACGTAGGCTGTGCGCGCATCAACCGCGTCGATATCTCTGAAGTCGAGTTTGGCAGCGTCGCTTGCCACCGTGAGCTTTACCCATGTCGAACCGCCATCGGTGGTGCGCAAAACCGTCCCGCCCGATCCGCTTGCCCAGGCGATGCGCTCGCTGACTGCGCTGACGCCTCGTAAGCGAGCAGTGACACCGCTCGTTTGCGGTGTCCATTGGGGGCCGATCAGGAGAAGGTTAAAAGCAATAGTAATGAGAAGATTCATATTGGAGTCTGATTCTACCGCAACGCGGTGGCCTGGCGTGTGCGACAAGGGCGCGCGGGCACAGATGTCACTTTGGGTGGTTGCCTGGTTTCTTTGCGTCCTTCGCGAAATCCTTCGCGTCCTTTGCGGTAACAAAGGCAGACAAACGCAAAGGTCGCAAAGGATTTCGCAAAGGTCGCAAAGGTCGCAAAGTCAACCTGCATAGTACCGGCGCGCGCACTGGCTTTCACTGTTTACACCACGCGCACTGATCTGTTAATTTGTGCCTCCCCCTCCCAGGGCCGTAAGCACTCGCTGCCGCAATCGATTAAGTGAGCCCAGTACAGTATGTCCAAAAACCAGAGGGTTTGAGCAGATATGGACCGTTGCGTTGCCGCCGTCTTCACAAAATGGCGGCGTGGTGTCTGACCATCGCGATGGTTTTCGGCAAACGACAGCACTAGGGCATTTCTCACCTGAACCAAACCATAAGGTGGTTTCAGATTTTTCTCGAGGACCTCTCCACCTTGTGCAGCTATCGGGCGAGTTGCTGCCTTACCTCAACCAAATAAATGGAGGCACAAATGATTCGTAAGATCCTGGTCTTAGCAGTCCTGGTCGTCTTTCTAGTCGCCGCCGCGATGTTTGCTTCAACGAAGTCTGATGCGGCGCGCACTCAGCGGCCTACGGGCCAGCGCGGTGAAAGGATTCAGCCGCGGGGACCATTAACAAACTATGATATCCGGCTCGAAACCAAGGGCGAATTTCTCGATTACGATCTTTCTACCACGGCAGGTAAGCAGAGCGCGGCGCGAAACGCTGCGGTGCGGGTGCGAGTGGCGGCGCTGGATGAGTTCCAATCCAAATCCGGATCAACCGAGAACCTGCGCGCAACAGTAAACGAAACGGGAGCGATGAAGAACTTCTTCATCGAGGGCGGAGCGCTGTCGGAGCCACAGTCTGATACAGCCGACAGCGTTGCCCGCGGTTTCCTTAGCCGTCACCCGTCGCTATTTGTCCTTTCGCCGTCTGATGTCGCCAACTTAAAGTTGACGAAGGAGGACAACGACAGGGGCACAGTATTCCTTGACTACTGTCAGACCGTCGGCGGCATCAAGGTTTTTGAAGGCCAGGTCCAGGTAGTAGTGAATAAGAACGGCGAAGTCTTGTCGGTTCGCGAAGGGTTCCTGGTCGACAATCCTCGGATGAAACTCAAGTCCACGCTCTCCGAGGCTAAGGCTATCGCGAAAGCCTTCGAATACGCTGGCCGAGAGGTTCTACCATCATTCGCTGAAACCTACTCGCGCACTTCCAAGGGTGAAATGTCCCGCTTTGGGAATCCGCTCGACGCCAGACTCGAGGAAGTTCTATCAGAACTGAACATTGTCCGCGTGGGAGACGCTTCGAGATTGGCATGGCACGTCTTTGCTGAGGTCGGACCCGACGAGTGGTACGAAATGCTGGTCGACGCAAACAGCGGCGAATTGCTTCTGCGGCACAACCTCTACGTTTTTGATGCCCAGAGTACGGTTTATACCGAAGCCCCAGACAAAGGCGCACGACAGCTGGTTTCCTTCGTTGGCGACACAGTTATCAACACCGCCGCAGGGTGGATGGGGACATCGACTGTGACTACGGGTAACAACGTTGAGTCGTATCTCGATACCGATGCTAACAACTCACCGGATCCAAACAATGGAGCCGGCCTCTCGAACGGCCATGCTTCAGCGGCGAATCAGGATTTCACATTCCCGTTCTCGACAGCAGTCGACCCGCGTACACAGCAGGCAGCCGTGGTGACGAATCTTTTCTACTTCAACAACATCATGCACGACTTCTCCTACAACCTTGGCTTTACGGAGACGGCGCGCAACTTCCAGACAGACAACTTCGGCCGCGGCGGTATTGGCAACGACTCAGTGCGGGCCGAAGCGCAAGATGGTTCGGGAACCAACAACGCAAACTTCGCAACGCCACCTGACGGGTCGCGTCCGCGCATGCAGCAGTACCTGTTCACTTCGCCCAATCCCGACCGCGATAGTTCGGTTGACGGCGATGTCGTGTTTCATGAGTACGGGCACGGCATCTCCAACCGCCTAATCGGAAACGGAAGTACAGCCCTCAGCGGAACGCAGTCAGGCGCCATGGGCGAAGGTTGGTCTGACTATTGGGCCATTACTCTCAACGACGACGGCGCAGTGGGTGAGTATGTCACGAACAATCCGAACGGCATTCGCCGCGCCGCTTACAGCGTTCCAGCCGCCGCCGTCCATGATTCTTATGCGGACGTCGGAGCCGGTGGGTTCCAGGTTCACCGTGACGGCGAAGTGTGGGCCGCCACGCTTTGGGATCTACGCACTCAACTGGGTGCGGTGACAAGTGATGGGCTAATTTTGAATGGAATGAAGTTCACCCCGAACCGTCCATCGTTTCTCGCGGCTCGGGACGGCATTCTACAAGCCGACCAGAACCTGAATGCCGGAGCAAATCGTTGCGCGATCTGGACCGTGTTCGCACGACACGGAATGGGCTTCTCGGCCGTGGGTAACGATGGCACTACTCACGTCGCGGCCACGGACCTTCCATCGGAGTGCGGCGGTGCTTGCACATTTTCGATCAATCCGACCAGCGCCAGTTATGCGGCAGGGGGTGGAACGGGCAGTGTGACGGTGACCGCAGGCGCAGGTTGCGACTGGACGGCAGTCAGCAATGCCACGTTTATCACGGTAACCTCCGGCAGCAGTGGCAGCGGCAACGGGACGGTTAGCTATTCCGTATCCGCCAATGGTGGCTCTTCGCGCAATGGCACTATTACGATTGCCGGGCAGACATTTACCGTCAATCAGACAGGCATCTCAGGGGGATGTCTCAATGCGTTAGGTAACCCTGGATTTGAAAGTGGCACGGCTCCGTGGGTGATTACTGGCCAGGTAACACGCAGCACGGGTGCATTCCCACACAGCGGGGTCGCCTACATGATCATCAATGGAGTTAACAACAGTAGCGGCACGCTGCGGCAAACGGTAACCGTCACGAGCGGATGCGCAAATCTCAGTTTCTGGTTGAACATCACTACCAGCGAGGCGGCGGGCGCGGCGATTTTCGACAGGCTCTTTGTCGAAGTCAGGAGTACGACAGGAGTCTTGCTTGGGACGCTGGCGACGTTCAGCAACCAGAACAGCGGCACCGCTGGAGCCTACGTGTTGAGAGGACCGTATAACCTCAACGCCTGGGCCGGGCAAACCGTGCGGATTCAGTTCCGCGGGACCAACGACATCACGCTGCCCACGTCGTTCAGGGTGGATGATGTTTCGTTGCAGTAAGCCGAGAGCAGTAGGCAGTAGGCAGTAAGCAGTTGGCTGCAATTACAACTTGCTGACTATTGGCCCAAGGAAAAAGGGCACGGCGGATTGACTCCGGCGTGCCCTTTTGCTTACGTAGTTAGAGTGCGTCAGCTTCGGTCAAGAAGACTTTCTGCCATAAGTCAAAAACGATCCACGAAGTCGGCTTTGCCTCAAAAGTCATGCGCTACTTACACAACGGCTTTGCCGCCTGATGTGAGGCGGTGGCTCCGCCCCGCCGTAAGAGTCCTTAATTAGATTCTGAGGCTCTGCCCCCGTGTGCGCGCCTCTGGCAAACTGCGGTACAAATCCGGGAGAAGGGGCGTAGCCCCAAATCAAAGTCGAGCGCCGTACGGCGGGGCAGAGCCGCCGCCTCAGTGCGCCGGGATAAACCGGCAGGTTGTAGTGAATGAAAGAGTCACACGTTAAAGGTGTAGCCAACCATAACGGCCCCGAGTCATGCGTCATGTG
>Ga0187892_10005168_pt1 | contig 20845 bp, 22 predicted proteins | sample MA1701073metaG_FD_139345 | JGI IMG/M metagenome (GOLD analysis project Ga0187892, IMG submission 139345) | Bio-ooze microbial communities from a basaltic lava cave in the Kipuka Kanohina Cave System on the Island of Hawaii, USA - MA170107-3 metaG ... | reverse complement strand
GGCCGAATCAGGCTCCCTCGATGGCGAGGACGTGGTTCCCGGCTTCACGTGCCCGCTGGGCGCGATCCTGGGGCCGTGAGTGACCGTTAGCACGCATTGAGCCTGAGCAAACCCCGCACTCCGCACCCCGCACCGTTTTTTTTTAGTCCAGGAACTCCCTCGCCCACAGCTCCAGACACAGCAGCGTCCACACCGACTGCGGATCCCCTGCCCCATTCTTGCTGATGAGCGATTCGACGCCTCTGGTGTCGAACCAGCCGCGGCGCCGAGCGCGGTCGTCGAGCAAGATCTCGCGCACGAAGCCCGAGAGGGGGCCGGCGAGCCAGGGCTCGAGCGGGATCTGGAACGCGTGCTTGCGGCGGCGGATCGTGCGAGGGGGAAGAATTCCTTTCATGGCTTCGCGCAGCAGCGTTTTGGGGCCTTTGGCCACCTTGATCGCGAGCGGCACCCCAGCCACAAACTCGACCAGCCGGTGATCGAGGAACGGCACGCGCGCCTCGACCGAGGCGGCCATGCTCATCTTGTCCATTTTGGTGAGCACGTCGTCCACTAGCCAGGTGTGCATGTCGAGCGACATGAGCCGATGTACCACTTCGGCGCTGGTGTGGGCAGCGACACCCAAGTACGGAGCCAGCACCGCCTCCGCCGCCCCCGGGGGGATAGCGTCGCGTAGCGCGGGCGAGAGCAACTCTCTTTTGAGAGCGGGGTCGAGTCCTGCAATCCAATGCAAGTGTCGGCTCACGTCGTCGCGGTCGGCCAGGAGGTTATCGAGCGCTGTCCTGTAGCGGCCGGACAACGGGGCTATGCCCGCTAGTGGGAGGAGCACCCCCTCGCGCATCCAGGAGGGAAGGTGTTTCTGTAGTCGCTTCGCCCGGGCGAACCAGGCGTAACGCGGATATCCACCCAGCAACTCGTCGCCACCTTCACCGGTGAGCACTACCGGTACTGTCTGGCGGGCGAACTTGCAGATGAGATAGGTAGGGAGGACCGCAGGATCCGCGACGGGCTCATCCAAGTGCCGAACCAAGCCTGGAAGCAGCTCCGCCGCATCAGGAGTTAGTACCAGCTCATGGCGCTCGCTGCCAAGGTGTTGGGCAACGACGCGCGCTTCATCCAGCTCGTTGTGGGTGCCAGGAAGGTCGAAACCTACGGTGAAGGTGACGATCGACCTGCCCTGCTCGGCCGCCATAGTGGCGGCGACCGCTCCTGAATCGAGGCCGCCGGAGAGCAGCATTCCCACCGGGACGTCGCTGATCAGGTGGCGGCGGACTGTGTCGCGGAACAGTCGCCCAAACTCCTCGACCGCCTCGTCCAGGTTGATGCCCGGTTGATAGTCGCCCAGCACCAGCTCCCAGTAGCCCTGAACTCTTACTCGCCCATTTTCCACCGTGAGCAGGTGGCCAGGCGGGAGCTTCTTGATGCCGCAGAACAGCGTGTCGGGCCCCGGGACGTATCGGAAGCTGAGGTAAAGGTCGAGCGCCTGGAGGTCCGCGGCGGCGTGGACGGCGGGGTGCTCGAGCAGTGCCTTGACCTCTGAGGCGAACAAGAAGGCGCCGTTCGTTTCCGTGTAATAGAGCGGCTTGATGCCGAGGCGGTCGCGGGCCAGCAACAGCCGCCGACGTTTGACGTCCCAGAGTGCGAAGGCGAACATCCCCTGGAGGATGTGAACCAGGGCAGCGCCGTATTCCTCGTAGAGGTGAACCAGGATCTCGGTATCGGTCCGAGTGCTAAAGCGGTGTCCCTGCCCTTCCAGCCGAGTGCGCAGCTCCTGGTGGTTGTAGATCTCGCCGTTGAAGACGACCACGACGGAGCCATCCTCGTTCGCGATCGGCTGGTGGCCTCCCGGCACGTCGATTATGCTGAGGCGGCAGACACCGAGGCCGATGCCGTCAGCGAGGTGGCAGCCCTCGTCGTCGGGGCCGCGGTGGACGAGGGCCCGCGTCATACGCCGCAACACCGGCTCCTCGGTGCGACCCATGACGCCACAGATGCCACACATTCTACCGCTTCACGCCGATTCTTCCCGTGTAGTCGATACGATTGAGCAGAATGGGGGCAACTCCGGAATTCGCGAAGTATTCGTCGGTTGCCTTTCGACTTCCTTTCCAATGGCCGTAGTCATCTATGATCAGCACACCACCGCTGCATAACCGAGGGTAGAGGTGAAGCAACTCGTGGTGGGTCGACTCATACCAATCGGTATCCAGCCGGAGCAAGGAGATCTTCGTGGGAGCCTGGCCCGGAATGGTCTCCTCCACCATCCCCTTGATCAGCCTGATTCTCTCCAGCGGATATCCCGTAGCAGCCAGGTTTCTTTCCACATCCTCCCGCGACGCCCTGCACCAGGCGGAAGCCTGAGCACCCTCTTGGGTCCGTGCAAACTCCAGTGCTGCTGGCACCCCGCCGTAATCGACATCGACATCCGTCGGCCTGGTCATCCCCTCATAGGTATCGAACAAGAGGAGATCAACATCGTCAATCCCGAGCTGGTGAAGCGTATATGCTACCGCCATCATGCTCCCTCCACGCCACACTCCACACTCGACGATGCCTCCCTCGACCCCCGCCTTGGCAAGGTACCTCACCGCCTGGATGAGGGCGAAGATGCGCTCATCGCTCGTCATCGTGTACGGCCTAACGGCTGTAACCGTGTCGATCGCTGCCTGGTCGAGATCGACGGGAAAAGGCGGCGGCGGTTGATGTCGCACCACGTCGTAACCGAGGCGCTTCATCACCTGCTTGATGACCCTTTTGACCATCACACCCCTCCACTGCTATGGTCAGGCGGCACTTCGCTGGCGTGGCAATACCGCGCTGCTCGGCGTCGGCGTTGGCAGTCTACAATATCTTGGTCTTTGAGCAGGATATCGCGACCGAAGCCGCGCGGCAAACACTCCACTGAACCGGTCGGGAGGTCGACGTCACCACGACCCCGCTAGAAAAGCCGCTTCACACCTCACTGTGTCGGGGCCCACTATCCCACATATGCCACACTCTCGCTATGGGCCCCGCAAAAGGGTATCGAGTGTATCGAAGACGCGCGCACGCTCGAATTTCTCTGCGATCATTGCTCTTCCGGCTGCAGTTCGGCGGCGCGCCTCATCGGGGTGATCCAACGCGGCGGCGATACAGCGCGTTAGTTTCGTCGCATCTCCTACTGGATAACTCCAGCCCGTTTCTCCGTTGATGATTGTCTCTGTGAGACCTCCGACAGCAGTTGCGACGACAGGCACGCCACACGCCAGGGCCTCTAATGGTGAAAACCCGAGTCCCTCTTCTCGGCTTGCTTGGACGCAGAGATCCGAGGCCTGGTAGTCCATCTCCAGGCCCTTGAGGGGATGGCGCGCATCGGTGGCGACAACTCGCTCTTCCACTCCGTAGCGCCGTGCGGCCTCAAGAAACTGCAGATATCCCCCGCTCCGATGGAGCAGCCGTATTTCTCTGCCTTCAACCAGTAGTGCCCGAAGTGCAGTGAGGAGGGTCTCGCTGTCCTTCTCCGGGGCGACGCGGCTGCTGAAGAAGATTAGCGATCCTTCCGTCGGCAGCCCGAGACGCAGCCTAATGGCGGCGGGAGGATCCGCTGCCGGGCGAAAAACTGTAGTGTCGACACCGTAGACCGGCACGATGTCCACTGTAGCGTGGCTGCCGTGGGAGCGTACTACTTCGGCCAGGTGTCGACTCAGCACCACGTAATGCCTGCCGAGGCGCGCGTTGATCCGCGCCAGCGTGACCAGGCCGAAATACTCCCACGGGCGGTAGATCTTGTCGGGTGGTCCCCCGTTGTGACGGCGACAGCGGTAGTAGCGCTCCACGGGGCTGCAAATGAGCATGAAGGTCGGCAGGTGGCGCATACGCCCGGCCAGATTTGCCGCCAGGGCCGCCAGCGCGTAGCCCTGGACCAGTACGATATCGAAGGTGGGGCGTGAGGTCAGTTTGCTCCACACCAGGCGCGCAAAAGATGCGCGCGATGCGGGGCCCACCACGACATCCATGGCCCGCTCAGGGACTTGGCTGATCGGCAGGCCTCTCGGGATCCGGCGTGCCAGTACCGTCAGCTCGAACCGCTCTGCCAGACCATCTACCAGCCTGACGTCGGTGCCGCTCTCAACGACGAAACAGAGGCGGGCCATCGTCAGGTCTTCACTGTTTCGCGATAGACTTGGAGTGTTCGCTGGACGACGTCGTCCCATGAGCACCGTTCCGCCGTCGTTCGCGCATTCGTGCCGAGACGGACGCGCAGAGCCGCATCGTCGAGGAGCCGGCGAAGGCGCACCGCTAATCCTTCCACATCGGCCGGATCATCGAGCAGCAGTGAGTCGTGATCCGGGCTCAGGAGCTCTGATACACCGGCCGCGCGTGAGACCACCACTGGTAGCCCCGAGGCCATCGCCTCGAGAGTGGCCAAGCTGAACGTATCGTACCGGGTCGGCAGGGCGAAGCAATCCGCCGCCGCGTACAGCGAAGCGGCGACGTCGTCTACATGACCCAGGAGCGTCACGCGTCCGTCGAGGCGGTCGTCGCGCAGGAGTGCCTTGAGGCCGGCATCCATTCGAACACCCGCCGTGACGATTCTTACGGACGGAGGAAGTCTGCGGGCGGCCTCAATCAGCGAGTCGAGACCTTTCAAGCGGTAATCCCCGCCAACGAACGCGACGACGAAGTGGTCCGGATTGAGCATCAAGCGGCTCCGAACCGATGCCCGCTTGCGTTCTCGGTTCACGGGGTGAAATGCCACGCCGTCCACGCCGTGGTGGATGACCACAACTCGGTGCCCGTCGATCCCATATTCGCGCACGATTTCGTCTTTGACTTTCTGGGAGACGGCGATAATGGACCGGGTGGAGTGTTTCGCGAGGCAGTACTTCTCCGCCGCTGAACCGAGCGCGTAGTTCAACCGCCGCAAGAATGGCGCATTCGGGCCTGCTGCCCTGCGTTGGGCCGGGTTGCACGAGTGCGCCGTCACCACGTTGCCCACCGGGGCGTCGGCCCCTTGCACGTGAACGATGTCAGCTGCGCGACCTTCGCTTGCGAACACGGAGGAGACCCACAGAGTGCCGAGGCGGACCACCGCAGGCCGGACCGGAACGGCGACAAAGTGACAGCGCGCTACTGATCGCAGCGGCGGCCAAAAGGCGCCCGAGTACACACTGACTTTATGCTCAGGCTCGAGCCGCTTCGACAACTGGACCACGTAATTCCCGTGACTATTGTCAGGAGTGCACCTGGGAACGAAGAAGCTGATCCGCATGATACGCTTTCTCGAGTGCAGGGGCCTTCATAAGCATGCCGATCAGGACCCAGAAATAAATCGAGCTCGGCAGCGTTGCCTGAGGCGGCGCGATCACAGCAAGAAGGGGATACGTGGCCGAGAGAAGGGCAGGCCCGAGCAGGAGATCACGCAGCTTGCCTGCCGAGAGTTTCTTCCAGCTTCGGAACCCCTCAACGCCCACCTTCACCGCAAAAAACATGAACAATCCTAGTCCCAGAAAGCCGAGTTCGGCCGCCGCCGCGCCATATCCGCTATCAATGCTGGCGGTGGGCAGATTCTGAAGCGCGGGATTGTCGATGAAACGTGGTACGCCGGCCGTGTAGCCGAGGCCCATGCCGAAAGGGTGCGCCGTTGCCACACGGATACCTTCGCTCATGGGACCGAACCATTTCCAGAAGAAACCTTCAGGATCGAACAGGGTGGAAAAGCGCTCGGTAACCACCGGACCGATCACAGCTATGACAAGGAGCGAAGCGATTGCGGTCATCACGCTTGCCACGAACACCACTCTCACACGACGCCGCATTCCGGGCACGAACGCCACCCCAACCGCAGCCGCGAGCAAGAGGTGCGCTACCGGACCCCTGCTGCCGGAGGCCGCGATGCCTACTCCCATCGTGGCGAATGAAGCTGCCACTATGATTCGCCACACGAGCGAAATCCTGCGAGATGCTATGACACTGAATGCCAGCACCATGAGCATAGCCATGTTCCCGCCGAAGGTGCCCGCGGCGGAAAACGTCGAGAAGGCCCGGAACACCACCCCGGACTGCGCAGACCACCCGAGTCTCGCATACTGGCCGTAGTAGTCACTCCAAGTAGCGAAAGATTCAGGTCCAGCCCGCCATTGATAGATTCCGTAGGCCGCCGTCAGGAGTCCAAGCGCGAGGAGAACGACGTATAGTCGCTCAAGCTGCTGCACTGACCGCAAGGTATAGAAGCCAACGAAGTAGAACCCTAGGTAGAGCACCCAACTCCGCAGCCCCAACACGCTGCGAATGAAGGGCGCTTCGGGATTGGCCAACTCGAGGATGCAGAACGCTGCAAGCAAGAACAGCGGCACAGATAGAGGGCTTGCAGCGATGACCGGCTTTCGATTCGCAACTCTCTCGGCTAAGACAAAGATGAGAACCAGCAGGGCAAGACCATCGGCACTCAAATAGCTAAGCCAAGAAATACCCAGGAGTTTGAGCGGTCCGAAGAAGAAGCCCACTACGAGCAGAAGTACCACCAACATGTCTACTGGGTGACGCCGGGGAAGATCGCGCGAGATATCTTGCGGGTCGCCCGATTTGCCTATTCCGCTCACGGCGCACCTTTTCCGCGAAAGGTGTCACACATTAGCCAGGGCACCGCCAGCCAATTCCGTATAGATGCCTTCTAACTGTTTGGTCATACGCTCTGCCGTAAGGTAGGTTCGCACTCGAGCAGCTCCAGCCCGGCCCATCTGCAGGCCGCGTTCTGGATCTTCGAGGAGTGCGAGGATTGCCTGCGCCAGATGTTCAGGGTCCTTGGGTGGAACTAGCAGCCCGGTAACCTCATGCTCAACGATCTCTGAAGTACCACCAGAGTCCGATGCAATCACCGGCTTCGCCCAAGCCAACGCTTCGAGGATGACCATGGCGAAAGGCTCCGGCTCGATCGAGCAATGGACGACGAGATCAGCAGCCGAATAAAACCGGGAGATGTCAGCTCGGTGCCCTACCAGCTGAACAACCTCGTTGAGTTTCAGCCGCTCGATCTGTTTGCGCAGCTGCAAAGGGTAATTCTGTTCCAGACCGAACAAGGCTCCGCCGACGATCACGAACCGAACCTCTGGGTGGATTCTGGTTACATGAGCGGCCGCATCCACGAACACATGGACTCCTTTCCACCGCTGGAGACGGGCCGCCATCAACACTATCCGGGCAGTTTCAGGGATCCCCAACTCCTGTCTTACGCTAGAGACGTCACCAACCATCGGATCCGGCAATGTTCCGTTGTGGACCACCGAGACCGGACGCTGTGAAGACCAGGCTCGCCTGAAGGTTTCTGCCACATAGGCCGAGCAAGCCAAGGTCCGCCGGGCAGGAACGACTACGGACAGCAAGTCGAGGAAACCCTCGCGGGAAGCGGCAGGCCTCGGCACACCATGGAGATGAAACAGACTTGGGACACCGGCGATGAGAGCCGCCATGCCCCCGTAGATATGCGCCACCGCGTTGTGGGAGTGGACAAGGTGGATTCCTTCTTTCCGAATGAGCCGCACTGTCCTCGCGACGGCCGCGGTACCCCTTAGCACGTGACGCACACGCCCTGCTTCGATTACGTGGGTTTCCGTTCCTGTTGCTTCGACCTCCCTCACGAATGGACCGTTCCTCAGGAAGAGCACGACAGGCGTGAAGCGAGATCGATCCAGAGACTTGACGGTGTTCAGTAGGACGACCTCAACCCCTCCTCGTTCGGCCCCGGCGGATACATAGAGGACCTTGAGCACTAGTGAGGCTTTGTGGCGACCAACAGCCAGTTCAACGTGTCCTTCATTGCACCGCCATCGTATATCGTGGAGTAACGATCGAGCTTCAACACGACCGCGGAAAGAGTAGCGTTCACTCCTTTCAATAGTGTGGGGCCCAACCCCGGAATCCTCCGCATCCAGTTGAGGTGCCAGACGATCATCTGACCAACTGTGGCAATCGCTCCACCGAGTGGCCTGACCTCCACGACTTGAAGGCCTCCCTGCTCCGTCAGAGCCTTGAGGCCATGACAGGTGTAGCGGTAGTAGTCATGCGGCTCCTCGTGAAGGGGGTTTGTCTGAGGGGCCGTGAGCACAAGATGACCCCCTGGTTTCAAAACTCGGCCGGCTTCCTTCAGAAGAGCGTCCGGTCGAGGCACGTGCTCCAAAACCTGGGTCGATAGGACCGCGTCGAACTTGGCCTCGCTAAATGGGAGCTGAAGGGCGCTGCCGAACACGTTGGCTGCCGAACGGCCCGATGCGGTGCTCTCAAAGTCAATGCCTATCCACCGATCCACAGCGCCCCCGAGCAACGATTGATAGGGCTTCATTCCACACCCGACATCGAGGACGCTTCCCACAAAGAGCGTTTTCACAGAGTCTAGTCCATCGCGGAGGAGCTGTTCGCTGATCTTCGAGCCCCAACTCCACGGCACGTTCATAGTTCGCATCCGCTACTGTGCCAGGGACTCGACTTGCTTAGCAATGACGTCCCACGTGAAGTGCGCGTCGTAGAGCGCGCGCGCTCCTTGGGCAAGTCGGGCGCGAAGGTCGGGGCTCAGCGCCAGCTCCACAAGTCCCTCTGCCAACGCTTCTCTGTTGCCCGCGGGGATCAAGTACGCGTTCAGACGGTGAACGAACCACGGTTCGAGCCGGATGCCACCGGTCGTCAAAAGTGGCAGTCCATGCTGGAGCGCCGTGACGGCGCTGCCCCGTCGGGTAGAGACACCGTCTATGAACGGGAGCACCATTAGGTCGCAAATGCTCAAGAGCCTAGAGACCTCGGGGTGTGGAAGCTGGCCGGTCCACTTGACGTCCTCTTCCGTAAGCCCATTCAGCCGCATGGCCTGCTCGATGTTGGTTCGATGATTGTCAGCCGGGCTCCCTCCGCCTATCCATACGAGCTTCACTGGCCCCAGCCTCTTGAGTCTCTGGAGCCCATATAAGGCGGCAGGTATGTCTCGATCGTGACGAGAACCGAAACCCGCCAGCAAAAGTCCGTCAGTGCCCCCGAGCAGCTGCCTCCGCAAGAGACGTCGCTCATCCTCGTTGATCGCAACTAATGGGATGTTGCTCCCAACGGGAATCACGTGAATACCTTTCCTGATACCGAGCCGTGCAAGACGCCATTGCCATTCTCCGGTGGTCACAGCCAGTGTATGACTCCCCGTTGCAAGAACAAATGCCATGAGCCGCTGCCATAGCGCCCCCAGGCAGCGCTTCAACGAGTGGTCGAAGGGGATGAAGAGCTCGTGGAAATTTGCCACCACGCGGATGCTGCTGACCGCCCGTGTGATAGCCGGCAAGAGGTTGAGTGCGAGTGTGATCCCGCGCCGATCGAACGCATGAGGCACGTATTGGATGAGGAGTGACTGCGGACTGAGCTTTCGGAGGTGACTGAGTACGCCTGGCAGTCCCTTGATTCCCCAAGAGGTAACTACCCGATGAACGTTTACACTGGACGGAAGCGGGTACAGAAAATTGTCCAACTCCCCAACGGCGGTCAAAACAGTGACCTCGTTTCCTCTGTCTGCGAGGGCGCGTGCCAGAAAGCATGTGTAGTCGCCGACTCCGCCGCGCTGCGGAGGAAAGCTGGCCGAAAGGAGACAGGTCTTCATGTCTCGGATGAGATGGGCGCATCATTTTGCATCCCACGTGCGGCAATCACATATCTACCTGCCACATCGGAGCGACTAGGTGACCGCAACGCACTGATTGGGCGACAACCGTAGTTCGCTTCTCGAAAAATCTTGGTGACGGCTGCCTCGAGCTCCTGAGAGTGGGCCTCCACAATCCACCGTAGTTTGCCCTCCGCCAGCAGTCGCGGTGCCCCCTTAAGCACCAGCAATTCTGCACCCTCCACGTCGACCTTCACGGCACCCAACCGAGGACTGAACTCATCGTCAAGCATCACGCAGTCTACGGGTAGCACCTCAGCGGCAACGGCAGACTCGTCGCCGACTACTCGTCCTTCCATACGAGAACTCGCCAGCGCTGAGCGGACGAAGGTTGCCGTTCCCCGGCGATCGCAAGCGGCCGCGCAGATTGGGCGCACCCAAGCCATCCCGTTTCGAGAGATATTGGCCCTGAGGCGGGCGAAATTGTCCGGGTCTGGCTCAAACGCGAAAACACTGCCCTCAGAACCAACAAGCCGAGCGGCGATCAGACTAAAGAACCCCACGTGAGCCCCGACATCAAAGAAGACCTCCCCTCGACGCAACACCGAAGAGAGAACACTTTGGATAGTTGGTTCATGGTCGCCACGTATGTAGGCAAGCTCATATCGAGGAAGCACAAAAAGGTTCAACCCCTGGCCCAACCCGTTTCTTACCTCCACCCAACGACCTTGATTCGGGGGGAACGTCCAACGAGCCACCCACCGAATCATCGAGCCGAGCCCACTTATCGCCTTAAGACGCTGATAGGCATCGAAACATCGCGTACTGCCTAGAACTCGGTTGAGGAGGCTACGCATGTCGAGCTCGGGAGGTTAAGAGGATTCAGTCTCCTGCCTCGCTGATCTCGTGATACAGATCCTCAATCTGGGAAACGATGGGCCCAGGGGAATACCGGTCCTCGAGTAGGCGCCGGGCCGCGATTCGCATCTCCAAGCCTGTCTCGTCTGCCCCTAGGAGACTCGCGATCCTGTCGGCCAGGCTCTCGTCCTCGTCGGTGATGAACGCATGGATACCATCGACAGCATCAATGCCCTCGATCCCTTCGCTTGTCGTAACGATCGGTACGCCATAAGCCATCGCCTCGAGGACCTTCACCTGCATGCCACTCGCGGCTATGGCCGGATAGGCTAGGACCGACAGTTTCCGGAAGAAGGGTTCTGACACAGGAACATCCTCAAGCACGGTGACATCCGGCATGTCAAGAAATCGGGCCAGGGACTTTCGAGCACGCCACCCCACAATGAGAAGCTTTGCGCCCCTCTTTTTCGCGCGAACTCTCGGCCAGATCGACGTCAACAATCGGATCGCCGCTGATCGAGTAGGCTGCCAGTCCATACTGCCTATGAGCCCAACCGTCTCAGTTGCCGGCCCCTCAACGCTGAATGGGTACAGGCTCGTATCAAGGGCGAGAGGGATCGTAGTGATTCGCGCCTCATGGTTGAGTCCTTCCACTACTCGTGCATCCCTGGAGGTCAACACCCGAATGTTGTTGAAATGGGAGATGAGATGCCGTTCGGTACGTCTCATCAGCACACCAGCGACAGCGCCCTTAAGGGAACTGGAAACAGTGGGGGGCAGATCGATCTTGGCAAGTGCGAGCACGGAAAGGAGAGTCCGCGGCACCCCAATGCCGAGCCATCCAGTCCAAGTATGCTCAAGATCCAGAACATCATACCCCTTCTTGAGCTCCGACCTGAGATCATGTTCCAAACGGCCAGCAAAGAGGTACGAGTATGGTCGGCGGATCGTCTTCAGTTTCCTCACAAGGGAATTGCGCGTCGCGTACGGATAAAGTCTGAGGTCCAGGGGTGAGCCCGCAAAGAGGGCATTGGCCCTCCGTGCATGGATCTCGTCATTGCATGCAGCTAGCCACCTGACCCGATGCCCTCGGTCACACAGGCCCTTGGCCAGTACATAGTGCCACCGTCCAATGGCATTCCCGAAGGGATCGGGGGCCTCTGTAGAAACGACGACAACGTTGAGGCGGCCAGCCTGGCTCAATTTCCTTCGGAGCCCCTGCCAAGGATTCTGGAATAGCCCTCGATATTCCCAAGAATGACCTTTTCCCAGCGGAAATGCTTCTTCACATGATCCTGAAGTGCAGAATTTCGGGTTGGATCAATCCCGTAACAATCAAGAACCGTCTCGCGAATGCTTCGGAGCGAGTATGGGTCGAGATAACGCGCATGACTCCCAAGATAGTCCCTGGCGACTCCGACCTCTGTCACCGCAACATTGCAGCCCGCCATCCCCGCCTCCAATGCGACCAAGCCTGGATACTCAAGCAGGCTAGGCAGCACGAATACTCGCGCTGCCGCATATGCAGACTCCAACATCGGTGAGTCGTGGTCAATGTCGGTGATGAAGCGTGCTGAGCGACCGGCCTCGTCCACGCATTGCTGAAAGTACGAGTTGAATCGAGGCGAATGTGGACTCCCGATGAACACCATCTGGAGGCCGGTTCCCTTGAGCGCTCGCACCAGCGATAGCTGATTCTTCCTCGGTTCAAATCGCCCAACGCTGAGAACAAAGTCCTTGACTTCGTACTTCTTGAGGAATGGCGTTGCGTCGGCGTCAGCGAATCTGTCGTCAACACCGTGAGGTACGGCCAAGCACCGCCCTGCTTGAACACTGAAAGCAGTTCGAAGCTGCCGGGCCTGCTCTTCTGATTGAGGGAAAAACATGTCCGGCCAAGAAAAACATTCCTCCCACCAGTATTCATGAAGTGGGCAGTGGATCCTTGAGCGAAACTGTCGCTTGATCCATCGTTTCACACGAGAGCGCAACGTCACGTAGACGCCGTACCAACTGATCGGTGTTACCGCCAGCCTTAGACCACTTGCTTTGGCGAAGTCCCACATGTCAGTGGACTGCATCGTGAAGCAATGTATCAGGTCGTAGGTGTTGAGTTGGGTCTTCCATGGATCGAATAGGTCAACTTGAACGCCGGCTCGCTCCAAGTACTCCTTTGTTTTAAAGAAGACAGTCTTCCCTCCATTGGCCCGCTGCAGGACGTCAAATGGCACGTGGAAGAGAACCTTCACGACGGTCAGCTGCTCCGCAGACATCTGAAGATCATTACCATAGGGCTTATTCGTCTTGGGAATAGCGGCATCAGCCGCTGGCGTCGAATACCGAAATACCTACCGCCGGCCAGACCCTTCATTTCTTCAATCTTGAAGCCCGATCGAATCAGTTCCATCTGAATGGGCTGAAGCTCGCTATAACTTCTGACATGGCCGATCTGATGGGCGAGCTCGCCGCAATGGGGGCAAATGGAGTAGGACACTTTCAGACTACGCACAGTCTCCAAGGGGACAGAGACGATCAGGGATCCGTTCTTTGTTAGCAACGTACGGAGCCACCGCAATACCTCGAAGGTGCGCGGAGCTTCTACGTGCTCCAGCACTTCTAGCAGCAGAATGGCATCGAACGTCAAGTTAGGCCACGGTAGCTCCCCGAGGTCCGCTACTGCAAACTGTCCCTTGAATCGAGCGTTGGCGTGTTCCACTGCTTCTGCTGATATGTCAGTTCCATAAATCTTGAGGTTCTTAAACCGTTCCAACAAAAACCCGGCGGCATGCCCCATGCCCACGCCAATCTCCAAAATTCTCTCCACGCCTGGCGGAACAAGTCCAACTGACATCTTGTTTCGCCACACAGTAAAATCCAGAGTCTGGTCCTTGTGATGGAGCAAGAAGTCGTTCCACAAAGGGGCAACGTGCCCCTGCGGCAAGAATGCGTAGTCAGGCTTGTAGAGTTGCTCGAGAACGTCTCCTTCCCCGAGCTGAGCTGCTCGCTTTCTTGCCTCCTCCATCATGAAGGCATCACGACGACAAGCTGGGCACACTACATCTGGAGCGGATGGGTTCCCGCAGGCCAAACATGTGTTCCTCATCCAAGCCTCTTCCAACTGGACACTAGAGCCTGACGGCGGTTCACACGACGCTCTCGAACTAGTGCCCAGACCCTCCCAGCAGCTGCGCTAGCAGAGAGCAATCCTCCTACGCACCTTCGCAGCGCAGCGTGCGCGAGAAAGCGTGGGATCAACATGCACTCCCGCCAGAGGCTCAGGTGTTCACCTCTGAACTTTGCATACCGGACAGTTTCTATACCTCGTCGAAAGCGTGTCTTTACCAGATGCCGGAATCGGAGAGCCTCTGCCGTCCGCCGATGCCACAGCCATGCCTCGGGAAGGTAGACAATCCGCCCACCTGCCTCTGTTAGTCGAATCTCCCACTCGATTTCATCTCCGATCCCCGACAGGACTTCGGCAAAGGTGCCTACCCGCTCAACGGCCGCTTTACGAACAGCCATATTGGCGCCACATACAAGCTCCACAGCTTTGTCCGAATCTCCCAGATCGAGCTGACTCTCTCCCAACGGGTCTCGTTGGCACAGGCGCGGCGGCTTTCCCTCCAATTGAAGCCGCACGGGGCCTCCCAAACAGCCTGCCTCAGGATAACGAAGGCTGCCCAGCGCGAACGCCCTTAACCAAGTCTTCGGAGCTGAGATGTCATCATCAACAAGGACGACAGGATCCCCGACTGCAGCCTTCAGCCCCGCATTGCGCGCGACGTTCAGACCTCGGACCTCCGGACGCAGATACCGCAGGGTCGGATTCTCGATCCTGCTCCCAATGTCGGCAACTACGTGTGGTGTTTTGTCCATAGATCCGTCGTCAACCACAATGATCTCGTAAAGGTCTGCTGGAAACTCTTGAGCCAATAGACTCTCAATGCAGTCCCTCAGCAGAGCCGCACGGTTGCGGGTCGGAATGATGACCGAAAGGAAAGGGAGTGACTGGGTCATCGAGATTTTCTATTGAAGGTCCTTATACAGGGTCACAGGTGACCAACAACCCCTTCGATACTTCAAGGCTAGGATTTCTGGCGAGCAGCATGCGTGTCGTACCACCCGACTCTAGGTCCTAACAGGCGCATGAACGCTCTGCCGACGCGGCATTTCTTCATCGACCCCCCATCCCCGAACTTGCGGTAGTACCAGAATACTCGCCTGTAGATCTTCAAGGCCTCTGCTTCATCCAGCCACTCCCCAGGCGCCTCTTCTCCAAACAACCCGGTGGCACCTTCTTCGAACCGATGAGGCACGTACCTGCCTTCCCGTGCTGGACACGGGCATGTCTGCAATGGCACGTCTTGCTGCTGCACAACCTTGAACCTGTCATACCCAAGCTCTCTCAACAGCGCGAACTCTCCCAAGAGCTCGTCCCATGATGTCTTCGTCGACTCAAGCGAAATGAACCTAGGTTTGTTCCGGTAAGGCTTAAGCGCCTTCACGCACAGCAGGTCCGCACCCTCTATGTCTACCTTGAGGTAGTAGGGAATCCCGAACTCGCCTAGAATCTCCTCGAACCGACGCCCTGGGACAGTAATCTCGATCGAGCGGGTCCCCCATCGTTCGTTGCGTCTTGCCCAGTCACGCGACGTCGTGCCGAACTGACTCACGTCTAGATTGGCATAGAAGATGACCGGACTAGTCGTTGGTGAAACGGCCACGTTGAGGAGGGTAAGACGGCCCCCGTCGATGTAGCGCCGGAGGCGAGATTGCGCAGCCTCGTATAAGGGAGGATACGCTTCGATACCAACAACTCGGAACCCCTTCTCCAAGTAGAACTCGGTGTCCTCACCTCTGTGGACACCTACATCGATGATCAAGTCATCTTGCATGTTCAAGTACACGACTAGAGGTCACCCTTGACCAACCAAACTCGACTGCATGGAACTGGTTGGGTGAAATGCCCCGGTGAAGCACGGCTGATTCACTGGCTCAGGACTTTCCAATCGTGTGCAACACGAACCGGCCCATACATCCAAGGCGAACTGACCGCATTTGGCCCAACATCGTCCTCGTGAAGAGCCACTCTGATGGCGCCTACGGGACTCCAGTCCAACAAATCCGCCGCCCCCACCCCCTCGCGCACGGAGACGTACAACTCGTACACCCGCGGGCCTAGTGGCAACGGTCCAGTCCGGCAAGCAATCACGTGCCGGCCTGGGGCTAGATCGAAACCTCGATGCCCTTCGAGCATCGAGCATAGCACCAGTGCGCCAGGCCGCCCATCCGTTAGCCCGACACTAAACCAGGGACGCGAAAGCTCGTAATCCACCACAACGTGAAAGCGGACCTCCAAGGGTTCCCCGGTTTCGAAGACATATCGCTCGACACCCGTCGCGTCGTGTACTGTCACTCGCTCCAGCCCCAACCCTCTTCCCGTCACAAGCCGGCCCGTGCTCTTTCGCCGCCGTTCCCGATCGTCTACCCATTCAAGGTACGCGCGCAGCACTTCTCGCTCATTCCCCGCAGCTTCCACATGGCCGTTCAGAAGGAAGATCCCCCGCCGGCAGATTGCTTCAACGGCCGTTAGATTGTGCGACACGAACAACAGTGTCCGGCCCTCGGCTACCAGCTTCGTCATTCTCTCAACGCACTTTGACTGAAAGCCTGCATCCCCCACCGCCAGCGCCTCGTCTACCACAAACACGTCGGGATCGAGGTGCGACGCGATCGCGAATCCTAGCCGCAGCTGCATCCCCGAGCTGTACATTTTCACAGGCGTCTCGAGGGCTTCGGCTAACTCCGCGAACTCAACGATCTCGTCGAAACGCCGTCGGATGTCCACCTTGCTCATTCCGAGTATCTGCCCGTACAGCCAGATGTTTTCCCGTGCTGTAAGCTCCGGGTGGACGCCCGATCCAACCTCGATTAGAGCACCCACCCTTCCCCGAACCCGCACCTTACCGGCGGTGGGATACGTAATCCGCGACAGAATACGCAGCGCGGTGGTCTTCCCTGCTCCGTTGGGACCTATGACCGCAAACGACTCCCCCTGCTGCACCTCGAACGACACGTTGTCCAGCGCGAGCTTGCCGTGCGGCTCAGCGGGCGTCCGCGAGAACAACCCCCCGATGCGCTTGAAACCCTGCGCAAGATCGTGACGCAGCGAGCCATATCGCGGCCCGCCGCCGCTGTAGCGTTTCGATACGCCCTCGAAACTGACGGCCCAACTCATCGGACTGAGCATTGGCCGAGACACCAATAACCCTGGCCACACATGCTTCTCATACCGGCGTCGCCGACCACTGAACCGTCTCAGCGGACGGATTGCTAAGCGGCGAGGGGAGGTAACCGAGGGAGCGCAGGTAGTCACCAGCCTCCCCTTCCCCAATCCCCAGCGCCCGCATACGAGGTCTGTTCTGTTCAAACCAAACTGACTTGACCTGTCGGCCGCGCAGCAGCCGCTCGCAACCCATAAGCACCCAAGCGTCGGCTCCCTCAGCATCGACCTTGAGCAGTGCAACCTCATTGGCATTGCTCACGACTTCATCCACACGAACCGCCTCGACTACTATGGTCCCGACGCCTGGAGTCGCCGCAATTCCTCCCCACCCGGTCTGTTCTGGCGGGCCGACATCGAAGGGTAGCGATGCATGTTCTCGACCCGCTGCTTGCGGCAGGACATCAATGAGAGCACCGAATCCGTTGCGAGTCACGTTCCGCTTCAGTCGTTCGATGTTGCGCGGAGAAGGCTCGAAAGAGAGGCAATTGTTGGCACGGTTGGCCGCCACCCAAAGCAAGCTGAAGTAACCAAGGTGCGCCCCGACATCGATCATCGTGCCGCCTGTCCTTGCTAGCCTGAGCAGATGGCGGCTGAGCTTCAGTTCATAGAGACCAGTGAACGCAATGTAGTCCGAGATCACGTCCCCAGCCGTGAGCTCCATCGTGACGTTCGGTGCGAACCGTAGCGGCGCGTCCCGATAAAGCGGATACCATCGTTCGTTCACCGGGCGAAACAGCCGCGCGAAGGCGGCTAGACAGAGCCGGTCGGGAAGTAGCCGGAGAAATAGGGGTCGTTTCACGGCACACGCCTCGCCGCCGCCCAGCGAATGGGGCGCCGAGCTGCTGCCAAGTTCGACAGTATCAAGTTTTCCTTGCCCACCCCGACCACGAGCCCCGCGAGTTTCCGGCATTGGTCAAGTTGACGATCAGCGACCAACACGAAGGCCGCCTTGTCCTTCCCGGCACAGGTCACCAGATCAGATCACGTCCGCGAAGCTCGGCTCCATCCCCTTGAACAGGCGATAGCCGAGAAGGAGCCAGATGAGCCCGCCCGCAAGGGAAGCACCGAGCAGATCGAACGACGGAAGCGTGCCGAGGCCGAGCAAGTGGCGGAACCCGTCGAGGGGTCCGGCCACTGGATTGAGGAACGCGTAGGGTAGCTCCCAGTGATCAGGCAACCGCGTCAGCGGGTAGGCGACAGGCGAAGCGAACATCCAGAGCTGCACGCCAAGGGGCAACGCATACCGGAAATCACGGTAGTAGACGTTGAGCGCGCCGAGAGCCAGCGACAGCCCGATCGCCGGAATCGCGACGAAGGGGACGAGCAACGGCGCGAGCAGCGCCATCCAGGTGAGATGCGCGCCCAGGAGCGGCCCGATCACGACGAAAGCGAGAAGCCCCGCAGCCACATCCACGCACGAAGCCAGCGCCGCAGCCAGCACCGGCACCTCGCGCGGGAAATACACCTTCCGCACGAGCGAGGCGTCGTTCAACAACGCGTTCGCCCCGAACGACACCGTGGTCGACACGTAGTTCCAGGGGATCAGCGCCGAGAGGGCGAACGCCGCGTAGTTGACGCCGTCTCCTTCGATCCGCGCCACGTGCCCAAAAAAGACCGTGAAGATGCCGAGGAACGCGAGGGGCTGGAGCAGCGCCCACGCCACCCCCAACACCGCCTGCTTGTACTTGACCCGGATGTCCCGCTCGGCGAACGCCAGGATCGTCCCGCGAAACGCCCACAGCTCGCGCAGAGACTGCACGAGTCGCGGCCGGGCGGTGGCGACGATCTCCAACTCCAACGGCGACGCTGTCATGAGATCCCGTGGTGGGGGGACGCCTAAGTCGCTTCAGGCCAACCTCTTATTAAAATGCCGAGCCACGGCGCGCAAGGCGTCTTGCCTGACCGGCCCTTGACCGCCCATTCCTTACCTTCAGCGACACCTATTGCGGAGGTCGTATGCGGCTCCTGGTACTCGCCCTCATGACGTCGGGCTGCGCCACCCTGGGCGGACTGCGCACCGCTCCGCTGGACGCCGGCACGGCCACGATCTACGCCGAACCGCTCGTCGCTGTGGAGGGTGCCGCCCGCAACGCGGTGGACGCAGCCGGCCTCGACCTCGCCGAGGTCAGCCAGGTCGATTCAAGCACGTGGATGCTGCTGGCGTCGAGCGGCCTCTCGTTCACGGGGGGATACGGCGCGCTCGTGGGCGTGGTCGCCCAGGAGCTCGCGCCGGACGCCGTCGCCGTGCGCATCGTGACGAAAAAACGCCTCGCCACCGACCTCACCGCCCGCACCGACTGGGACCTGGACATCGTGTCGTACCGGAACCGGAGGCTCGGCGGTAAGCGCTACGCCGTTCCCAGCCTCCAGATCGGTCAGGTGGTCCGGGTGAACGGCGCGACCATCGGAGCCAACCGGGGGCGCGTGGTCCTGGTGACCGACAGCATCCTGAGCCTCGGCACGGCGGGTACCACCGCTCAGGCGATCCGGGCGGCGGCGATCGACTCGCTGTGGGTGCGCGGCCAGGGCCACGCCGGCACCGGAAGCCTGGTCGGGAGTGTGATCGGCCTCGGCGCCGGCTTCGCCATCGCGAGCCGCTGCGATAACAGCTTGACGGGCCCGAACTGTCGCTATGTCACTGTGGCGTTGAGCACGGCGGCCGGCGCTTTCATCGGCGCCGCCATCGGTGCCGCCGTCCCGCACTGGAGGCTGCGGCTGCCATAGCATTGCATTGACACCCGGCAGCGGCGACGCCCCTACCACCGGTCGCAGCGGACGACGCCGATTCCCTCGTTCGATGTCACGCAGATCAATTGGGCCACGGGGTTGCTGCGTAGCCGAGCCGCAACGTGTGGTGGTCTAACGCCGCAATGATGGCCTCGGCGGGGTGAGCGGTGAGCACGGCTTTGGGCACGTACAGCGTTGGAGATGGAGAGCCCTGCTCAACCTGGTAGCGCACGCGCTCCGGCTGCTCTCCAATACGCTGACCTGGGCTGGCTTGAACTGCCGTTCCATCCACTGGCGGATACGATCGAGGGATGGAGGAGCCGTCGACACCGCTCGTGCCGCTCCGGCCCGATCTTCGGTTTGTAGTAGCCTAGGCACGCTCCGGTGACAGCGTCAGGGCGTACGCTAAGCGAAACCCACGCCCGCTCCAGACCTCGATACCGGGGCCCCGCTACAGAGGCAGGCTTTTGCCCGCCCGGCGCACCCAGGTCGAGTCCGATTTGCCATCCTTTGTCAATAACGGCGAGTACCGTCGCCAAGTCAAGGCCGCCGTCCGGCATCGCGCACGAGGTCATCAAGTTGTTTAGAGTTCAGTGGAGACGGAAATGGGCGAGTTAGTCGAAATAGCGAGACTGAGCGACGTCGCGCCTGGCACCTGCCGGCAAGTGAACGCGGCTGGACGGCCGGTGGCAGTGTTCAACGTGAACGGCACGATCTACGCGATCCACGGGACGTGCACCCATCGCGGCGGTCCCTTAGGGGAAGGCGAGCTGGACGGCTCGGTGGTCACCTGTCCCTGGCACGGCGCCGAGTTTGACGTGACGACAGGGCAGGTCGTAGGCCCGCCCGCGCCGCAGAGCGTGCCGACGTACAAGGTCGTCGTTGAAGGCGAACTGATCAAAGTTGAAGTGACCTGAGACCTCTGCCCCTTCATCGTTCGGCTTGATGTCACGACGCACTATCGTGGTAGACAGCAACATCTGGAAGGTGTATGCCGCGGGCCGCGTGACCGTGTACGGGAAGGACGAATTTGGGCTGGTGTTCGAGTTGGGGACCGGCCCCGAGCGCAAGCGCCGCTTCACCCGCTATTCACCTCGCGGATCCCAGAGTACCGACGCGGCCCTCGCCGAGCTTACTGAGCGGCAGCTCCTGGAGTTCTTCCGCCACTCGCAGCCCGCCTGGACGTCGCCGGAGAGCGCGTACGGCGCACCATGATCGCTTCGCTGCGCACCCGGGGAAACTCCGCCTCATCCGATGGACCCACTCGAAGTCAATGCGAGGAGTGACGCCAATGGCCAAGGTGCTCTGCGTGTTGTACGACGACCCGGTTGATGGGTATCCACCTGCCTATGCCCGCCAGGACATCCCGAAGCTCG
>Ga0187892_10005167_pt1 | contig 20848 bp, 17 predicted proteins | sample MA1701073metaG_FD_139345 | JGI IMG/M metagenome (GOLD analysis project Ga0187892, IMG submission 139345) | Bio-ooze microbial communities from a basaltic lava cave in the Kipuka Kanohina Cave System on the Island of Hawaii, USA - MA170107-3 metaG ... | reverse complement strand
GCCCGAGGGCAGCGGCACGCGGCGCTTGTAGATCGACTCGATCTGGCTCTCGACATCGAAGTGCGAGAAGATCGGTTGATCACCCTCGTAGAGCCGCAAGACGCTCTCTTTTCCCGGCATGACTTCGGCGAGAAACTCGCGCGCGCGCTGGAACACCTCTTCGTTGTCGACGTAGATCTCGTCGATGTCGGGGGTGAAGTAGTCGCGGATGTTGCGCAGCACCAAATCGTGCTCGCGGTACACCAGAGCCGGGGCACGTTTGGAACCGGCGGACTGTTGGATCTTCTCCCAGAGTCGCATGAGGTACTTGATGTCGCGCTGCAGCTCGCGCGCGCCCTGGTCGAAGCCGGCGACGGTCCGGACGATGATTCCGAACCCTTCCGGCGGGTGAATCTTGTCGATCAATTCGCGAATCCGATTGCGCTCCTCGCCTTCGATTCGTCGCGAAATGCCGGATTCATCCGAGCCCGGGAGGAGGACCAGATAGCGGCCCGGGAGGGAGTAGAACGTGCTCAGGGTGGGCGGCTTGTTGGCAAACTGCTCCTTGACGATCTGCACCAGGAGCTCGTCGCCCGGTTTCAGGACTTCTTGGATCCGGACCCGCTGGCGCGGCCCGGAGCCATTGCCGCCGGGGGCCGTTGGTTTGGGGAGATTGCGGAAACAGATTTCGTCCAGGGGCAGGAAGGCGTCGCGCTCGGCGCCGATGTCGACGAAGGCGGCCTCGAGCGCCGGATGGATGCGCCGCACGATGCCGCGGTACATGTTCCCCTTCAGATGCTCGCGACTGAACGACTCGATCTCGAAGGCGCTGAGGACGTCGTCGGTTACGATCCCGACGCGGCTCTCCTCCGCGTGGGTTACATTGATCAGCATGGACTTCGGCATGAACCCTGTTCCTCCCGCCCACTCCCCACCCGTCACTTACCCCGGCAGGTCTGTAGCACTCCTGTTCATACGGCGGGCTGCGCCAATGCGCAACTGCGGTCTTCGTCGAAGCATGGAGCGCGAGCTCTCCGTTGGTCATGCGCGCGCGATTTCTGTAAAGAAGCTCCAATCATGCGCATTCGCGACGAGATCGGAAAGAACGGGCCGGTCTACTCGTTTGAGTTCTTTCCGCCGAAAACGCCGGCAGGTGAAGCCAGCCTGTTCGAGGCCATCGATCGCCTGCGCGAGCTGCGGCCGACCTTCGTCTCGGTCACCTACGGTGCTGGCGGCAGCACCCGAGAGAAAACCATTGAGCTTGTCGGCCGCATCAAGAACGAGATCGGTCTGGAGGCCATGGCTCACCTCACCTGTGTCGGAGCCGGGCGCGATGAGCTCGCCAGTGTCCTGCGCCGCCTTCAGGACCACGGCATCGAGAACGTCTTGCCGTTGCGCGGCGATGCGCCGCGCGAAACACAGCGCTTCGAGCCCGCGCCCGACGGCTTCGCGCATGCGAACGAGCTCGTCGAGTTCATCCGTAGCAGCGGTCACACGTTCTGTCTCGGCGGTGCTTGCTATCCGGAAGGCCACGTCGAGTGCCGCGACTTGTCGCAAGACCTCGCGCACCTGAAGCGCAAGGTCGACGCTGGGCTCGACTTCACCATCACGCAGCTGTTCTTCGACAACTCGTACTTCTTCGATTTCGTCGAGCGCGCGCGGGCGGCAGGCGTCGCGGTACCGATTCTCGCGGGCATCATGCCGATCACCAACGTTTCGCAGATCGAACGCTTCACCTCGATGTGTGGTGCGCGGATTCCGGCGGAACTTGGCGCCCGATTGAATCGCTCGCGCGAGGACGAGGCAGCCGTCGTCGAGATCGGGATCGAGCACGCTACGACGCAATGCCGGGAGCTCCTCCTGGCCGGCGTCGACGGCATTCATTTCTATACGCTCAACAAATCCACCGCGACGCGGGCCGTGCTCGAGCGCCTGCGAGCGTAAGGCGCCGATGGCGATGGCGACGATCGTTACCTACACTCCCCTACAACCGCCAACCTCCACCACAGTTCGCGGCACCGGCAAGGTTTGTACCCATCGGTGCGTCGACGTCACGGGCCAGAGACACGTTCAGCGCTTGCCTTTGGGCAGCGTTCGCGGTGTTATTCATCTCGATGCCCTTTGTTTGCATTGCGGCACCCATTTTGTATGGGTGGAGGACCAAGCCGGCCGTGCCGACCACGGCCGTCAGGAGGGCGGGATTTGACCGGTCCGGGGCAGCCTCGGGGAAAAAAGATTGCCCACCCGAAGATTTTTGTTGACAGGAAAGCGAATATTAGGATAAACGACCTTTCGAGCACACTAGCAGCGGCGGTAACACGCACAGAACGCTGGAGGGGAGTCTGCGCAGGCCGCCAGGGAGGAACACAGATGTTTCGGGGCAAAAATTTCATCTCTCAACTGTTGGCAGGCGCCGCCCTGCTGAGCTTCGTCGCCTTACCTGCATTCGCGCAGAAGCCGGCGAAGCCGAACAAGCCACCCAAACCGCATATTCAGCCGTCGCAACCGGAGAGCCCCGAGACGCCTCAGGTGGATAAGCCGAATAAGCCGCACAAGCCGGCTAAGCCCGGCAAAGCCCACAAGCCACCGACAGAGCAGGTAGACAAGCCGGACAAGCCTGGGAAGCCCGACAAGCCGGGTAAACCTGGCAAGCCCGACAAGCCACACGTTGAGAAGCCTGGCAAGCCGGACAAGCCCGGGAAGCCGGATAAGCCTGGCAAGCCCGACAAGCCGCATGTCGAGAAGCCCGGCAAGCCCGACAAGCCTGGGAAGCCGGATAAGCCTGGCAAGCCCGACAAGCCGCATGTCGAGAAGCCTGGCAAGCCGGACAAGCCGGGGAAGCCCGATAAGCCTGGCAAGCCGGACAAGCCGCATGTCGAGAAGCCTGGCAAGCCGGACAAGCCGGGGAAGCCTAGCAAGCCTGGCAACCCGGACAACGTGCACAAGCCCCACAAGCCTTCGAAATAAGTCTGCTGATCAAATCGCACTCGAAAAAGGGCCGGGCACCGAAAGGTGCTCGGCCCTTTCTTTTGGGTGAGCTCCACCTACCCTGTCCCGCGTAAAGCCAGCGGTCCTATGGCTCTCTACGTTTCCTCGCGTACCCGCCGACCCTCACTCCCTGTGATTCTAGTCCTCGTGTGGCTCTTCCAGGGGGTGCCGGCGATTCGCGCTCAGTCGGCCTCGGCTACACCTCTGCGCCTGACGATGGGCGACACCGTCACCCGAGCCCGCGCCGCAAGCTACGCCCTCGTAGCCGTCGACAAACGGATCGCCGACGCCCGTACATACATCGACCGCAGCAGCGCCTGGCTCGCCAGTAACCCATTCTTCTCGGGCGGCGCCTCGGCTTCCGATTCGACCTTCGAACGCGGCACCGACAACCCCGACGTCTTCCGCACAGAACGCTTCGGCCCCTCGTACAGCTTTACCCTCCAACAGGACTTCGAAATTGCCGGTCAAAGGAGCGCCCGCGTTCAGGCGGCGGAGCGTGGTTTGGAAGTGGTTCTGAACGACCGCCGGAATTCGGAGGCGTCGATTGATGCCGAGGCCAAAAAGCTCTTTGCGGCGGCACTCGAGAGCGATGCCAAGGTCGCCCTCGCGAAACGCTCTACGGGGCTGATACAGCGCGTAAACGCTGCCTTTGATCGGCATCCCGACTCCGACAAGGAACGCATCGCCTTCAATTCCTCGACCATGCAGCTGCACCGGCGCCGCCGCCGCGAGGCCAGTGCCCGCCGCGCCAGGGAGGAGGCACACCGCCAGTTGAAGCGTGTCATAGGCCTGCCTTTGGACATGCAGCTTGTTCTCGACGGTGCTCTCGAACAGCGTCCCCGAAAACTCCCGTCATTGCGCGAGCTCATGAGCGGCCTGGCCGACCGCCGGGCCGATGTCGCCGCCTATCGGAGCTTGCTGGCCCGTACCGATGCCGAGCTCACCCTGGCCAAGCGCCTGGCCATCCCCGACATCTCAGTATTCGGCTTCATTTCTCGCTTCGACAGCGGCGACGCGGGAGACGAGACCTCGGGCGGCGGCAGCCTTGGGTTCAATCTCCCTGTTTTCCAGGGAAACGGCCCCAGCGTCGACGATGCGATAAGCGAGCGCCAACGAGCGGCCGTCGAGCTCGATGACCTGATCCGTTTGGTTGAGAGCAACCTGGCAACGGCCTACGGACAGACGCAGGACGCCGCCGAAGAGCTGCAAACCGTAATTGACGAGATCATTCCTCGCTCGCGCGAGAACGTCGAGCTGCAGCAGCGCCGGGCGCAGCGCGGGGAGGTTCGAAGCTACGACACTGTTGACTACGAGATCGAGCTCGTCGGCGCCGAGGAAGAGTTGGTCACGGCGCAACGGGTCTACACGGATGCGCTGATCGAATTGGAGAAGGCGGCGGCGGTGCCGCTGGCTCCGGCCGGCGGCAGCCTAACGTCGTCGGCGCAACCGGCGAGCCCCGGCGAGGAACAAAAGTCCGATAGCAAGTGATGCGGCGGATCCGCTGTGTCGATCCGTCGTCTGAATCGCACAGCTCCCACCCTGTTCGTTGCGGACGATTACCGGGCCAGGCCGCACCGGTCCGGGAGTGGCGTCGATGACAAGAAGAACCGTCCCAGCGGTGATCGTGAACGGCAGGCCGTCTGGATCGGTCATGTTCAGTATCCGACTCGTACGCCGTCGAGTGAATTCGAAGCTCTCGCCAAAAACCTGAACTACCCCTTGGACAGGGAAGCTGACCAGGTCATCTGCAGGGACATCGACTTGCAGCTGATAGGTGCCCGACGGTGCATCGGCAGTGGTGGTCGCGAACATACCGACGTCGGGCGTGCGCGTTGGCCGCGGCGTATCCGTAGGCTCGAGCGGTGTAACGCCGGGAGTTTCCGTAGGCATCTGTGTAGCCGTTACGACCGGTGTGACCACGGTGCGTGTTCCGGTAATGGTCGGGACCGGCGTTGCTGTTCTCACCGGTGTCACCGGCGTTACCGGTGTCACGGAGGTTGACGTAGGGGTGTTCGTCGCTGCCCTTGTTGCAGTCGGTGGACCAGGGGTCGACGTTGGCGGCCCGGCCGTTGCGGTTGCCGCCGCGCCAACACAGTCTCCGCCGGGACACTCAGCGTCGTCGACGCACCCAAAGCTATCGTTGTCGCCCCCCAGGCAGTATCGCCCGGTGGAGCGACAAAGAGATCCTTCGCAATGTGCGTTGGTGGTGCAGGGAAATCCCTTGAAATCGCCGCCGATGCAGAGCTTCTGGGTGCTCGTACACGGCGCGCCATCGAAGCAGTTGTGTTCCGCCAGGTCGCAGCACACCTCGCTAAAAATGCCGCCGGCGCACGTACCGAGCGATTGCGGGTTCGCGCAAACGGGTTCGGCGACGCATTCGGAACCTGCGCAAAGGCAGGGAAATCCGTCGGATTCCCCGCCCGCGGCGCAGACGCCTAGAGGGATGATGCAGACGCCGCCGCCGGCGCAGTTGTCATCGCCTTCACATTCTTGGCCGTCGCGTGTACCGCCGCTGCACAAGAACTGGGCGCTCGCCGGTCGAGCCGCAACCGCCACGAGGCCGAGCAGCAACGACGCTACCAGCGTGTATCTACCTAAACTCTGTGTGACCACGTTCGATGTTGCCGTTCGCAATGCGTTTTCGCTGTTTGGGCGCGATTAGTCAACAAGAAACAGCATTCTCAACGCCCCGCCAGCCGTTGCCGCAGGCCGACATCTGTTGGAACAACGGCAAGCAGAGCCGTTTGACATGATCTCTCGCCTGGGTCACAGCCGTAGGCCATGGAATTCGTCACACGCATGATGGAGCCCGATCATGAGTGAGTACAGCGCCTGGTTCGAGTGCATCAACGGCTGTTCGACGCGGTTCAGCCTGTTCGAGATCATCTACCGCTGCCCGACCTGCGGTGACCTTCTCGACGTCGCACATGATCTCCCGGCACTGAAGCGACGCTCGGCGGCTGCTTGGATGCAGTTGTTCGACGATCGCTACCGCCGCAACACGTTTCCCTACGGCTCCGGCGTGTGGGGCAAAAAGGAGTGGGTGGTCCCATTCATCGACAACGAAAACATCGTCAGCACGTACGAGGGTGGCACCAACCTGCTGTGGGCCGACCGCTACGGCAAGCTGGTCGGCGTCGAAGACCTGTGGGTCAAGCAGTGTGGCAACTCGCATACAGGGTCGTTCAAGGATCTGGGCATGACCGTGTTGGTTTCGGTGGTCAAGCAAATGATCGCCGAAGGTGAGCAGATCAACGCCATCTGTTGTGCGTCTACGGGTGACACCTCGGCGGCCCTGGCGAACTACTGCGGCGCCGCCGGCATTCCGGCGGTTGTTCTGCTGCCGCGCGCCAAGGTGTCGCCGGCGCAGCTGGTGCAACCGCTGGCCAACGGCGCCCTCGTGCTCAGCCTGGATACCGATTTCGACGGCTGCATGGCGTTGGTGCAGGAAATCACCAAGGAGCGCTCCGTCTACCTGGCGAACTCGATGAACAGCCTGCGCCTCGAGGGACAGAAGACCGTCGCCATCGAGCTGGTGCAGCAGTTCAATTGGGAGGTTCCCGACTGGGTGGTGATTCCCGGGGGTAATCTCGGCAACGTCAGCGCCCTCGGCAAGGGCTTCCTGATGATGCGCGACCTCGGCTTGATCCAGAAGCTACCGCGCATCGCGGTGGCGCAGGCGGAGAACGCCAACCCGCTCTATTTGTCCTACCTGAAGCAATTCCAGTCGTTTGAGGCTGTGCAGGCGCAAAAGACGTTGGCCAGTGCCATCCAGATCGGCAATCCGGTCAGCTACAAGCGCGCTATCCGCACGCTGCAGGAGTTCGACGGCGTCGTCGAGCAAGCCAGCGAGGAAGAGCTCGCCAGCGAAGCCGCCTTTGCCGATCGCACCGGAATGTTCAATTGCCCGCACACCGGAGTGGCGCTTGCGGTCTTCCGCAAGCTGGTCGATCGCAAGATCATCCGTCCGAATCAACGCACGATTGTCATCTCGACCGCACATGGATTGAAGTTCGCGGAACAGAAGATCGCCTACCACCTGGGACAGCTGCAGAATGTCGAGTCGAAACACGGCAATCGCCCGGTGGAGATCGCCGCCGACCTCGGTGTCGTCATCGATACGATCCGCCGCTACGCCGACAAGGTGCGCCTGCTCGAGGCCTGACGTGGGGAACCGCGACGCCAGAGACCTCGGCCCCAGCACGCGGGCGGTTCACGCCGGCGAAGCCCGCGCCAAGGCCGGCAACGCCATCACCACGCCCATCTCGCAGACGGCCACCTACACGTTTGCCAACACCAAGGAGCTTAGTGACTACTTCGAAGGCCACATCGAGCGCGAAGAGTACGGCCGCTACGGCAATCCGACGCAGCGGGCCGCCGAGACAAAAGTAGCTGCCCTCGACAACGCCGAAGCCGGCTTGCTGTTTTCCAGCGGCATGGCGGCGATCACCACGTCGCTGTTTGCGATGCTGTCGCGCGGTGCCCACGTCATCGTCACCGACGATGCCTACCGCCGGACGCGGCAATTTCTCAATCAAGTTCTGCGCCGCTTCGGCGTCGAGGTGTCGACCGTCCCTGCCGGCGACTACCAGCGGATCCAGGAATCCATTCGCCAAACGACGCGCTTGATCTTCAGCGAATCACCGACGAACCCCTACAATCGGATCCTCGATCTCGAGCGTCTGGTCGAGATCGCCCGCAAGCATCGGGTCAAGACGATGATCGATTCCACCTTCGCGACGCCGATCAATCAGCGGCCGATCGATTTTGGCATCGACCTGGTGATCCACTCGGCAACGAAATACCTCGGCGGTCACAACGACCTGCTGGCTGGCGTCGTGGTCGGCTCCGAAGCTCTGGTAGGCGCGGTGCGCGAGCTGCAAGGCGTGACCGGGGCGGTGAGCGATCCCTTCGCTGCGTATCTCCTGATCCGCGGCATCAAGACCCTGGCGCTGCGGGTGACGCGACAGAACGCGAATGCGCAACAGATTGCTGAGTTTCTCGAATCGCACCCGAAGGTCACGCGGGTCCACTACCCCGGGCTTGCAAGCCATCCGGAGCATGAGATCGCCAAGCGACAGATGCGCGGCTACGGCGGGGTCGTCGCCTTCGAGGTTCAGGGAGACATCAACGCCGGCTCGCGCCTGGTCGACGCTTGTCAGATCCCGCGCATCGCACCATCGCTCGGCGGTGTCGAGAGCCTGATCGAACAGCCGGCACTGATGAGCTTCTACGAGCTCACCACCGAGGAGCGTCTCCAGGTCGGAATCAAAGACAGTCTGATCCGCTATGCCGTCGGCATCGAGGACGGCGACGACCTGGTCGCCGACCTCGAGCGGGCACTGCGCAACGTTTGATTCTCAGGGCGTGAAGACGATCTTCCGCTCGGCGTGCTCCGCGACGGCATCGCGCGTGACGCGGAACTCGAACACCTCGCCATTGATCCACCCGCCGATGTGATCGCCGTAGTGGATCGCGGGGTTGATCGTATTGTACAGGCTGCTCGAGTTCTCTTCTGTACGCCCCGGGTTGCCGTTGTTGCCGCCGGGCAGGATGTTGACCGAGCGGATCCCATCCGGATCGAGCTCTGCAACGAAACGCATCGACGGCCCACCCGAAAAGACGAAGTTGTCGCTGTTCAGGCTGTAGCCAGCTGGATTGACGGTCGATCGGCCGCCTGGAGCCGGAAACGGACCGAGGTCGTAGGCCGGGATTCCCGCCTGGCCGACGAAGTGCTGAAAGTTGACCTGATGGATCAAGCCCCACAGCCATTCGTCCTGATCAGCGGTGTCGAACTCCTCTGTCAGGAAGGCCAGCCCGGCGCTCAATCCGCCAAGAATCATTTCATCGCTGGTCTCAACCACCGCGGGCGTACCGCGGTCATCCCAGAGAGTGCTCTCGCCGTTGGCTCCCTTGGTATGAACGCGAAAGGCATCGTCCGTGCGATCGAGGTCTTCGAGAATGTGCAGCAACGTCTTGGTGGCATCGGTGCCGCCGGGTGTACCGACGCCAGTACCGTTGAAGTCGTCACGGAAGACGGCGCGCGACGTTCTTCCCGACCAGCCAACGAAGATGGACATCGCCACGGCGTCAGCCTTCTCCCCGCCCGACACCGGCATGGACCGCGGCGGAACGTCGGCACGAATGTCGTGCGGGTCGACGCCGGATACGGCGTCATAGGCAGCCGATTCCGTCTTCGCCTGCCCCCATGCCACCAGGCGACCGAGCGCTTCGCTCATCGGCGGCGTCACCAGATCGGGACGGCGCTGCGCTGCCGCCAACAAGAACGGCACCAGGCGCTCTGCTTCTTTGACCTGATGATCGTACTGATAGCGCGACATATCTTCGAACGTGATCTTCGCACCTTGTGGGCGAACGCCGCGTTCGTTGGTGAGCAGCTCACGAATCCGCTGCGCGCGAAAACCCTCGGCGGCGTCGAAGGCGAGGTAGACGTCGTCGTTCAGCGGATCGTTGTCGAGCGTGTTGCCCAGCTGATCGTTGTTCGCCGATGCCAGAAAGCCCTCGGCGGGATTGATCGAGCTCGGAATCTTCTCTCGCGGAAGCCACAACGTTTGTCCCGAGGCATCAGTCAACCAATCCGCATCGCCGGTGCCGCTGACCGGCAGAAACGGAACGACGCCCTCGGGCCGTTGCGGAATGAGGGAGTGGGAATCGTAGGCGATGTCGCCCGACGTGTCGGCCCAGATCCAGTTTTGCGCGCCGACCGAAAAGTAGGTGAGCGCATCGCGGAACTCGGCGACATTGCGAGCTTGGATGAGATCAAAGAGGAAACGGAAGTCGTTGGTGATCTCATGGCCGGTCCAGCGCAGGCTCATGCCGGTTGCAGCGATCCCGACGACGTTATCCGACACCAGTGGGTCCGGCATCATCGGTCCGTGGTGCGGGACGATCTCGATCACCTGGGTTCGATTCGGACGGTTCTTCACGATGAACTGCTCCTCGATGCGCAGCACCGGCACCTGCGCTCCCTTCCACAACGTCGTGCGCGGTGAGCTCGGATAATTCGGTGGGCTGGTGACCTCCTCGACATAGACGTCCGTCACGTCGTAGCCCGCCGTCGTCGCTCCCCAGGCGCCGTAGTTGTTGTGTCCGAGAATGACCCCCGGCAGTCCGGGAAAGATGACGCCGGTGACGGATAGATTCTCGTCTTCGACGTTCAACTGGATCATGTGCCAGATGGGCGGGTTGAAGAGCTGCAAGTGTGGGTCATTCGCCAGCATGGCATGGCCGTTCGCGGACAGAGCAGGCGAAACGATCCAGTTGTTGCTGCCGGCGCCGCGTGACCGGTTGCCGATCGGATTGATCGCTTGAAGCGCTTCGAGCGCGCTCGCGAGCGTTGCCAGCGTCGCCGCCGGTGGCAAATGTTCCTTCGCCAGAGCAAGGGTGTCGCCTACCCCACTGCCGCCGCCACCCGGCGGTCCATTGAGGATGGTCGTCGGGGCGGCGGGCGCTGACCGGAAAACGTCTTTGAACAATGCCTCCGGTAGTAGCTCGAGATCGCGCGCCAGGCCGACCTCGCCGAACGAAGTATCGGACAGAGAGTACGCCTGCAGGCGTGCGATTGCCGCCGTATCCTGCGGCCGCCAATCGGCCAGAGTTTCCGGCGTCTCGCGTATCAAGAGCCCGTCGGTGTATTCCGGAGGAAGGGTGGCACCGCTCCTCCCGGCCCGCAGGTCGGCGAGCCAGGCGTTGACGCCGTCCGCGTAGGCTTGTGCGACAGCAGCGACCTCGGGATCAACTTCCTGCACGTGCTCCCAGATAGCGTCCTGCAGTCGACGCCCGTCCCTGGTCGTGAACAGAGTCCGCATCTCGACGTCGGTTGGGAAGGTCGCTGCCCCGAGCACCTCTGAGAGGCGCCCCTCGGCGAACCGTCGGAAGACGTCCATCTCGAAGAAGCGTGCCTGCGCCGTCAGATAGCCTTGTGCGAAGGTGACGGAGACGAAGTCGGGGGCGTAGACGTGCGGCATTCCGAGGTCGTCGAAGACGACCTGTACCTCCGCCGGCAGGCCGGCGAGCGATTGAGTCGCATCGACCGGCAGCGACGCTATCGGATCACTCCCCTTTCCACCACCGTCGTCGTTGCCGCACGCGGAGAAAAGAACACAGCAGAGGGCAAGCAAGGCGGAGGGAACGAGTGAAGCTCTCTTCATGACAGCACTCCTGGTAGCGCAAGTTCGGCGTGGCGTGAGCTGCGGCACTATGGGTGGCGATGCTGCGGACTGTCAAGGCGTGTCGCGGCGCGCGCCCTACTCCACGATCTAGGAAAGCGAGAGCGGCACTGCGCTTGACTGCATGGTGTGCTTGCAGCAACGGGGATGAGGGTCCGAAGTTGCAGTTTCAAGGGTCCGTACCCTTGATACTTGAAACTTGGACCTTGAAACTTGGAACTTGAAATGGAGCCGGCAATGACGATTTACATCGACGGCGAGTGGCGCTCACGCGACGACGCCAAGGTTTCGGTCTTCGACCACGGACTACTGTACGGCGACGGCGTGTTCGAGGGGATTCGCGTCTACAACCGGCGGATCTTCAGGCTCGAAGCGCATCTGCAGCGACTCTATCAGTCGGCCCTCGCCCTGGCGTTGAAGGTTCCGCTCTCTGTGGAAGAGATGACGCAGGCTGTGCGGCAGACGGTGGCGCGCAACCGCTGCGAGGACGGATACATTCGCCTCGTCGTCACCCGCGGCGCGGGTGAGCTCGGCATCGACCCGCTGAGCTGCCCGAAAGCGAGCGTCATCGTCATTGTCACCGACGTCCGTGTGTACGCCCGTGAGCTGTACGCCAAAGGGATCAAAGTCATCACCTCGGCGACGCGCCAGGTGTCGCACGAGGCGTTCGACCCACGCGTGAAGTCGCTCAACTACCTCAAGAACATTCTCGCCAAGATCGACGCGCAGAACGCCGGTGCACACGAGGCCATCCTGCTCAATTCTTCTGGTTTCATCGCCGAGTGTACTGCCGACAACTTGTTCGTCGTGCGTGGAGGCGGCCTGCTGACGCCATCGACACGCGACGGTGCTCTCGGTGGCATCACCCGCGGTGCGATTCTCGAGCTCGCGGCTGAGGCTGGTATCGCCGCCGGCGAAGAGCGCCTGACGCGCTACGACGTCTACACCGCCGACGAATGCTTCGTGACCGGTACGGGCGCCGAGATCATGAGCGTTGCCGCGGTCGACGGCCGCCAAATCGGAGAGAGCTCGGAGCGCCAGGTGACCCGCAAGCTAACCGACGCCTTTCACGCGCTGGCCCGCAACGAGGGACAGCCCGTCTGGTAGACGGCTAAGGTCGACCACTCGATCGCCCATCACTGCCCTTCCCCGCTTCGACCTGAATGTGTCGCCAGCGAAAGGGTGCGAGCAGCTGCGCCCCGTAGCCCGACGGGAATCTCGGCAACGCGCTGATTCCGATTTCTGCCGGTGCGTCCTGCGGCTGTGGCAGGAAGAAGGTACCGAACAGCAGATCCCATACGATGAGGTTCGATCCGTAGTTGGTATTGGCCTCGCGCAGCTCGAGGGAATGATGCCAACGATGCGGCTCGGCCATACTGAAGATCCGGTTGAGCACGCCGAGGCGCACGTCGATATTGCAGTGCTGCAGCATGCCGAACACCGCGTCGAACAATCCAAACAGCATGATTGTCGACTCCGGGCAGCCGAGGAATGCCAGCGGTATGTAGCCGACGAGGTACAGGAGGCTGAGGTCGACTGGATGAAAGCGTGCGGCGTTGAGCCAATAGAGACGCGGTGCACTGTGGTGGATGGTGTGAAAGCGCCACAGCCAGTCGCGCTCATGCTGCCAGCGATGCAACCAGTATTGCGGCAACTCGGCGATCACCAACGCCAATGCCAGCTGCGTCAGTGGATGCCACTCGGTCGGCCAGATGGTGCCTTGCCATGCGCGCGACAGCATGGCCGCGGCGGCGACACCGAAGGCGATCGCCAGCGGACGCATCAATCGTGTCGTCCCGAGCCCAGAGACGACGGCATGACAGATGTCGGTCACCAGGTCACCGTGCGAGCGGTTCCAATCGCGGCGGAACGGCAACAGATGTTCGCTGACGATGATGACGATGCCGGCGCCCCCTTGAGCGAGCAACAACGCCACAGGGGCTCCGAGCCGGGGTTCCAGGTATAACGCCGCAAGCAGGGCAGACCCGAGAATCAGCGGGAACGCGACCCAGCGAGCAGCGTTTCGCAGTTCGAACATGCCGCGCAAGCCTAGATCGGCCGCCGAGAACTGTCCATTGGACACGGCGGTCACCCGCAGACACTCACTGGACACGCCCGATGAAGTCGCGCGCAACGGTGTCAGGATCGGCGCCTTCCTGATCGACCTGCTGGTTCATCCGCCGCATCTCCTCGGCGCTGATCCTGCCCGCGAGCTGTCGCAGCGCCGCGATCACCTGCGGTTGTGCCGTACGCAGTTGTGCACCGGCAAGAATGATCGCGTCGTATGGCGGAATGGCGTGGCGGTCGTCCTCGAGCACGCGCAGATCGTAGGCCTTGATCCTCCCGTCGGTGGAAAAGGCGCCGATGACGTCGACCGTGCCGTTACCCGCGGCCTGATACATCAACGCGGGATCCATCGAGCGCAACTCGCGGAACTCGAGCCCGTAGACTTCACGAACCTGTTCCCATTCCGCCCGCGCAAAGAATTCGTAGTCACCACCCATCGCCAGACGCGGCGCAAACGACACTACGTCGCTGATCCGGCGCACACCCAACCGATCGCCGTCGGCGTTGCGCATCGCCAATGCATAGGCATTCTCGAAACCTAGCTTGGCGACTAGCTCAACCCCCATCGTTTGATCCAGGTAGCTCGCCACCTCTCGCAACACCTGCTCCCGCTCGGCGCCGCGTGTGTCGCGCTTCATGATCGTCGCCCAGATGGTGCCGGAGTATTCGACGTAGACCTCGATCTGATTCGTCCGTAGGGCATCGAAGGCGACGGTCGATCCCAACGAGGAAACGAGTTCAGTCGCCACGCCGGTCTCCGCTTCAATTTGCCGCGCCAAGATGGCGCTCAGGATGTACTGCTCGGTGAAGCTCTTCGCACCGACGACGACACGATTCGTGCTTTCGGCGGACCAACCGCGCGCCAGAGTGATGCCGGTATACACGTAGAGCGCGGCGAAGATCAGCAGGATACCAACGACACCGTTCCTTCGGCGCTCACGAATGGCACGTTCGAGGGTTCGCACCAGCCCGTCGAGCAGCAGGGCCAACGCCGACGCCGCCACGCATCCGAGAAGGACCGCGCTGAAGTTGCGTGTCTGAAGCCCGCTGAAGATGTAGTTCCCCAAGCTCGGAGCGCCAACCGGCGTCGACAGCGTCGCCATCCCCACCGTCCATACGGCCGCGGTCCGAACTCCAGCGACGATGATCGGCATCGCCAGAGGCAACTCGACCAGCCGCAGCTGCTGCGCCGCGGTCATACCGACGCCGCGCGCCGCTTCCAGCAAGGAGTCGTCGAGCGAATCGAGCCCGCTGATCGTGTTCCGCAGGATCGGCAGCATGCTGTAGAGTACCAGCCCGATGAACGCCGGCAGGAAGCCGATGCTCTTCAATCCGATCGCCGCTAGCAGCGGTACCATGACGGCGAGCAAAGCTAGCGCCGGGATGGTCTGAGTGATGTTGGCGATCGCCATTACCGGAGCTTCGAAGCGGCGTATCCGGGTCGCAAGCACACCCAGCGGGACGCTGATCGCGACGCCTACCAGAAGCGCACAAAGCGTCAGCTGCAGATGCGCTGTAAGGTAAAGCGGCAGCAGTGCCAGCTGCGCTCTCACGCGCCGTCCCTTGCCAGCAGCCTGTCCACCACTTCGGCCTGGCGACGCGGTGTTCCCATCAGCTGGGCGACATAGTCATCCGCAGGGGCGGTGAGCAGCTCATGTGGTGTGCCGATCTGCACGAGACGCCCTGCGCGCATTACGGCAATCCGGTCGGCGAGCATCAATGCTTCAACCATATCGTGCGTGACGAAGATGGCGGTGAGCCGCTGGGCGCTGCGGATGCGCACAACCGACTGCTGCAACTTGTCGCGTGTGAGCGGATCGAGCGCACCGAAGGGCTCATCGAGCAGTAGCACCTGTGGCTCCGCCGCAAGCGCCCTTGCCACCCCCACCCGTTGCTGCTGCCCACCCGAGAGCTCGCTCGGAAACCGGTCTTTCACCGCCGAGGCGTCGAGCTCAACGGTCGCCAGGAGCTCGTCGACGCGCGTCCAAGTTCGCTGGCTGTCCCAACCGAGCAACGATGGTGTGATGGCGATGTTCTCAGCCACGGTCATGTGCGGGAACAGACCGATTCTTTGAAACACGTAGCCGATACGGCGGCGAAGCTGGTATGCGGGAATGACCCTGACGTCTTCACCGTCCAGGCGCACGCTCCCGGACGTCGGCTCGATCAGCCGATTGATCATCTTGAGTGCGGTCGTCTTGCCGGAACCCGACTCGCCGAGCAAGACGAGGAGCTCGCCGGCTTCGACGGCGAGGCATACATCGGCGACCACCACGGTAGCGCCGTAGCTCTTGGTGAGGTGCAGGAGCTCAATCATGATTGCGGCCGGCGGTTGGCGCGGACTGTTTCGCGCCGGGGGGCAGCTGTCAAACGAACACGCGGCCGGCGCAAGCCCTCCGCCGGCCGCGTCGACGGAGGGATCAGGCCGCTTTGCCGAAAGCCGCGGACTCCTCGTCGATCAGCGCCTTGAACGACGGACGGCTGCACACCCGGTCCTTCCACTTGGACAGCTTTGGCCACTTCGACCCGTCGACGCTGTAACCGGCATGCGCGTAATTCACCAGCTGAGCGGCGACGCTGACGTCAGCGATCGAGAACGCTTTGCCGACGAAGTAGTCGCCGTTCAGCTGGCTCTCGAGATAGGTCAGCAATGGCGGCAACTCTTCGTTGACGGCCTTCGTCAGCACTTCCTCTTCGGTCGGCCGATTGAAGAACGTTGGGCCGATGATCCGTTGGAAAAAGATCTTCGGCCCGACAACTTGTGCCAACGCGGTGTCGGCGTACTCCTCGATCCAAAGGGCCCAGGCGTAGTCGTAGGCATCGCTCGGGTACAGCGGCGGCTGCGGGTTCTTCCGCTCGAGGTAGGCGCAAATGATCGACGAATCGGACAGCGTGCGGCCGTTGTCCTCAAAGGCCGGCACTTTACCGAGCGGGCTGATCTTGCGGTAGTCATCGCTGACGTTGACTGGGATGACCGGATCCAGATCGTAGGGGATCCCCTTTTCGGCGAGCGCCACCCTGACCTTGCGAACGTACGGTGAAGCGTTGATTCCGAACACCTTTGGCATCGTCGATCTCCTTTCACGGACGGTTAATTGACGAGCAGCATCGTTTCCGCGCGATCAAAGCTATGTCAATCATCCGAGCATCACCATGATGACTAGGTCAGCACGTTACGAAATTGCGCCGACATCTTGAAGTTCGAACTTTGAACGGTGAAGAATTGTCCCGGCGATGGCGAGTTTCATCGACGATACCCGGGTCGAAAAGAGTGCTGACACGAATTCGTGGAGCGCCAGCGTGTCGCCTGAATGGGCGGTTTGGGGACCCAACGGCGGATACATGGCCGCCATCGCCTTTCGCGCGATGATGAACGCCAGCCGCTTACCGCGCCCGGCGAGCTTTCATTGCCACTTTTTAGCAGTCGGCCAGTTCGCGCCGGTTGAGATCCGCGTGCAGCAACTCGGAGGCGGCAAACGCGCCGAGTCGCTGCGTGCCGACGTCATGCAAGGCGATCGCATGTTGCTGGCGGCCACGGCGTGGATCGTGGACGACGGCCTCGACGGCTACCAGCACGATTTCGCGGCGGCTCCCGCTGTGTCCGGACCGGATGCTTTCCAAAGCTACAAGGCCCTTGCCGGCGACGAGTACGCGCAATGGTATCCGATCTGGCGCAGCATGGAGGGACGCCCGCTGCGCTGGCGACAACCTCCGGGGCCGCCGGTGAGCCAGACCTGGATGCGATTCACCGACACGGCGATCAGCAACCGTGCCGATGACGCCCTCCGGCAGATCTTCTGGATGGACTTTCCCGGATGGAACGCAACGATCTCCGCTCACGCGTGGCCGTTTCGCTACCTCACACCCAACCTTGACCTCACCATCCAATTCCACCAGTTCGCTCCCGACGAGGAGTGGGCTCTGATCGACGGCAACGTTCCGGTGGCAGCCGATGGCCTCGTGGGTTGCTGTGCGCGCCTATGGACGCCCGATGGGCGCCTGCTTGCGACCGGCACGTCGAAGCACACCTGTCGGCGGAATCCGAACTACGAGCAGGAATTGGAACGCGCGCGGGCCGAGGGTCTGCTTACGGAATGAACAGTACTCGGCTGCAATCGTCGCTCATCAGTTGTCAGTGACCTGAGCACTGACAGCTGAAACCTGATCACTGATCATGATCGTCGAGGCGGATGAGGATCTGCAGGATCGCGGCGACAGACGGCTCGCCAACGGAGAACGGCAGCGCGATACCGTACTGCACGCGGTCGTTGGCCTGACGCCAGCGCAAGCCGCTCAAGATCGAGTAGCCGAAGTCCTTGTCATCGAGCGCCTCGAGTTCGAAGGTGAACTGTTCCCAAGGCACTGTAACTCCGAAGGCTGGATACTGGCGCCGAGGGCGCAGGCCAGCCGACAGCTCGGGACGACCGACACGGGCGCGCAGGTGGAAGGACCCCCACTTCGTCGTCAACGCGCCTGCCGCCATCGTGAAACGCTGTGAGCCGCGCGAGTCGCGATCCCTGAGCAGCGAGAAACCACCGTCTTCAATCCAATCGGTTGCCTGACTGCGGGCGCCGCTCAGCTGCAGCTTGACCCAATCGACCGGCCCTTTGACGTCCGTCGGGCGAACCGCGGGTCGGTCCGGCTCCCAGGCCAACCAACGTTCATGCAGAAGTACGAGCTGGGTGCTGGTTGGTTCGTCGCCCGTCTCCTCCTCCGCCAGTCCGGGTGCGACCATCGTCACGACCGCGGCCAAGGCGAGGATCCCATGAACAACTGTGTAACGGCGGAAAAGCGACATAACCAACTGCGAGACCTCTAAAAGTACGAACCTACCGACATTTTGCAAGCGTTTTCTGTGCCAATCTTCAGGCGTCACGTTCCCGGTGCGATTTGGCAAGGGCGCCGCTCACTGCCGTCATGCAAATGTGACGCGATTACCGCAGCGGTACAACTGCGTTCGCTGCGCTTCAGAACCCGAGCTCGCTCAGCTCAACCGGGCGTCGTTTGCGAATCGACTCCTCGGCGGCGGCTCCTACCGCAACGGACAGCGCGCCATCTTCGACCGAGACCACCGGCCTGCCCCCGGAACGCACGGCCTGAATGAACGCCAGGTGCTCGAAATAGGTCGAGCCCTGGTGCGCTCCTGCCGTTTTGACCGCCGGGTCGAGATCAAAACCCCGCCGCTCGTGCGGTCTGCCGTCGCGGTAGCACAGATACAGCGCGTTCTCCGGTATCGTCGCCTGCAATTTGCCGCGGTCGCTCGTGGCCGTAATCTCGACCTCGTTGAGAGAGTTCTCGGCGAACATGCACAAATCGAGCAGCGCTCGGGCGCCGCGATCGAAGTCGACGATCGCGAACGCGTTGTCGATGATGTCCGGCACTTCGCCGTCGTAGCGTTCGTCCAGATGATTGACGTCTTGTCCGCCCGAAGCGTAGACGCGCACCGGCTGCTGACGGGTGATGCAGTTCATGAGATCGAAGAAGTGACAGCACTTCTCGACCAGAGTCCCCCCTGTGTTGCGGTTGAACCGATTCCAGTTGTCGACCTTGGTCAGGAACGGGAAGCGGTGTTCGCGAATCGCCAACATGCGCAGGCGCCCGAGGCTTTCGCGGTGGACCTCGTCGATCAACGCCGCGACCGCCGCCATGTAGCGATACTCCATGCCCACCCAGATCATGCTCGAACGCCGGGTCGCCGCCTCGACAATGCGGTGACAGTCCTCGACTTTGGTGCAGAGTGGCTTCTCGACGAGGACGTGCTTGTCGGTGCGAAACACGTCCTGAAGCACGTTGTAATGCGTGAAATTCGGTGTCGCGATGACGACAGCGTCGATCGCCGCCTCCCGCAGCATCTCGCGATAGTCCCGGTAAACGGCGACGCCCTCCCCTGCCAGGCTGCGTCCCCAACCGCGGCTGGTTTCGTTCGAGTCCGCGATCGCCACCACCTGTGCATCAGGAATCAGGTTGATGTTGAGGATGTGTTCGCAGCCCATCATTCCGGTGCCGATGATGCCGTAGCGAACGATCTCGCCCTCGAAACGCATGGGGGCCTTTGATAGCCTACCGTCCGCATGGATTCCATTGAGGTCCGCACGAACGAACCCGATGCCTCTACCCGTCGAAGTGTCCTGGTTTTGTCCGCTTTGTGACGACGACTACGAGTATCTCGGGGTCGTCGATCCGAATTTGCGCAGCTCGTGGCCGCATTGTCGTGACATCCTGCTCCAGGCAGAACGCAACGGTTTCGACAATATCCTCTGTCCGTCCGGCTACAGTCTGGGAATCGATAGCGTCGCCTTCGCGGCCGCAGTTGCGCCGCTGACGTCGCGAATCCGGCTGCTCGTGGCGGTACGCTGCGGTGAGACATTCCCGCCGCAGCTCGCACGCCAACTGGCGACGATCGATCGCATGCTCGGTGGACGACTGACGATCAACATCATTTCGAGCGACCTTCCGGGCGCGCCGCTGGCGTCGGCACCGCGCTATCAGCGGACGCGCGAGTGCATGCGCATTCTTCGTGCTCTGCTCAACGGCGAGGGCGTCGATTCGCAGGGCGAGTTCTATCGGTTGACGCTCGATCCGCCGGCAGTTCGCACCATCGGCGGCGTCTGCCCGCCTCTCTACTTTGGTGGCCTTTCGGAGGACGCGCGGACGGTCGCGGCCGAGGATGCCGACGTCTTCCTCATGTGGCCCGAGCCCGTGCCGCAGCTGCGCACTCTTCTCGACGACATGCGAGATCGCGCACGGCGCGCAGGCCGCACGCTGCGCTTCGGCTATCGTGTTCACATGATTGTGCGGGAGACCGAGACCAAAGCGCGCGAAGCGGCGCGGCGTTTGATGAGTCGCCTCGACGATGCGCTCGGCAAGGAGATCCGCGAGCGCTCTCTCGATCACGCGTCAGAAGGTGTCCGACGGCAGGCAGCGATGCGTGACGCCGCTGACAGCGAGGGGTACTCAGAGGAAAACCTATGGACGGGAATCGGACGCGCTCGCAGCGGCTGTGGTGCGGCCCTCGTCGGTGATCCCGATCAGGTCGTTCGCAAGTTGCGCTCGTACATGGATCTTGGCATCGAGGCGTTCATTCTGTCCGGCTACACGCATTCGGCGGAGTGCGACTACGTCGCGCGATACGTTCTGCCGCACCTTTCCAGGGGTCCGCTGCGCCTCGCTAGTCGAGGCACGTCAGGATGACAAAGACAGAGCATGGCGATGCGGCGCCGGTCACCAACGCGGATGAGGGCATCTACCGTGGCCGTCGTGTCGCGCGGCGATTCGTGTCGCCGGACGGCATGATCGTTCTCGTCGGCAAGACTGCAGAAGACAACGACCTTCTATCGGTCAAGCTCGGTGCAGCCGATGACTTCTGGTTCCATGTGGCCGCCGAGTCGGGCTCACACGTCATCGTCCGCAATCCGGACCGGCTGGCCCGCGCCCCGCGCGACACGGTGCGATTCGCCGCATCCCTGGCGGCGCGCTACTCGAAGGCACGAAATGGCAGCCGGGTCGCCGTCCACATGGCGCGCTGCCGCGATGTCTCCAAGCCGCGCGGGCTGGCAGCGGGAAAGGTCCTCCTCGAACACTCGTCGACCGTCCACGGTTTTCCCGCGGAGTTAGACTAAGTC
>Ga0187892_10005166_pt1 | contig 20859 bp, 18 predicted proteins | sample MA1701073metaG_FD_139345 | JGI IMG/M metagenome (GOLD analysis project Ga0187892, IMG submission 139345) | Bio-ooze microbial communities from a basaltic lava cave in the Kipuka Kanohina Cave System on the Island of Hawaii, USA - MA170107-3 metaG ... | reverse complement strand
TACATACCAGCAGTAACTATTTCCAGTGACCCATCGTGGTCGAGGTCGATGGCAGTTACTCCGCAGACCCATGACACCTGTGGCAATCCCTGCGACAGAGTGTTCCACTGAGTTCCATCCCACTTGTATACCCGTGGACCGCCATTCTTGTGTATCGGAGCACTCCCAACACCCATCAGCAATTCGTCTTTCCCATCATGATCGAAATCCACCAATTGCACGGACCAGGCAATGATGTACGGCGGCAACCCTTCCGTGCTCGCCGCCTGCCACCCCCCGTTTCCATCGCTCAACCAGACAAACTGCGGGCGTTTGTCATCGAGACTCCCTACCGCAATATCCGGGATGCCGTCGCCATTGACTTCCCCGACCGCGATGTCATCACCAAACAACCCATCACTTTCTGTGATTTTCTGTAAACGCCACCCTGAAGTCTCGTTGAAGAAAATCCCAATCCCGAAAGCTCCCTTCGCTACATTCATCCTGGGGGCTTCCGACACTGCTACCAAATCCATGCGTCCGTCGTGATTCATGTCGGCGGTAGTAATGGCACGAGTCTGCATCTGGAGCATCTCGCTGGGAAGATCCGTGCGCTCTTCCCAGGGTCCGCAGGGTCCTCCGCCGATGTTGGTGAAGATGCGAATCCCAGTTTCATGCATGGCAATAGCAATCGCCAGCTTTCCTTTGCCATCAAAGTCGGCCACGGCCACGCCCCCATACATATACTCTTGCGGCGGAAAACCATTGCGCTCGACCTCGCTACACGTTACCGGCTCCCACCCCATCTGGCGACGCAGAAAGATATGTGGCCACGGTTCCTTACTTTTGCGAGGAGGCGCAGTAACAATGTCACGCAGACCATCGCCATCCATATCGGCAAAGGTAAAATCTTGCCGCCATCGTTCATCCCCGGAAAAACCGTCGGACATCGCTACTAATCCGCGCTGCACTGGCGGTAAGGGCGAACTTTTTTCGCAGGCACTGCCTCCCCATCCCAACGCCAGGAGCGTCACAGACACAAGTATTTTCCGTCTCCAGACGTCCATCCCTACTATCCTTATGGTGTGGGGTCTTTTCTCTCTACACCACATCGGCAAAAATTGGCTCAACCCGAGAAAATACCAACCGTCCAAAACACAGGAACGCGACCGCCCACACACAGGACGGCAAAATCTCGGTGACCGATGGCCCTTTTCCTTCGAGCAACACCGCACGATAGGCATTGACGAGCGGGGTTGCCGGATTCCAACCAAAGATTGCTGCCCAACGCTCCGGCACATACGCGAGGGGATAAATAATCGGAGTCAGATAGAACCACACCATCAAAATCATCTGCAGGACTGGGGCGGTGTCTCGGACGAGCGTATGTAAACTGGCGGTGAACAAACTGATGCCCAACGCCAACATCATCTGGAGGAAGACCAACAGCGAAAGATAGGGCAAATGCCACCACGAGCCGTAGCCCGTCACCAGTAGAGCTACTACCAAGAGCATCAAACTCACGAGGAACGTCACGCAGGTCGCTACCACACTGCTCATCACCAGCACCACAGCGGGAAAGCGCGTTGACTTGACCACTCCAGCATTATCGACGATTGCCGTCGTCGCTTTCAGAATGCCTTCTTGAAACGCAAGCCACGGGAGGAGACCCGCAAGCAGGTATAAAGAGAAACTCAGGCTCCCTCCCTCGGACGTAAACCGCACTTGGAGAATGGTGGAAAAGACGAATACATACACCAGCAAAAGCAGCAAAGGGTGAAGCAGGGTCCATAGCGCGCCGAGCATCGAACCAGCATAGCGGGCGCGCAGGTCTCTCCGTACCAACCCCACAATCATCACTCGGTGTGTCCACATCTGCACGAACATCCGTCCTATCCCACTCCCGCGCCGTACAGTACCGTGCGTCGCTCCAGAGGTCAAGTCGCTCACTGCATGTGTCTCTCCAGAGCACGACGTTTTTTGGCCCAGTGTTCTTCGGCGGCTTTATCTCCACGTTCTTTAGCAATAGCTTCGAGTCCGCTATAGGCTCCTAGCAACTGTGGCATATACCTCAGCGTTTGTTGAAACAGCCTGTCCGCATCATCGAGATTTTTGAGGCCGAAGTGTGTCCACGCCAAGAGGTAGAGGACTCTGGGATTCAGTGGAGCTAGCGACTGAGCCTGTAACGCATAGGAGAGCGCCTGTCCATAATGTCCGACTTCAAAAGCGAGTTCTCCAAACCCAACGATCGCGCCGACGTGCCGCGGGCTGAGGGCAAGCACAGCCGAGAACTCGCGCGCAGCATCGATCCCACGCTTTTGCTGTTTATACACCCCTGCCAGGTTGTAATGGGCACGGGCACTGCGTGGCGCAGTCAGAATGGTGGCTGACCAGAAGGTCTCTTCATCAATCCAATCGCGGTTTCGGATCACGGTCCGCGTTACTGCTCCCACCAACAACACTGCGACCAGCGCATATCCCACGATCGGCCGCAAGATTGTCCTCTGCCCTAGGACAGAGGCAGGTTTCCCACAGAGGGCATCAAGCACAATTCCGGCAATCAGGCAGAAGCCGAAGAGGGGCACATAGAGATAATGCTCGGCTGCAATTTCTTTGATAGGAATAAGATGAGACACAGGCAGAATCGTGAGCAGCATCCACACGCCACCGTACCCACATAAGGGTCGCCAGCGAGCAAGCCCCCACACCCCAACGACAGTCACGCCGAGCACGGCCAGAGCCCACAATACTTCTGGTTCGGTCATGGACGAGGAAACTGGAAAAGCATCATAGGAATAGTCAGCCAGGAGCGTCCGCGGATACACCATCACGGTCAAATAGCGCACCCAGATACGCGCGACCGTAGCGAAGTTGCCAACCATGCTCCCGCCGTGCCAGGTTGCCTTTTGGATCGTCTCCATAATGATCGCCCCAGCAAAATGCCAGAGCACCCCCATACCAAGGAGGAGAATCATAAAATACAGCGCCCATCGTCGCCGGAGAGATTCGATCAAGCCCTCCTGTTGCACATCGTACGCCCAACAGAGCAACGGCAGCACCAGAACACTTTCTTTACTGAGGATACCGAGTCCGTACGCTAAGCAAGAAAAGAGAAGCCAGCCATATCGCCACAGTGCAGAAGACTGGGAGGTGCGAAACTGCAAATATGCCCAAAAGCCCGAGAAGAGACAAAGTCCACCAAGAACATCTCGTCTCCCGGCAATGTAAGTCACGGTGTCCGTCTGCACCGGATGCAACGCCCAGAGCAATGCAATAAACACCGCAGCACGCCATCGCCAGTGGGTGTTTTCAAGCCTGGGCACATTGGTCAGGCGCAGAGCGATAAGAAAAACGAAGCACGCCGTAATCCAGTGGTACACCACATTACTGGCGTGAAAGACCCAGGGCTGCATACCACCGAGACGATAGTCAAGAATATAGGAAAACGTTCGCAACGGACGATACTCGAGCGACAGCGGATTACTTAGCAGCGTCCAGAGCGACTGCGAGGTGCGAATTAACGGCTTATCGACGACGAGCAGGTAGTCATCAAAAACAAACCCATTGCCCAAGGCATTATAGTACGCTCCGCCAATCGCCACGGCGAGGCCCAGGCATACGAATAACCGCTTCATCCCAACTCCCTCATTGTCGGTCTCCTACGAACACACTCTCTCCTCCTCGTCCTGGATTCCCGCCTTCGCAGGAATACTCATGCACCTGATATGCGCCCTAAACAATGACAAATGATAAGCATTCAGCTATGAGCTTTCAGTAGTCAGCCAGACAAGAAAACACAGAAAATTTTGTCCAATCTCTGACACGAATCAGCAATACCAGGATGCGCATCTCCTTGTTTTTGCTGAAAGCTGACGGCTGACCGCTGAATGCTTACCTACAAGGTGCACGATACTTAGTCGCCCTTTTCTGCCTGGGGAGCCGGACTGCTCTCCGGCGCTTTGTTCTTACGTGGGGAGCGTTGGTTGCGTTCAATCATGCCCTTGAGTCCCCGGATCCGCTCCTCGAATTCTTCTGTCACAGATTGCGCTTCCTGTCGGCTGCGAATGACATGGGGGGTAATCAAGATAATCAGTTCCGTGCGAATCGTTCTATCACTATCCGTGCGGAACAGCCGGCCAAGGACGGGAATGTCCATGAGAAACGGGACACCCCGGCGTGAACGGGTCGTTTGGTCGTCTATGATACCCCCGATCAGCACCGATTGTCCGTCTTGTACCACCACCGTCGTCTCGGCTGAACGGGCAATAAAACTGGGCGAATTGGTGTTGCCGAACGACTCACTCCCGACGGCGCTCACTTCTTGCGTGATTTCCATGTTCACCAGACCAGCCGAATTGATCTGCGGAAGGATGGTGAGAATTTTCCCGGTATCGCGATATTGTATGCTGTTAACGATCGGTGAATCCGCGCCAATCGTCGACTGCGACGAAGAGCTCAGAATGGGAATTTCTTCACCAATGAGAATATGCGCTTCACGATTGTCGGCAGCGATCACATGCGGGGTCGCCAGACTTCGTACCTGCGACCGCGTCGCCAGGGCGTTGATTAACACTAAGAATGTATCACGATCGGTGATAAAGGAAAATAATCCATCATTGCCGACTTTGACCGCCCGTTTTGCGTCTTGCAGTAAATCATTATTATTGATTGTTCGTGAGGTGGCCCCAGGTACGGTCGGCGTATTTTCATCATCTGGTTGTGTCCCAATAACGCTGCCAATTCCTTGATTCGCAATCGCGTATTCCACGCCAAATTGCAGAACGCCGGTCAGTCCGATCTCAGCAATGATTGTTTCAATAAGGACCTGGCGCGGCACGACGTCAAGTTTGCGCAGGACCTCTTTAATCATTTCGTAGTCCCGCGCCGTGGCAAGGATAACTAAGGAATTCGTGCTTTCATCGGCAACAATTCTCACCTCTTCTTTGAAAATCGGCTTCTCACCTTCTTTTGGGGCAATCAATACCGTCTGGGTTCCGCCTCCACCACTTATGCTTCCCCGTCCACCACTTCGACCACTACGCCCTCCACCCAGGCCACCACGTCCTCCACCCAAACCACCACCACTGCCACTGCTGCTACTTCGTCGTCCGCTCCGACTAAGCCCCCCTTCTGAACCACTGAGGCCGGATTCTCCCACTCCACCCCCACGGCCAGAGAAACCGCCACCCACTCCACCACCTTCACTCCTGCTCAGTCGCCCTCCACCACCTCCGCCACCACCATCACTACCGTAGAGTTCCCCAAGGACTCCGGCCACCTCGGCGGCTTTGGCGTTCTCCACTGCATATACATACACTGTCCGGCCCCCACCTTTCTCCGGTGGCACGTCAAGGACTTTGATCCATTTTTTTACTTCCACTAAGATCTCGGGATTAAAGGCAATCACAACGACCGCGTTGAGCCGAGACAGTGGAATGACAAAGACCCCTCGTTCAGTCGCTGATTTGGGCGTAACCCCATACGGTTCAAGAATCCCTTTCAGTTCATCCCCCAGGTCTTCAACGTTTGCGTGTTCAATACGATAGACCTCGGCATGAAGATTGCGGAAGGTATCGACATCAAATGTCCGCACCAGTTCTTTGAGACGTTGGACATTCATTGCTAAGTCAGAAATGATAACGAGGTTGGCGCGGGGATACGCAATCACGTCCCCTCCTGGCGAAACGAACGGCTGGAGCACTTTCGCCATCTCCTCCGCCGCCAGGTGCTCGACTTTGACCAATTCAATGATGAAGCGATCTTCAGCCGTGGCCCCACTCTTTGCCGCCTCTTCGCGAGAGAGGGGGGCTTTGGTCTTTGCCTCTCCGACCGGAGCAATTTGATAGAGGTTTCCTACTTTCACCGCAGCAATGCCGTTCGCCCGAAGAATTTGATGAAAGATGGGAAACAGGTCGCGCCCAGCAATGCGGCCAGTGGTGCGAATCGTCACTTGCCCCTGGACACGCGGATCAATGGTATAACTAATCCCCAGGGCCGTTGCGAGGCTATGAATCACTTCACGAATATCCGCCCCCTCGAAATTCAACACGACCGCCTCGTCACCAGTCGGAGTGGGAGAAACCGGCGTCGCTGGTGCTTTCGGCTCCTCCGCAGGAGGCGGTGGAGCCGGTGGCTGGTCTTGAGCCCACGCGATTGAGAACACTTCGAGCCACGCTATCGCCAGCGCACCTCTCCATCTCCACCCCAAACCCCTATTTTCTTGTTTCTTCATACGCTCCAGCCACCGCTATTCTTCCTCTTCCTCTTCCTCTTCAGTGAATTCCCCTCTGGCTCTCGCTTCTTCGACCGCAGCGCGTCGTCGGATCTGACGCAACCGTTGTTGCATTTGCTGAATGTTCTCTCGTAATGCTTGCGCCTCTTCTTGTGGAACAGCATTCTCGTCCGGATTCGGAATGTCTGGTTGAGGGGGGACCCTCATTGACGGACGTCTTTGTGCACTTGGCTGCGGAGCCATCGGAATCATCTGAGGAGCAGCACCTGCCTGGGAACTATTCAAGAGAACCAGCGATAATGTGACCTCACCACCTCCAGCACCCAGTCCCAACTTCACCGCCGTTGGGGTCACCCGCGTCAATTGGTAGGCTCCGAGGGTCTCCCCCTCTTTCACTCGTACCGCTTTGCCTCCTTGTGAGGCATCGGTGAACATTGCCTCTGTACGATCACGAGAGACGACCACACCAACCAGCTTCAGGTGGGACGGAGGCGGAACTTCTTTTGGCCCTTCTTCTTTTACGGCAGGAGCATCAACCCGACCACGATTCGGATCAAAAAGATTTTTAGCGGCAATCAACTGCACTTGCGGAGCCACACTCTCGGGCGTTATCGCCACTGGCGGAGACGGTTGAGCGACTGAGTCTGGAGTCGCAGCAGGCGCAGGGAGAGGAGCAGGCAAGGGGCGACGCCACGCCGCGCCAATCTCCCACAAGAGGACAATGACAACAATACCAAGTGCGATCTCTAATGCGCGTCGGATTCGCATGTCTACTCCGCGACTCCTCCTACGACCCTGGTCCCGGCATCACCCCACCAACTTCAAGCGTGACCGTGAGGGGAACCGCTTTAGTGGCTCCCTGTCCTTGCAATTGCGCGACCCGTAAACTATAGGCTCCACGTACCTCAAGCACCGCAACGGTGAGCAACCACTCCTCATACTCAATCCCTGCCACAAACTTCGCCACTTCCGCCAGGTCGCCGCGGAGTGTCATTTGCACCGTAGTTTTACGAAAATCCCCCATGGCTTCATCACGTAAAGAAACGGTTGAGAGGACATCTAATCCGCTTGCACTCGCGATCTTTTGTAACCGTTCTTGCAAACGAGAGGCCGCGAGGGCTGACGTGTCTTCGTGAATGAAGCGCTTTTGGGTCGCGCGCATGCGTTGGCGCAATTGTGTCACTTGTTGTTCTACTTGCGGAGCACGGTCGAGAACCCGTACCATCTTCGCAATATGTTCCGTCTGTTGTCTAATGTCTTCCTCAAGCCGGGCCGTGTAGGCACGATACGGCCTGACGATCCCATAATACAGGGCATTAAGCAGGAGGAGAGAAAGCACCACGCCCGCAAGAATTCGTTCGCGCGCGGCCAAGCGTTGCCATAATTGTTTTAATTGCTTTATTCGTTGCATGGTTCCGCCTGGGCGCCCAAGGTGAAGGTTTCTCCTTGGGGAGTTCGGGTAAATGGCGCTTTGGGGGCAACATTCCGCAAGCACGGAGAGTTCTCCAGGTCAGCGAGAAGATCCGCTGCCGACTTTGCTCCCTGGCTATCTGTTTCCCCTTGCGGCACCAGATTCAGGCCGCTCATTTCGATCTCTCCATCTTTGTAGCGAAAATGATTGAGATAAAATCGTTCCGGGAAAATCTCGGTCAGGCTTTTGAGAATGAGGACAACCTTCTTCTGTGTCGCGTTATCGAGGGTCTGCAAGCGTTTCTCTAACTGGGTAATCTCATCCTCTTGGGCCTGGACATTACGAACCGGTCCCTCAAGCACTTCCTGCTGTTGGGCGAGTGCGCGTAAGACCCGATGCTGCTGCACCAACGCGCTGAGGACGAAAATCAGAAAGAGCACCGCGATGACTCCTCCGAGCATGAGCGTGAAGGGAGACAAGCGCTTCTCTCGCTGGGCACGCCGCTCTTGGGGGAGAAGATTGATCGCATCGACTCCTTCCCCGACAGCTTGTAATGCCGCCCCCAGCGCCGGCAACGCTGCCGGAGGAAGCGTCTCACCATCGATCAATTCAAAACGGAGTGCCGTCAGGGTCTGTAAATCATACGTGTCGTCCACTGTGAGCGGCAATGACTCACTGGACCCACTGAAAAAGACGGGAGTTTCCGTGGTAGACACTCCCGGGAAATTGCGCATGATCGCTTGGGCGAACAATTCATCGAGTTCCGCTTTACTCACCCCCTGGGCAACAGGGAGCATTTGGCTCGCGACGAGATGCCGTCCCCCAATACTGTCCATCTCAACCCACCCATCGTCTTGGGCGACAAGGAGACAAGGAGCATCCGATGGCGTTCCGCAGAACGCCAGTGTACTCAGCAAAGCCGAACTGCTGAGGGTCACCATTTGCGGATGAAGCTGCACGTGTTGAAGGATTTCCAGATACTCTTCCACTTCCCGCCGGGCAAACGCGAAGAGCGTGACCTCAATGCGCTTCTCCTCGGTGCCGACATTCACCGTCACATAGTCCGTATAGAGGTCTTCTTTCGGCAGCGGCAACAGTCGGTCACTCTGATAGTCGATAACGTTGGACAACACATCGCGTGCCGTCTCGGGAACCACTAATCGACTGACATAGGCGGCGCGGCGCGGCAAGGAGAGTACGACTTGATCGGGAACGACCTCCATATCTTGGAGAAATATGTCCAAAGCGCGAACAAATTCCTCCAGTCGTTCGCGTCCCGCTTCAGGGAGGGAGTCTGTCCTCGCGCTCAAGAGAGAGATGTTCACGAAGCGCTTGACAAGGTGAACAAAGCTCACGCTCTGTGAGCCGATGGCAATCCCCAGTCCGTGAAGAAAGTCTGCTTTTGCCAGCCGCTGGAATGTTGCGGTCAGTTCCACTCATCCTCTCCCGACACAGCCGTCAACCAACCTCAGGCTACCCAGAAACATCCGAGTTTTCCCCCTGGCCTCCCGCCACTCCGTCAGCACCATATGATAGCAGATCGTACGCCCCCTTTTCTCCAGGGCTACGGTATACAAAGGGATGCTCCCAGGGATCAAGCGGAACGTCTTTCCCCTGGCGGAGATAGGGCCCATCCCAACGTTGGGTTCCGCCGGGGTTCTCCACTAACGCGGCAAGGCCTTCCTGGGAATTCGGATAGCGTCCCACATCAAGCTTAAACATGTCTAAGGCCGTGTTGAGCATCTGAATTTGTGCTTTTGCGGCACCAATCTTTCCCTGCTCTCCCTTTTTAATAAAACTGGGACCGACGAGGGCCGCAAGGAGCCCGATAATCATCAAGACAACCAGGAGTTCTATCAGGGTAAAGCCAGCGTGGAGATTTTTTTTGCTCATCATCGCTCTTGTCTCCTTCTGTGCGTTTAGAACGGCAGATCGTTCATGCTGAAGATCCCTAGCAGCATGGCCACTACGATAAATCCGATAACTAACCCCATGACGACAATCAGTGCTGGTTCCAGGAGTGACACTAACTGTCTCAGTTGATTGTGAGTTTCTTTCTCGTAGTATTCGGACACGCGCATCAACATATCGTCGAGGCGACCAGTCTCTTCACCAACGCTCACCATCTGTAATGCCAAGGTCGGGAACACTCCACTCCGACTTAATGGGCCTCCAATCCCTTGCCCTTCGCGGACACCGACGCGAACCTCTTTCAACGCCTGACGAATCACTTGATTGCCGGCCACTTCTTCGACAACCTCAAGGGCTTGCAACAGGGGGACTCCACTTTTCACCAACGTGCCCAGGGTCCGAGCAAAGTGTGCCACCTCTCGTTTACGCACGAGATCTCCGAACACAGCTACACGTAGACGCCACCGATCCCAAGTAAACCGTCCCTGCGGGGTTGCAACATACTGACGAAAACCAAGCCAACTGCCCATGGCAACTACGGCCAGCACCCACCAATAGGAGCGGAGACCATTACTGATCGCGAGCAGCATGCGGGTGGAGGTTGGTAGTGCATCTCCCATGTCTTTGAACAGGGCCGTAAATTTCGGCAAGACGAAGGTAAACATGAAGACAATCGACAAGCCACCAACAAGGACGAGGATCACGGGATAGGCTAGCGCAGATTTAATCTCGTCCTGCACCTCTTGCGCCCGCTCAAGATACTCGGCCAAGCGTTGTAATGCCGTATCAAGAAAGCCACCAACTTCTCCGGCCTTCACCATATTGACGTACAAGGGAGGGAAAATCTTCGGAAATTCTGCGAGGGCCTCAGTCAATGATTTCCCTTGCTGCACAGAGCGCAAAATTTGCCCGACGGCCTGCTTGAGTTCCGCTTTATCGGCGAGATTACTCACCACCGAGAGGGCACGATCTAATGGCAGCCCAGCAGAGATCAACGTCGCGAGTTCGCGCGTCAGGATTTGCAGGTCACGCTGTTTGACTCGGCCACGACGCGGCAACGCGGGAAGCGCCGACAGCGTGAGTTGTCGACGGGCTGCTCCCGTCTTCGCCGGAGCCTGGCCTGGGATCATGATACGGAGCGGAACATATCCCTGGTCTTGCAGACGGGACGCAACCATACGCTCCTCTCCGGCTTCCATCATCCCCTCAATTAACTTCCCCTGCGGAGTCGCAGCCTGATAATGAAATTGTGGCATGGTGAATTCTCGCTATTCTCAGCCGATACCCGGCAGTGTCCCCCTTGTCAACGCGCCGCTTCGCAACTCAGCCCCTGCCAATGCCAGCGCCTACCCCTTCTTCCCAGCGGATCGTTCAGAAACAACCGCCAGCGTCGAGGATCTCACAATAGGTTTTCCTTCTTCCTGCCTCCGGTAGCGCGGCAAGATGTGGGTGCCAAAAATCTCGAGTTGCTTTCGCAGTTCCTCACGCGGAAGCAATCCCTGATCGAGGAGCCAGGCAAACCATTCCGGATTTGCATTCTCCACTAATTCATCCATTCCCTCTCTCACAACCTCCACTGGTCCAGTATATACATACCGTGCACGCCGCATCCGTTCCACTGTCCATTCTTCAGGCGGAAGCCATGCCTCCTCTGTCGGATATTCAATCTCATCTTCCGGAAAACGGAACGCTTCCCAAAAACCAAAATGTCCCCAGAAGCGTTTATACCCGACGCCAACAAGCCCTTGCTCTGCCAAGCGATCAGCCGCACGCATACTATCAGCGAAGTAGATCTGTCGGAGTACCCCAATGTTTTCACCCACGGCAAGCCAGCGTCCAGCACGCCCAGCTTCTTCGGCATAAATTTGGGCAAGATGGCGCAATTGCTCAGGACGAGACAAGAGGATCATAGGAGAGATTTGCTCTCGCGCACACCAGCGAATCGTTTCCTCACTGGTAGAGAAGGCCTGAAAGAGCGGTGGGTGCGGCTTTTGGTATGGCTTAGGAACCACAAACAGTTTCTGGATATGTCCCTGCGCATCGACCTCCCCTGGGGCACCATAGTCTCGCGTCCAGGTGTGTGCTGGCCACGGGGTTCCGGAGGCATACGGATAGGGGTACTGATAAAATTCCCCACAGAATCGGAATGGTTCATCAGCCCACGCGAGCTTTAACACTTGATACACCTCTTCAAAGGCCCGCCGGTTGGTATCGTCGAGCGTCGAATGATCACTCATTGTAGCTGAAATATGGACCTTCTGCGCCATCTGATCGAGCCACCGTTGTTGATACCCTCGTGCCAGACCAACAAAGGAGCGCCCTTGTGTAAGTTGATCAAGCCAGGCTGTCGTAATAGCTAAGCGCAGCGGATCCCATCCCGGCAATACGTAGCCAATCGGTCCTACCCTGATACGCTTGGTATGCATCGCCACATACAGCAAAAATTCGGGAGGCCCACCAACCTCAAATCCCTCGCTGTGGAGATGGTGCTCAGGAAAAGCAATCGCGTCAAATCCCACCTCTTCCGCAAGCTGCGCGAATTCCACAACCTCGGCAAACATCGTCTGCCAGTACTCGTTGTGGCTCGCGAGTGGGCGGAGTTTCTTCCGTTCCGCGAGCGTCGCCGGTAGCGTCGGTAAGAGAAACAAAATAAATTTCATGTAATAGCAGTCCGCGCGTCAGTCTGGCTGATTGTACACACTATCGAGAGCGCGGTCACGCCTGGGCGGCCAGTTCCTCGATGACTGCGGCACTCAGCAGAGGCAGTACCAGTTCATGGTGTCCAGTCAGATGGAATCCACGCCCACCGTTCTGTGTCGGGCGCGTCACAACGTTGACGGTTGGTCGATACTGGCGAACAAAGTCGATATCCACCGTCGTAAAGGTATTCACTGTATGCCCCAGATTGCGCGCCAGTGAAAGGGTTTTCAAAAAGACTTCGGGAATGATTACGGCTGAGCCAAGATTCAGGAATACCCCTCCTTCCAGTTGCGCTACGACCGTAGTTAGCAAGTGAAAATCACGTAAGCTGCCTTCACCAATCGCCGCACCATCAGCCTGGGGATGCATGTGGATAATGTCGGTTCCAATCGCGACATGCACACAGGCCGGCACCTGCAAGCGCGCACACGCGGCCAGCACACTCAAATTGGTATAAGGAAAGTCGGCAGCTCCGATGCCTTCTCCGACCGCCTGCCCAATCCCAACCCCATGATTGAGAACACCATCATGGATCGTAGTATTGAGGAATTCTCCGGTTTCTCGCGCCATGCCAAAGCTCCCATCCGCGAGAGCTGCCACAACATCTTCGGAAGTTTCGCCGTGGTACGCTAACTCGAAATCATGAATCACCCCTGCCCCGTTCATGGCAACTGCCGACACAATTCCACGTTCCAGTAAGTCGACAATCACTGGCGACAGTCCCACTTTGAGCGGATGCGCTCCCATGCCAAGAATGACAGGTCGCTGGGCGTGAACCGCAGCGACAATGCACGCGACGACTTCACGAAAATCAGCCGCCGCGAGCGTCTGCGGTAAGAAGTTGAGGAAATCACGAAACGAGCCACCAGCTTGCCAGGGCTTTCCCAACACGGACGTGGCAACTTTGCTTTTGCGTTGCGAGAGGGGATACGTCCGCGAACGAGAGAAATCGAGTGGTGGGTATTTCACGCTTGGTCCTGTATTTCCCCAAACAGTGCCAGATCAACCAGTTCGCAAATGGTGTGCCCAATGAGAATATGGACCTCTTGAATACGAGGGGTAACAGAGGTCGCCGAGACACACAAAAGATGATCAACTCTCTGAGCCATGACCCCACCGATCCCACCAGTCAGGCCAATCGTGCGAATTCCTAATTCTCGGCAGGCGTCGATCCCACGCAGGATATTAGCAGAGTTCCCACTCGTCGACAGAACAATCGCCACGTCTCCCTTTTTACCTAACGCCTGTATCTGTTTGGCAAAAATGGCATCTCCACCATAATCATTGAGGATTGAGGTGAGGGCTGAAGTGTCCGTCGTCAAAGCAATCGCTGGAAGCGGAGGACGTTCAATGAGATAGCGATTGACGAATTCGGCAGCAATATGTTGAGCATCGGCAGCACTGCCGCCATTGCCAAATAGGAGGAGCTTACCACCACTACGTAAGCTCCTCACGACCTCTTCAATAGCAACAATCAACGCCTCACTGGATTCACGGAGGAATTGCTGTTTCGCCGTTATGCTTTTGGCAAAAATTGCGGCAATCGCGTCCTTCATCATTATTGGGCAAAATCTTAGGGGTGCCCAAGGACGGCGTCAAGGCAAGTACGAACATGAGCACTAGTGACCGAGTCTCTTGACAAGGGTGCACACCACAAGTATGTAAACCAAACAGAAAATTCACCCCGGTCTCAATGGCGGAGGGGCCACACCCGTTCCCATCCCGAACACGGCCGTTAAGCCCTCCAGCGCCGATGGTACTACGGTATTAATGCCGTGGGAGAGTAGGACGAGGCCGGGGTTTTTCTTTTTAGCATGTGGGCGGGCGTAATTCAGTGGTAGAATGCCAGCTTCCCAAGCTGGACGTCGCCGGTTCAAGTCCGGTCGCCCGCTCTCTTTTCCCCTCTTGTCGGTGATTCCTATGACTCGCATGGTCAAATGCCCTACCTGTCGGAAGGAAACCTCATGGCAAGGAAACCCCTATCGTCCGTTTTGTTCCGAACGATGCCGCACGATTGACCTCGGTGCGTGGGCAGCAGAGTCATATCGGATTCCTGATGAAAAAACCGCCTCGGAAGACCCTACTCCAGACCATAGAACCTCAACGTCTCACCCACCAGCAATTAAAATAAAACGTAAAGCGTAAAATGAGAGAGACCTTTCTCCCTTGCTTGTGACGTTTTCCCTATTTACGTTTTACGCTTTACGTTTTACGTTTTGCCTGTGTCTATCCACCCAACCGCGATTATTGACCCCCGCGCGGCAATTCATTCCGATGCACACATCGGCCCCTATGTCGTCATCGATGGGCCGGTCAGCGTTGCCCGTGGTACACGAGTGTTAGCGCACGCCGTCCTGACAGGATGGACAGAGATTGGCGAAGATAATGTCATCCACATGGGGGCAGTCATCGGGCACGAACCGCAAGACCTCGCCTATAAAGGGACCCAAACGTTTTTGCGTATCGGCCATCGCAATATCATCCGCGAACATAGCCAGATGCACCGCGGGACGGTCGAGGGCAGTGCCACGATTATCGGGAATGACAATTATTTCATGCATCACTCTCATGTGGCGCATAACTGTCACATTGGCAACAACACAATTCTTGCGGGAGGCGCATTACTCGCGGGTTATGTCCAGGTTGAGGATCGCGCCTTTGTCTCTGGCAACTGCGTCGTTCACCAATTCGTGCGTATCGGCACGTTCGCGATCCTGCGCGGCTTATCACGAACCAGCCGCGATGTCCCTCCGTTCTGCATCATGGATGGTACTCATACCGTAAGAGGGATCAATGTAATTGGGTTGCGGCGGGCGGGCTTTAGTCGTGATCGTATTCAAGCGCTCAGGCAGGCGTTCGCTCGGTTGTTTCGTCAACGGATCAACATGACACGAGCGGTCGCGGAGATGCGCGCCACCTCATGCACCCCAGACGTGGTCTATCTGTTGGATTTTATTGCTCAGTCAAAACGCGGCGTCTGTTTTGGACCGAAGCAGGATGAAGAGGAAGAGCACTCAGAAGGATAGAGAGGCGGCGGCCGGATTCGAACCGGTGGTTGCTCAATTCGTGAAGGGGGCAATGACCTTTCTTGCAAAGAGACTGAGCAAAACCGTGCTCTCTTAAACATTGGCAGGTCGAACGCGCGTACATTTCAGCATTGAGTTGTGCCATGGCTGGGTTCCAGTCACGAGTTCGGAGAAGTCCTGTCCACTCATCACTGCACTTCCATGTGAGAAACTGACTTCTGCCCAAGCTACCATGCATTGATAAGCAGAGAGTCTTGCTAAGAGTTCAGTGCTCGTATGCCCAGCACGTGCAAGCGCGGATGGATTACACTCGACAAACATGACCAGTGGCTCACTTCGTGCGATTGTTTTTTCCATTCCCTCGAGGGCTTCAATCTCATGTCCTTCGACGTCGAGTTTGATGATATCTACCTTTTGCTCTTCGAGGAGGTCATCGAGGGGAACACATTGCACGGAAGCAATAGATTCTACTTCACTCCCAGGATATAAACTGTTCTCGGTGCACCGGCTTGTCCGAAAAAACTGTTTGCACTGACGCCGGTTACTCGCGGCAAAGGGGATGACCTCTACCAGCTCACTGTAATGATTGTCGCGAATATTTCCTTCTAGCAGTTTACGATTGTCAGCATCCGGCTCTACAGCTATCACCCTGCCGGTAGACCCAACCCGTTTTGCCGCTAGCAGTGTATAAGAACCCACGTTCGCGCCAACATCTAACACCCACGCTCCTGGGCGAATTGAGTTTTTGAAATCCTCGATTACCCGCTGTTCATCTCTCCTCAGAAGATAAAAGTCTGTTCGATGGGAACGTAGCCGAATACCATCTTCAATTTCCACGCAGATCATACGGTTGAGAAAAAAGCGGCGGATCTCCTGTTTGAGAAGATGGGGAACATACTTCGGCACCCCAGCGTTTCGCACAACCAACCAAGAGTCGAGCAAGGCTCGTTCCAACGCTTGCATCTGCATTCTCTCTTTTTATGGTTTTCTCAGAAGAAAGGCCTCCCCCCAAACAGCTACCACTTTAGCCACCCTTCCATCCTCTTCTCCTGCTAACTCTTTGAATTGATTAAGGCGGCGACCGGATTCGAACCGGTGAATGGAGGTTTTGCAGACCTCTCCCTTAGCCACTTGGGTACGCCGCCACATGGGGGATTTCAGGCACTTACAGCAGTTTTGGAAGGTGTCAATCGGGCAACTGTCATTGTTTTTGTCATTGTTTGCGAGAGCAACGCCTGTTCTAGCCGTTTTGCGGCTTCCTGAAGGTCACTATCCGCTACAATATGATAGCGGTCAAACACGGACCGGGTTTTGTGGCCACTCATCTGCATTGCTACTCGTTCTGGTATACCCGCTCTGACCATATTCCGTACTACTGTCCGTCTAAAGTCGTGGACGATCTTACCCGGAAGTCCTGCCTTCTGGCAAGCCTGTTGCCACACGCGGTCATACTTGGTTATCCGCTTTCCCTCCTTGTGGAAAACGTAGGAGATAATTTGCTCAGTCTCCCGCTGGACAGTCGTGGTCTTTTGCCACTGTTCCTCTAATAGCGTCCGTAGTTGGGCAGTCATATAGATGAGCCTTCCTTCTCTGGTCTTCGTGGTCCCCATGTCGAGACGAACGGTTCCGGTTTCAAAGTCCACATTGCGCCACGGCAACGCCAATACTTCCGACGCGAACCGCCAGCCGGTCAGGTACGCAAACGAGACCGGCGCTCTGAAGGGCACAGGAAGATAGGGCAAGATTACCTGTAGCTCGTCCGGCTCAAAGAAGCCGGACCGTGGAGGGCTTTCCTCTAGTTTCTTGGGGAATCGTGGCATCCTGATGAGGAGTTCCGCTTCCAGGGCAAGGTTGAAGCCACGCCGAAGGGTTGATGTTTCCCGGTTAATTTCCGCGTTTGTCGCGCCCTCAGTTTGCCGTCTCGCACGAAACGCCAGTATGTCAGCAACGGTAATGTCTGAGGCACGCCTCCCTGCAAAGCACTTTGCCAAGTGCTTGCGATGCTGGCGAACTTGCTTGACCGTCTTCCGATTGTTCTCTTGATACTCTCGTTCTACCAAGTCGAGAAGACCTTCAAACGTGATCTTACTCGCTCCTACTACTAATGTTCCCTCCGCTCGTTGACCGAGCTTCACTTGCAACGCTTGACGGGCTTCTGTCCGGTCTTTCTTCTTGGTGGATTCCCACACTTGCTTGCCGTTGATATAGTAAGCGATCCACCACGTTTTGCCCCGCCGATAGACGGAGCCACTACCGTGTTTGAACTTTGGCATAGATTAACTCTCCTTCGTTTTGGGCGTCCGCGTTCTCCTAGTGATCTTCACACCAGGACCAAGTTTCTTCTTCATTTTCTGCGCATAGTTTGCCCTCCCCCTTTCTGCTTCTTGTTCCTGGTGTCCTCTCCGAAATCGTTGAAGTGCCGCCCGGTTCTTACACTGTATAGAACAAAATTCCTGACGCTTGTGGTGGGCGAAAAAAAGCACGCCACAGGGGGCGTCCTGTCGTGGTCGCGGGGCGAAACAGCAGCGGATTCTGCTGACATCAACTCCAGCAAGAGTGACCCCCAAGGCAAACTCAAAAGCAGGTTGTAACTGAGACGCCAGAACGGAAAGGCGGTATTGGCCCGGCGCTGAAAGATCGAAGACTAAGCCCTCAAGAGTGCGAGGATCAAGAATAAGCCGTGCCTGCTCTGTACTCCCTTCCGCTACGGTGCCGGAATTTTCCACTCTCTGGGACGATCTGGCATCGATGGTCAGATGTTGTTGCCACCCCGGTTTTCGGGTGAGGCGAACCCATGCAGGAGAAGATTGCTCCGCCAAGGTGCTAAGGATGAGGAAAGCTTTGCTTTGGACGGCGGTAAGAATACCCCCATTGTGAACCTGTGAAGCGGCACTAGCGTTTCCACCGAGAAACGCCCGCATATCCTCTTCAAGATTCAGCCAGTCTCCCTGCCGAAACGTCGCTACGTTCGCCTGTACGAACCCCAACGCCCAAGTGAGCTTTTCTTCTGTGGTAGTCATAATGAGATAATAAGAAATCTAGGAATATAAGTCAATAGATTATGAGATTTGTAAACTTATTTTCTAATAAAAGATTGCTTTGGGAACGAATAGTAGATAAACAATTTGCATGGGCACAACAACTGAAACCGAAATTCTAACAGCGCGGGAATTAGCTAAGAAATTAAAAGTGAGCATCCCCGCCGTTAGACGCTGGACGCTTGACGGCATGCCATGCCGGAGGCTCGGCGGACGGCTCGTGCGCTTCGATTTCGAGCAGACTCTCACATGGTTGGAAAAACGTGAGACGAGCAAAGCGGAGGGAGCGAGCGGTGAGCAAAAATAGCGCCCTCCTTTCTCCTGCTCATCTGGCAATGTTGCGCGAAGAGTCTAGCATTTCCGATGAGGTGATAGCGGCGCGTGGCTATCGTACGATAACCGACCCTAAAGAACTCACAATCTTGGACTTCTCGTCTAAGCAAGTGCGCGTGCCTGGGCTGTTGCTTCCCCTTCATACCACGGATAGCAGTCAGCCATTTTGCGTCTACCGTCCAGACTCACCGCGAGTGAGGGACGGAAAAGCTGTCAAATACGAAATGCCAGCTGGACAAGGAATTCGTCTTGACTGTCCGCCTTCGTGCCGCGTTGCTCTCGCTGATCAGAAAATTTCGTTGTTCATTACGGAAGGGCAGAAAAAAGCTGACGCTCTGGCGAGTCGTGGCGCGTGCGCGATTGCGCTCTTGGGGGTTTGGAACTTCAAGGGCAAGAACTCCTTCGGTGGCGTGACGCTCCTCGCCGACTTCGACCATATCGCGCTGAACAGCAGAGACGTGCGTATTGTTTTTGACAACGACGTGATGCGTAAGTCGGAAGTGAGGAAAGCGCTTGAAAGACTTACCGCGCACCTGCAACGAAAAGGCGCGCATATCAGCGCTGTTTATCTTCCGCTCGATGGTCCCAAGGGTGTAGATGAGTTCCTGGCGAGTGGGAAAACTCTTAGTGACTTAGAGGCACTCATTGAAGGACCGCGGCCACAGCCTACGCCCGCACCCGCAACAATCCGGCTACTTGACCATGCCCCGCTCACGATTCAACGGCCCCTGTCACTAATTGATGGGCGTGCTTACGTTGCGACTTGGCTTCACGTCGAAGAGACCAGAACGGAGGCAACCGACAAAGCAGGGAATATCGTCAAGCTGAATCCACCGCAGGTCACGACGGAGCAACGTCTCTTTGTGGTCCGCGACGATGGTCACGTTTTTGGCGATGGAGGTGACGAGACCCTGGATGCCTTATTGCTCACCGTAAAATTGCCGACAATTCCTCTCTCAACGCAACTTTGGCAAGCACCATCAGTCAACGCCTATCGAGCTGGCGCACGGCCCGAACCTCACGACGTGTTTGCGCGCCTCATTGCTGTCTATAACCACTATCTTGATTTTGACCGCTCTTTTTCTGAGCAAACGGCAATGTGTAATATCTCAGCTTGCCTCTCGTTGATGACCTGGTTTACCGGGTCTTTTGATGTTCTTCCGTACCCCTGGCCCAACGGGGAGTGGGGCAGGGGCAAGACGAAATGGGGAACAGTATGGGCACTCTCCTCGTACCTTGGGCAGATTTTGACGTGGAGTGGTAGTTTTGCAGCACTGCGAGACTTGGCTGATTATGGAGCGACCCTCCTCCTGGATGACGCGGAAAACATAGACGACCCGAAGTCAGACCCGGACAAACGAGCGCTACTGCTCGCAGGGAATCGACGCGGCGCAATGATTCCGCTGAAGGAACCTAATTCCAGCGGGAAAGGTTGGTCAATCCGCTGGGTAAATGCTTTTTGTCCACGCGGATTCACTGCCAAGAAAAGGCCCTACGGAGCGTTGGAAACCCGATCCTTGGTTATCCCGCTCGTTCGTTCGGCTGACAAGAAGCGAGCGAACTGTGATCCGATTAAGACAGAAAAGTGGCCGTGTAATTGGCGGCAGTTGCAAGACGACCTTTGGGCAACGGCACTGATGCTCCTGCCTGAAGCTGTTCAAGTTTGGAACGAGCTTGACCAAGAATCTGACGTTTTCGGACGTTCTTTTGAAGTCTGGCGTGCACCCCTGGCTGTTGCGCGACTGTTTGAACGGCACGGCGTGCAAGGACTTGAAGAGACGATTCGCAAAGTTATGACCGACGCTAGCGAAGAAAAGCTTGATAATTCAAGCGATTACGCAACAAAAGTAGTAGAAATACTCGCTACACTTACCTTTGGACTTTCTGACGTTTCTGACGTTTCTGACGATTCTGACGTTTGCCGGGAGGTAGAGGTAAAAACTGTAAGTGCAAAGCAAGTTTCCGACAAAATACAGGAGCTAACAACGGAAGAAGATGATTTGGAGTGGGCGACGCCAAAGAGAATCGGATGGATATTCAATACTTTACGTCTTCCCAAGAAAAAGGACACCTCAACAAAGAAAAACGCTCGACTTCGGGAAGTGACTAGCCCGGATTATTCATGAGGAAGTGAGACGACACGGCTCGACTCTGCTAAGGTCTGAAGCTGTCAAGACTTTCGGACCCTGGGCAAAGGAGCGAGCCGATGGCAGAGTGTATTACACAACT
>Ga0187892_10005165_pt1 | contig 20860 bp, 20 predicted proteins | sample MA1701073metaG_FD_139345 | JGI IMG/M metagenome (GOLD analysis project Ga0187892, IMG submission 139345) | Bio-ooze microbial communities from a basaltic lava cave in the Kipuka Kanohina Cave System on the Island of Hawaii, USA - MA170107-3 metaG ... | reverse complement strand
TTATCCTTTGCGTCGCCTTGACGTCATTACCTAAGGCAGGAGCCGGATGCGTTAGTAGCGCACGTCCGGATCTGTGGAGGGGGTGGCCAGCAATGGTCATTCCTACTCCGACCATCAGACGGCGTAGCCGAATCCAAGCTGAGCGGTGACTTTTGAGGCAAAGCCTGGTAAGTCTGTAAACAGAAAGGAGTGACTGATCGTGAACAAACGGATAAAGATCGTTTCGCTCTCAGCAGTGATGCTCTGTTGCTTCGCAAGCAGTTCAACCGCTGTGGCTCAACAGGGAACGGCGGAACAGGCTATTTCAGGGACCCCCAAGGACGCTCAGCTTAAGTGGAGTCCCTGTCCCGCAATTTTCCCGAAAGGCTGCGAAGTCACTGTTCTGCGTGGGAACCCGGCCGATGGTCCCTCGGACGTGTTTCTCAGAACGCCTGCTAACTACAAACTTCCGCTCCACTGGCATACCTCCTCGGAGCGCATGATCTTAGTTGCCGGAGAGCTTCATGTGACCTACGAGGGACAGAAGCCGGCGGTACTCAGGCCGGGCACATACGCCTACGGCCCGGCCAAGGCAAAACATCAGGCACGGTGCGCTAACCGCGGTCCTTGCGTTCTGTTCATCGCGTTCGACTCACCGATTGACGCTGTGCTTGCGACGAACTAGACGGATTCTCTCGGTGGCCTCTGTGTCTAAGTGGTGAATTCTTTCGCTTTGCCTCAAAAGTCAAAATTGTGCGTCGCCTCGGCTATGCCGTCTGATGTGAGGCGGCGGCTTTGCCCCGCCGGCTGCGCCAGATGGAGACCCGGGGCTACGCCCCAACACTTCCCGCCTCGGATTTTACTGAGCCAGAATGAAAAGGGCATAGCCCCCAAAAATCAAAAGGGACACAACGGCGGGGCAAAGCCACCGCCTCACATCAGACGGCATAGCCGAATTCAAGCTGAGCTGTGACTTTTGAGACAAAGCGGAATTCTTTCGCAAAATTGTTCACCACGTACAGAGAACACGGAGAATCCCTACCCGAGTGGGGGATTCGGTAGAAAAGAACGATCCACAAACTCACACGAAGCAACACGAACTTGGTGTCGTTTCGTGTGACGCACGTGGATCGTTTCTTCGGTTTGGTTGGGGCTAGCCGCGCTGTGTAATCTGTGTAATCTGATGTGTAATGTGGATAGTGACAACATTTCTTAATTTCTCGTGTCGATTTTGCCGGTCGCCATTCGACTTACAAGTAGAGGTACCTGTATATAAAGATGACTCAGCGTGGAAGGAGTAAAAGATGAGCAATGTCCGAGTACTCGTAGGCACCCGTAAGGGCGCCTTCATTCTTACTTCAGATGGAAAGCGTGAAAAGTGGGACGTGAGCGGTCCGCATTTTGCCGGATGGGAGATCTATCACGTTAAAGGATCCCCTGCGGATCCGAACCGCCTTTACGCCTCGCAGACCAGCGGCTGGTTCGGCCAGATTATTCAACGCTCAGATGATGGCGGCAAGACGTGGTTCCAACCCGGAACCCCCGCTGGCGAACCGACGACTACACCAGACGGCATGCCCAAAGGCGAGAGCAATAAGTTTGTCTACGATAGTTCGTCTGAAACCGGCAAACCTCTCACGACCCATCAGTGGTACGACGGCACGTCGAAGCCATGGGAGTTCAAACGTGTCTGGCATATTGAACCTTCCCTCGACGATCCAGACACCGTCTATGCGGGCGTTGAAGATGCCGCATTGTTCCGGTCAACCAATGGTGGTCAAACATGGGCTGAACTTCCCGGACTGCGCGGCCACGGCACCGGATCTCAGTGGCAACCGGGCGCAGGGGGGATGTGCCTGCACACGATTATTTTGGATCCCAAGAATCGGGAACGGATCTTTGTTGCCATCTCGGCAGCCGGGGCATTTCGCACTGACGACAGTGGTACAACATGGAAACCAATCAATCGCGGCCTCCATTCACAATACATTCCCGATCCGGCGGCAGAGGTGGGCCACTGCGTTCATCACATTGCAAAGCACCCCTCAAATCCGAATGTGCTGTTTATGCAGAAGCACTGGGACGTTTTGCGCAGCGACGATGCAGGTGACTCGTGGCACGAGGTCAGCGGTAACTTGCCGACCGATTTCGGATTTGTGATTGATGTTCACGCGCATGATCCCGAAACGATTTACGTCGTACCGATTAAGAGCGATGGTGAACACTATCCGCCCGATGGGAAACTACGCGTCTATCGCAGCCGTACAGGCGGCAACGAGTGGGAGCCGCTCACGAACGGCCTGCCTCAAAGTAACTGTTACGTCAACGTGCTGCGCGATGCGATGGCTGTCGACACGCTTGACTCGTGTGGAGTGTACTTTGGCACAACCGGAGGGCAGGTCTATGCGTCGCCCGACGGCGGCGACAGCTGGGCTCCGATTGTTCGCGATCTTCCTCCCGTCCTTTCAGTGGAGGTCCAGGCATTGTCATGATGTCCATGATTCGGGTGGTAATGCCGGCGCATTTGCGGACGCTTGCAGGCGTCAAGGGCGATGTGAAAATTGAGGTTGAAGGCGAAGTGACCCGGGCGTCGATCCTCGATGCACTGGAGACACAGTACCCGATGTTGCGTGGGACGATTCGCGAGCACGTCTCAGGAGAGCGCAGGCCGTTCTTGAGATTCTTTGCGTGCGGCGAGGACGTAACGCACAATTCGCCGGACGCTCCTCTGCCTCAGGAGATCGCGTCGGGAGCAGAAGAGTTTTACATCATTGGCGCAATCGCGGGCGGTTGATAGTGATCCGCAGATTACGCAGATTACGCAGATTCCTAACACCGGTAGTCATTGAATTGGAATCTGCATAATCTGCGTAATCTGCGGATACCAGCGTGAGAGCATAACCCTATATGGCGACTCAAACATCATCGCCCCAAATATCAAGAGCGCGATCAGATTCTCCGACAACCAAACGAGTCGCTTTGCGGTGCGCGGGGCTCCGGAAGCGCTTTGCCGATGTAACTGCAGTCAACGGTTTGGATCTGGAAGTTCTTGCGGGGGAGTGTTTTGGTCTGCTTGGTCCAAATGGCGCCGGCAAAACAACCACAGTGGAAATACTCGAAGGCCTAACACCTGCGGACGAAGGCACGGTGGAAGTACTGGGCCAGCAATGGAACTCCACCGATGAGCGGGCGCTTCGTGAACGTATTGGCGTGCAGTTGCAGGAAACGCAGCTCGCCGAGAAGGTTACCGTGGTTGAGACCTTGCGACTTTTTCGCAGCTTCTATAAACACGGGTCTCCTGTAGACCAGGTCATTCAAACAGTCGCACTCGAAGAGAAACGAGACGCACGGGTCGGCAAACTCTCAGGTGGTCAGAAACAGAGACTGGCGGTTGCCTGCGCACTAGTCAGTGATCCTGAACTCCTGTTTCTTGATGAGCCGACCACTGGTCTTGATCCGCAGGCCCGTCTGTCGCTGTGGGACGTGGTCGAGAAATTCCGTGAGGGAGGCGGCAGCGTGCTCCTGACTACTCACTACATGGAAGAGGCGACTCGACTATGCGACCGCGTGGCGATCATGGATCACGGGAAAGTCATCGCGCTCGGAACGCCCCTCGAGCTGATTGAATCGCTGGGCGCTGATCAAATCATAGAATTCCGAGTCAGAAAAGAGATTGCTGACGATGCGTTAACGAGTCTTCCGGCCGTGAGTAATTTGCACAAACGAGGGGAGGACTATTCGTTGACGGTTACTGAGATGGGCGTGGCGTTGCCGGCATTGCTTGAAGAAATCAAACGGCAACAGTCAGAACTCGTCTCGCTAACAACGCATCAGGCGACACTGGAAGATGTTTTTGTGAAGTTGACCGGGAGAATGCTCCGGGAGGAGTGAAAACTGAAAAGATTTCGGAATTCGGATTTCGTGTTATTCAAGCACTGCCTTTATCGGGCGGAAGAATCACTACGTGGGAGCGATGGCATCCATGGCTCACACTCATTGTAGACCGAAGCACAATTGGTTTATTTCTTGTCGGTTCGTGTGATTTCGTGGATCGTTTTAGCCCAACGATAAGGGACGATCCACGAAATCACACGAACCGACACTAACACGCGTTGCACCGTTACCGAGTTGCGGATTAGAGGCAAAGCGCGAACAACAAAGTACGAAGTACGAAGCAAAGCCCAAAGAACTAAGCCCCAAGTTCTAAGTTCTCGTTAATCTGCGCAATCTGCGGATAGTTTTAAATAGAATCGCATGGATAAAGAGATCAATCAACTGAATAACCAAACAATGCATCCTCTGATTGAGCTGACCACGATGCGAGTTCGCGAGTTTCTGCGGGAGCGAGAGGCCGTGTTCTGGGTTTTCGTCTTTCCGGTGTTGATGACCTTCGCGCTCGGCATCGCTTTTCGCAACACAGCACCTGAGAAAACATTTGTGGCTATTGAGGCTGATGCGACAAACCCTGCTGTAAGCGAGCTCGCAAATGTTCTCGCGCAGTCTCCTGAAATCAGCTCATCCGTTCTGGCTCCTGACGAAGCAGCACGGGCACTGAGAAGCGGGAAGGTGGCGATAGTCGTAGAACCCCGTGACAATTCCTATTCCTTACGTTTTGATCCGACCCGGCCGGAGAGCCGTACTGCCAGACTTGTCGTGGACGACGCTTTGCAGCGTGCAAGGGGAAGAACCGATGTCTTCACGGTCGGAGAAGAAAGAATCACTGAAACCGGTGCCCGGTATGTAGATTTCCTGGTTCCGGGTTTGATTGGTATGAATCTGATGGGAAGCGGCTTGTGGGGACTGGGATTTACCATCGTGATCTCCCGCTCACGCAAACTCCTCAAGCGTTTTGCTGCGACACCCATGCGACGTTCACATTATCTGCTTTCGTTCATGCTTTCGCGCCTGGTGTTTCTACTCCTTGAAGTCGCGGCCGTGGTCGTCTTTGCCTGGCTCGTCTTTGGTTTCACTGTGCGGGGTTCGTGGCTTAGCGTCGCGCTAATCACCTTGCTCGGAGGCTTTACCTTTTCAGGAATCGGCCTGCTTGTAGCTGCTCGCCCGACAACGATTGAAGGAGTGTCGGGGTTGATGAACTTCATAATGCTTCCGATGTGGTTGCTTTCCGGGACATTCTTCTCGTCGGAGAGGTTTCCGCAAGTCTTTCAACCGTTCATCCAGGCATTGCCATTGACGGCACTGAACACACTCCTGCGAGCCGTGATGAACGAAGGGTCACCGCTCTGGGCTAACTGGATCCACGTAGCGATCTTGCTGGCTTGGCTCCTTATCAGCTTTGTCGTTGCGCTGAAGATTTTTAGATGGCAGTGAAGAATCCACAGATTACGCAGATCAAAGCCGGTTTTTTAAACTCCTGGTTTTGTAACGCCTCCACACGCGCGCTTTTTGGAGTCGCTGTGTAATAGAATAAAACCTCGATGAGTGACCATTTAATGCCGCAGCAGGCATGAGGCAGTAGGTAGTTAGCGGGATGGCTTGCCTCAAAGGTGACCGCTCAGCTTGGCTTCGGCTATGCCGTCTAATGTGAGGCGGTGGCTTTGGCCCGCCGGATCGTCCCTTTTGATTTTTGGGGGGCTATGCCCCTTTTCATTCTGGCTCAGTAAAAATCGAGGCGGGAAGTGTTGGGGCGTAGCCCCGGGTCACCATCTTGGCGCAGCCGGCGGGGCAAAGCCACCGCCTCACATCAGACGGCATAGCCGAGGCGACGCACAATTTTGACTTTTGAGGCAAAGCGTAGCGGTGAAGACGTTCTTGAATAATAGCAACAGGTTTACGCTGTCGTTGATAATGAGAGTGGCATCAAGGCGAAGTGGGTTGTTGAACGCGTGTACGCTCGGGTGTGTGTTAGCGCTGCCAGTGTACGCGCAGCAGACTGAGCCTGCGGCGCCCACCCGCAGCAAGAATGCTCGAGCCAGCAAAGATGCTCCTGTCGTAGTTCAGCCCGGCGCGCCGGGCAATCCAACGCGAACGCTGCCGTCCTCGACGAGGGCCACCTTGCCGCCGCCTTCACCGGCAGATGTGCAGTTCATGCAGGGTATGATCGTGCATCATGCCCAGGCCGTTGAGATGACTGCGCTCATCGAATCGCACACGGAGAACAAGGAGCTCCGAACGCTCGGCGAGCGGATCAGCCGGTCGCAATCAGACGAAATAAAGTTTATGAAACGATGGCTCGAGGCCAGGGTTAATAAGCAGGAGGCAGGGGCAGGAAGCAGGAGGCAGGAGGCGGGAGCAGGAGGCAGTCACACCGGGCATGGACCGACAACAGGAACCGCGAAAGATCATCACATGCTGATGCCGGGGATGCTTACCGAAAAGCAGATGGAAGCGTTGCGAACAGCGAAGGGCAAAGAGTTTGACCGTCTGTTTTTGTCGGGAATGATTCAGCACCATAATGGCGCTTTGATTATGGTGAAGGAATTGTTTGATACTCCCGGCGCGGGCGAGGACGCTGAACTGTTCAACTTCGCGACCGATGTCGATAGCGGCCAGCGCGCTGAGATCAGAGTGATGAAGAAGATGATAGCGATCCTTTAGTGATGGTTCGTGTGAATTCGTGGATCGATTATGATGTACGAACCCATACGATCCACGAAATAACACGAAACCACACGAACTACTTTCGCCAAGAGTTGCAGAGGATGAACCGATGAATCGAGTACAGGAAATCATTTCTCGTTTGTTAATAGCTCGCATTGGAATCCGAGTTGTCGGAATCCTAACGTCATGTATCTTGTTCTCATGTCTTGCCGTCACGACACTGGCGCAAACGACGTCGCCTTCGCCGTCGCAGGAGACCACGAAGATGCCGGAAACAAAACCCACACCGGAAAATCCGTTTGCACCTGAAAAGGCGGATCCGCTGCCGGCTGGAATGACGGGTTCAGATACAGCCGACCCGCGGGCCAAACTGACCCCGGGATTTTACGACGCGGGCGAAGCAGCAATGGGCATACGGCATGTTCTGCTGGTCAAAAAGCCTGACGCGTTTCAATTAAGCGCCACCGATCCGGCCGATCCGAAAGTGCAGAAGACCCTGGACCTACTCAACGTCAATACGTCGAATCTTGCGAAGTCAGCGCAGTTGCCAACTGCGCAACTCGCGTTTGCAAACTCTGACCTGGCATTCCAGGGCAATCGCCTGTTCATGGGAAATTTTTATGGCGTGAATATCTACGACATCTCGACTCCGGCGAAAACGCGCTTGTTGACTTCGATGATTTGTCCGGGTGGCCAGGGCGACCCGTCGGTTTACCAGAACCTGATGTTTATGTCCGTAGAAATGCCGAACGGCCGGCTGGATTGCGGTACCCAGGGTTTTCCGCCGGCACCTCCACCACCCGCCGGACAAGAGAAGAACCCGCCGCCTCCGCCGGCGCAGAAAGATCGTTTCCGCGGCGTGAGAATCTTTGACATCACCGACATCAGAAAACCGAAGCAGGTGGCAGCCGTACAAACTTGCCGCGGCTCTCACACTCATACGCTGGTGGTAGATCCAAATGACAAAGACAACGTTTACATCTACGTTTCGGGCACCTCTTTTGTCCGCCAGGGCGAAGAGTTGGCCGGGTGCTCAGGTGAGAAGCCGGATAAGGATCCGAATACGGCGCTGTTCCGGATTGAAGTCATTAAGGTACCGCTGGCTAAGCCGCAGGATGCTGCAGTCGTCTCCAGTCCGCGGCTGTTTATGGATCCGCGGACCGGCGTCATCAACGCGCTGAGCAGCGGCGGCACGCATGGCAAAGAGCCGGAACCGAAAGACAGCGATCAATGCCACGACATTACCGTCTACTCTCAACTTGGGCTGGCCGCCGGCGCGTGCTCCGGAAATGGAATCCTGCTGGACATCAAGGATCCAGCGAATCCAAAGCGCCTGGACGCGGTCAACGATCCAAATTACGCCTACTGGCACTCTGCGTCGTTTTCGAATGATGGGAAGAAAGTCGTGTTTACCGATGAGTGGGGCGGGGGACTCGGTGCGCGCTGCCGTGCCACGGATCCCAACAAGTGGGGCGCCGATGCGATCTTCCACTTGCAGGATAACAAGCTGAAATTCGCGAGTTACTACAAGTTGCCCGCGGCGCAAGGCGACAGCGAGAACTGTGTAGCGCACAACGGATCACTCATTCCGATTCCGGGCCGCGACATCGCTGTGCAAGCCTGGTATCAGGGCGGCATCTCGGTGATGGACTTCACGGACGCGGAGCATCCGGTCGAGATTGGCTATTTTGATCGGGGTCCCATCGACCCGAAAATGCTCGTGCTCGCTGGCCCCTGGTCTTCCTACTGGTACAACGGCTACATCTACGCTTCAGAAATCGCTCGCGGCCTGGACATCTTTGAGTTGGCGCCGACGAAGTTTCTTACGCAGAACGAGATCGACGCCGCCAAAACTGTTCAAGTCAGTGAGTTCAACGTACAGAACCAACAAAAAATCGAGTGGCCGCGAAAGTTGGTCGTCGCAAAGGCCTACCTCGATCAACTGGAGCGGTCGCAAGGTTTGGCGTCAGATCTAATCGCAGCACTGCGGCAAGCGATTCAAAGCGCCGAGAGCTCGCGTCTGAATCCAGGGGCGGTGGCAACACTCAAAGGCCTGGCGGCCACGGTGGAAGAGAGTGCTGGGGAAACTAAGAGTTCGGCTGATTCAAGTCGATTGCAGGCGCTGGCGCAAATCCTGCGGCAACCCGTGCTGTAGGAACATCCTCAGATTACGCAGATTACACAGATTAGGTAACAGACAGCTCACTTGAGCTCTGCGACAAGTTGAGTTCTTTGGCTTTGCCTCAAAAGTCAGTTAACGTAGGTGAACGAATGATCAATAGCTAACCCCGATTCGTGTTGGTTCGTGTAATTTCGTGGATCGTTACCGATTCTCTGTCAAAATAAGACGATCCACGCGCGTCACACGAATCACCACTAACGAATCGCAAGTCTGACGCCCGCTAATTCTGACTTTTGGGGCCGCGATTCGCCTCCCGAACTCTCAAGAGAACAAACGGCATGATAAAGACGAGAGTCGCAGTATTGTATGTTGCCCTCACCATGATCTCCCTTACCGTCGTCACTGCTAATGCGCAATCCTCGGATTTGCCGGTGTACGAGGTGTCACGAACGGCGGTACCAGTTAAGGTGGACGGAAAGCTGGATGATGTCGTTTGGACCAAAGTTGCGCGCTTTCGCGAGTTTGTAAATCTTGATGGCTCGCCAGCCGCCTCCAAAACGGAAGCCAGGGCCCTTTATGACGATGATTTTCTTTACATCTCGTTTCGCTGCGCGGACAACAATATTTGGGCCACCTTAAAGCAACGCGACCAGCATCTCTGGGAGGAGGAGGTCGTGGAGGTATTCCTGCAAGCCGATCCCCAACAGAGCAGTTACATCGAGTTGGAAGTGAATCCCCTCGGGACGATGCTCGACATTTACCTGCTCGATATACGCAAGCCATTGCATTTTGAGAGCTGGAATAGTCGGAAGCTCAAATGGGCGATAAAGGTGTCCGGAACCGTTGACGGGAAGGCCGGCGACAAGGAGTGGACATGCGAGATCGCCCTGCCAATCGAAGATATTGTGACCGCGAGGAACCGTCCGCCTCGAGTCGGGGATCGGTGGAGGTTGAATCTATACAGAGTGGAGAAGCTTCCCACACCGGGATTGCTGGCATGGTCTCCCACGTTCAAAGAGGACTTTCATATTCCCAGCAGGTTCGGCGAAATAGTCTTTACCAACAACGTGGTTCGGTGACTACGCCAGGTTGGCTCGCGCTCCGGAAGACAGTTAGAAAACCAGGAAACATTCTTCATCGCCCTCACTCATTTCTTAACGCAATGAGTGGATCGACTTTGGTCGCCCTTCTGGCAGGAATGCAACAAGCGATAAGCGCGACCAGCATCAGCAGTCCGGATACGAATACGAATGTCAGCGGATCGCTCGGAGTTACTCCGAAAAGCAGACTGCGAATCACACGCGTTATGGCAAGCGCGCCAGCCAAACCTAAGACCAGGCCGATGAAAACAAGCCTCACTCCCTGGCCGAGAATCAGCCGAAACACCTGAGTTCGAGCGGCGCCAAGTGCCAGTCGTATTCCGATTTCCTGAGTGCGCTGGGTTACCGTGTAGGAAACCACTACATAGATTCCCGTGACAGCGAGCAACAGTGCCGCAATCGAAAAAATGGTAAGCAGCCGCAGACTGAATCTTCTTGGCGCCACAGAGTCTGATAAGTAATCTTCCATCGTCCTCAGATTCGAGGTAGCCACGTCGCGATCTACCTTTTGCAGTGCGCCAAGAAACGCCGTTTCAAGCGACCCGCTTTCTGCCTTCGAACGTATAACCCAATACTGGCTATTCGTGATCGATCCAACGTTGTCTTCGTGTGACTGCGCGACGGGTATGTAGATGTCAAACGCTTGACCGCTCTCCAAATTAAGCTGCTTTACATTACCGACAATACCCGAAATCTCGACGGGTCGCGGTCCAGTATTGTTATCGTCAATATTTATGCGAGCGCCGATCGCGTCACCCTTTGGCCAAAGTCGACGGGCCATCGCCTCGTTTACCAGCGCGACCGGCATACTGTCCGCCTTATCGTGATCACTAAACGACCGGCCTTGAAGCAGAGGGATTCTCATTGCGCGGAAGTAGCCGGGAGTGGCGGGACGAAAGTTAGCCGAGTTTGTCTCAGTAGGCGAAGCCGCTTGGCCTACTACGCTAAAATTAATTGAATTGCTCCCTCCACTCATAGGCAGGATCGAGACTGCCCCGACTTCTTCCACGCCGGGTAAAGCCTGAATTTGGGATCGAAGCTTCTCGTAAAACAACGCGACGGCAGCGTGATTCTTATATGTCAGCTTCGGCAATGAAAGCCGGACAGCTAACGTGTTCGCGGGATCAAAGCCCGGTTGGATTGCCTGCACTTGCTTGAAGCTTTGAATTAACAGTCCCGCGCCAATCAAAAGCACGAACGAAAGCGCGACCTCCGCAATGACCAGAATGCCCCGCCACCAGTTTAGTCGGGCGCGGTCGCCCGCTCCTCGTCCACTCGCTTTCAGGGCACTATTCGTATCCGCTCTGGCTCCTTGCCACGCAGGCAGAATTCCGAAGACCGCTGCGGACAGCACAGATGCGGCCGTCGCGAAAGCGAGTACCCGTAGATCAACACCAATTTCCTGAGCACGCGGCAGTTGAGTTGGACTCAGAGATAGAAGCGCTCGAACACCCCAGGTCGCCAAAAGCAACCCTCCGGCGCCGCCGCACAACGCGAGCAGGAGACTCTCGGTGAGTAGCTGCGCGGCCACTCGCTCTGAGGTCGCCCCAATAGCTTTCCTAATTGCGATTTCCTGGTAGCGTGCCGAAGCCCGCGTGAGTGACAGCGCTGCCAGGTTGGAACATCCTATTAACAGAACCAAAACGACTGCTCCGAACAAGACGAACAATCCTGTTCGCACCTTACCTACAAGTTCCTCGTAATGAGGGACCAGGTTGATCCCTGTTTTCTTAAGGTAGGCATCACCATATTGTTGACGCTGACGCGTGACTATTGCGGAGAGATCCGATTCGGCCTGTTGACGTGTCGTGCCTTCCTTCACGCGAGCTATCCCTCTGAGAAAATTCACGGAACCGCGCATGTTCCGCAAAGGGTCGACATCCGGCGCCAACGGTATTGCCAGCTCAGCTTCCGGATTTGGCAGAGAGAAGCTGCGCGGCAGGATCCCTATGACCTGGTAACTCTCGCCATTTAGATTCAGGGTCTTGCCGACGATCTGTGCGTCACCTGCAAAACGTCTCTGCCAACATTGATAGGTGAGGACAACGACGTGTCTTTGGTCAGGGTGGTCATCTTGAGGAAGCATCAGACGTCCGAGGCCGGGATCAAGTCCCAGGAGTTGAAACAGATTTGCAGAAACTCTGAGCCCCTGAAGGCGATCGGTCCTTTCGGCGCCCGATAAGCTCAAGCCAATGTTGCCGAACGCCGCGATTTCCAGCGTTTGATTTTGGTCGCGGTAATCGAGAAAGTCAGGCAGAGAGAAGGGAGCCTTGTTGTTATCTGGCCGGCGTGACCAAACCCACACCAGTTGGTCGGGATCTCTAAAGGGAAGGGGACGAAACAGAACGGAATTGACGACACTAAAGACTGCCGTGGTAGCCCCAATCGCTAAGGCCAGGGTAATGATCGCGACCAGAGTAAAAGCGGGGTTCTTTCGGAGCGATCGCGCGCCGTATCTAAGATCTCTGTAAAAGTTGCCAAGCATGCGGTGCTTCTGTGTTGGTGGTGCCTTTAAAATGCGATCCACGAAATCACACGAACAGACACGAACAGACACGAACAAATTGGCATTTAGTGATACTTCGTGTTAATTCGTGGATCGTTCTTTAGATCTTGCTCACTGATCTCTGAATTCAAGACGTTTTGTTGACGCCCACCATGTTGTCAACGCGAAGAGCGAACTCCAGAAACGTCTAGCGTGATCTGCTCGGCCGATTCTAGCGGTTCTCAGTTGTCGTTTTTTGCCAAAGTTCAGTCGATTTCCGCCGAGGGTCGATAAGCGGCTTGAAGGGCTGAGGCACATTGCATATTCTGCTGGTCTCTTGAGCACCTGGGTAATACATAAGGCCCAACTTCTTGTTTTCTTGAGAGGATTTGACGAAGCGCACAATCCACGAACTCACCCGAATCAACCCGAACCAGACCAAGACGAAATGTGGTTCGTGATGTTTCGTGTGAGTTCGTGGATCGGTAGCCCCTTTCCCTGGCCCGGGATGCGCTGTGGGACTCAGTTTCGCTAGCTCAGTTATTGGTGGCTTTGCCTCAAAAGTCACCGCTCAGCTTGGGTTCGGCTATGCCGTCTGATGTGAGGCGGTGGCTTTGCCCCGCCGTTGCGTCCCTTTTGATTTTTGGGGCTATGCCCCTTTCATTCTGGCTCAGTAAAAATCGAGGCGGGAAGTGTTGGGGCGTAGCCCCGGGGTCACGATCTTGGCGCAGCCGGCGGGGCAAAGCCACCGCCTCACATCAGACGGCATAGCCGAGGCGGTGCATAATTTTGACTTTTGAGGCAAAGCCGTTGGTCAAACTGTTTTGTGGGATTACGCCTAAAGACAGTGATGGCTTTTAAGAGAAATGGCAAACCATAGAAAAAGCGGAAGAGGCAGCACTCCTGGAAGGAAGCGGCGAATCGTCGTCGTCGTTGTACCGCCAATCGAAGAGTTAGACCTCGTTGGTCCAATGCAAGTCTTCGGCGCCGCCAATCGGCTTTCAGGAAGAAAGATTTATTCGCTTGAGATCGTAACCAACCGAACGGAATTAGAAGTTGAGGGTGAAGGAGGGATGCTCTCCTTCCTTGCTCAGGGCCGGCTTAAAGATGTGAAGGGAACTGTTGATTCGGTCCTTCTGGTTTGTGGTGTTGGTACGCGATTGAACCGTGACCCTTCGCTATCACAATCGCTGAGAAAAATCGCTCCGACGATTCGACGATTGGGCGGAGTGTGCGTCAGTGCGTTTCTCCTCGCAGAAGCTGGAGTCCTCGATGGTAAGAGAGCTACGACGCACTGGAAGTTCGGGAACGAACTGGCCAGGCGGTATCCTCGAGTGCAGGTGGAGTCGGAACCAATCTGGGTTAGAGATGGGAACATTTATACCTCGGCCGGTATCGCCGCCGGAATTGATCTCGCGCTGGCGTGGGTGGAAGAGGATTGCGGCAGCGCGCTGGCCCAGGAGATTGCTCGAGAACTAGTCTTGTTTCTGAGACGGCCTGCAGGTCAACAGCAGTTGAGCGTTTCGCTGGCCCAGCAGGCGTCTGAAATGAAGAATATTCAAGAGCTTCAGGTTTGGATTGCTGATCACCTGGAAAAGGGCCTTTCGGTGCAAGCACTAGCGGAGCGCGTCGCCATGAGTGTTCGAAACTTTGAGCGCGTGTTCACCAGGGAAACAGGATGTACGCCGGCACGCTACGTTGCGCTGATGCGTGTGGAGGCCGCTCGCCGGCAACTTGAAGATACTGATAAGAGCATTGAGCAGATTGCGCGGATTTGCGGATTCGCGAGTGCGGATCTGATGAGGCGGGCCTTCAGTCGATCTGTTGGGACCACTCCCGGACGTTATCGCAGCCGACTCTCTTCTACGAATTCTGGGCGCTCTTGATTTGCGGGTTAGTTGCGAACGACCCTTGCTAACTTGGGCGTCATGGAGCCCCGGCTGTTTCTAGGGACCGCCGCTGGGGTCTCGTCAACCAGTCTGAAAGTAGTTAGCGGTTGAGACGATCCACGAAATTACACAAACCAACACAAAGAAAGATCAAATCATTTCGTGTTACTTCGTGTAATTTCGTGGATCGTTTGGTCTTCCAAACCATAATTCCTGAACTGCGATTGACTCGTGGATCCTGATTAGGGAACTATTCTTGACTGTCTTTCGTTTCCAACCATAGAATTCGCAGCCATGAAAGACGAATTCATCAACACTCTCCCCTCCAATGTGAAAACGGTCTTAACTGAATTCGTCGAACAGGCCCGAAGCGCTTTCGCCAACGACCTGCGCGCCGTTGTCCTTTACGGCAGCGGGGCTGAGGGGCAGTTGCGTGCGACCTCTGATGTCAACCTCCTGCTGGTGCTGTCTGCATTCGATCAGAACAGGGCAGATCAAATACGCGAATCGTTTCGGCTGGCCCATGCGACAATCCGACTGAGAACGATGTTCCTGCTTGAGTCGGAGCTCCGGCCGGCGATTGAGGCTTTTGCGGTTAAGTTCGCAGACATCATTCGGCGCCATCGTGTCCTTTACGGCAACGATCCTTTCGTCGGCATCACTGTTTCGCGCACTGATTCCATAACCCGACTCAAACAGACCCTGCTGAACCTGACGCTCCGCTTGCGCGAAGCGTATGTTGCGCGCGGCATGCGCGAAGAGCAGCTCGTCGCGATGATTGCAGATCTCGCAGGACCACTGCGTTCGTGCGCAGCAACTCTGTTGGATCTGGAGGGAAAGTCGGTCGAATCGCCCAAGGAAGCTCTTCACCAAGTCGCGGCTTCACTACCGGGCGGTATGGAGCACGCAGAGGAAATCTCGCGGATTTCCAACGCCAGACAAGAGGGAACGCTGGCGCCGGGAGTGGCGGCACCAACGCTTTTCCATCTCATTGAGTTGGCCAGCTTAATGCGGAAGCGGGCCGATATCCTCGAGTGAGGTGACTACATGAATCCCTTCGACCTGCGCGGGCCAGAATTTCTTGTTTTTTACTTCATCCTTTCTGTTGTTGTAATCATTGCTCTCCTCATCCTTCGCCGCGCGGCGGAATCCGCAAGCGAACCGAAGGTGGACCTCGGCGACCCATACCTAATCGCATACCTACGCGGCGGGGAAAACGAAGCGCTGCGCGTCGCATTGGTCTCGCTGATTGACCGAGGTCTTCTGATCGTAAATGGAACGCAGATTGTCAGGAAGGACAATGTCGGAGTGGATTCGGTGCGCAGGCCAATTGAAAAAGCATTGTTGGAGACATACGCCCGACCTGGCGCGGCTACGTCGATTTTTGATGATCCCAGATTGAAGTCAGTCTGCGCGGAGTATGACGAAACACTGAAAAGAAATCGCCTCCTACCCGACGACTCGGTTGTTCAAACCCGCTGGCTCTATTTCGTTGCCGCCTCAGCCATCTTGGGCGTGGTGGGCGGGATCAAAGTTTTTGTTGCCCTCGCGCGGGGAAGAACAAACGTCATTTTCCTGATAGCACTAACGGCCATTGCGATTGTCATCGCTTACAAAGCGTCGTTCCCGCGGCTGACTGCGGCCGGGAAGGCCATCCTCAGCGACATTCAGACGCTTTACTCCGGCTTAAAGCAAAGGGCCGGGTTCATTCAGGCTGGCGGCGCGTCGATCGAGCCGCTGATGTTGGCTGCGGCTTTCGGCGTGGGCGCGCTTGCGGGAGATGCGTTCGCCTACACGAAAACCCTCTTTCCGCACGCGCGAGACTCAGCGGGCGGATCCTGGTGGTCTTCATCTTCCGGCAGCTCCTGCGGAAGTTCCTGCGGGAGCTCCTGCGGGAGTTCATGTGGCGGCGGCGGTTGTGGCGGAGGGTGCGGGGGATGTGGGGGATAAATCGGTGAATGGATTCAAAGACCGAGTCGGCCTCGGATGGCGACCAGCGCTCGCCGCTGGAATTCTCTCGAACCTGGACAAAATTGATATTGTCGAGGTGATCGCAGACGACTTCTTTGATGCCCCGCGGCATAAGCGTCGGGCATTGCGAACCCTGGCGGCGCAAACGCCGGTTACGTTGCATGGCGTCTCTTTGGGTCTGGCATCTTCCGTCGCCGTCCATTCGAAGCGACTCGATCAGATGGCCCGACTGTGCGCAGATGTGGTTCCTGTTTCATGGTCGGAACATTTGGCCTTCGTGCGGGGAGGCAGCGTCGAAATCGGACATCTCGCGGCTCCACCACGCACTGCGGCAACCACTGACGGAGCTTTGGCAAACCTCGACCGCGCGATGACCATCGTCGGTGCAGCACCACAAGTCGAGAACGTTGCGACATTGATTGATCCGCCGGGAAGTGACCGCGACGAAGCGACATGGGTCTCCGACATCGTTAGCGGTTCGCGATGCGATCTGCTTTTGGACCTCCACAACCTGCATGCTAACGCACTCAACTTCGGCTTCAATCCAAGAGACTTCATAGCCAGGCTTCCCGCCGAGCGTATCGCGGCCATTCATTTGGCAGGCGGGAAATGGATAGGTGAGCATGGTACGCGGCGACTACTGGACGATCATCTTCACGATGTTCCTGATTCGGTTTATGACTTACTCACCGAAGTTGGCTCGCGCACGCGCCGACCGCTCACGGTGATTCTTGAACGAGATGGCGATTTTCCTTCTTTTGACTGCCTGCTTTACCAGCTTGAGCAGGCCCGGAAGGCGCTGGAACGCGGACGCGAGCGACTGAGCAACGAATCCGAGGAGGAAGCGGCCGCATGAGTGCACCAAGCTTCGAAGCTTTTCTCGCGAAGCTTTATGTTGATGAAGGCGTGCGCGCAAGATTCCTTGCCAACCCGCGTGACGAGGCCGTGAAAGCCGGACTCACGACTGAAGAGGCTGAGGCGCTGGCCAGCATTGATCGTGTAGGACTGGAGCTTATGGCCAAAAGTCTTGAACGAAAACGTCAGCGACGTCTACCCAACGCAGCTGCATAAACTGCGGGGATACAGCCAGCCACAACCGAATTATTTCAATCTGAGTTTTGTTTGGGAAGTGATGCAAATTGACTTGGCGTCCTTTGCGAAATCCTCTGCGACCCTTGCGTTTACCTGACTTTTGTTACCACAAAGGCCCTAAAGAATTTCGCAAGCGACAAAAGAAATCGGCTTTGCCTCAAAAGTCACGCTCAGCTTGGATTCGGCTATGCCGTCTGATGTGAGGCGGTGGCTGTGCCCCGCCGTTGCGTCCCTTTTGATTTTTGGGGCTATGCCCCCTCTTCATTCTGGCTCACTAAAAACGAGGCGGTAAGTGTTTGGGGCGTAGCCCCGGGTCACCATCTTGGCGCAGCCGGCGGGGCAAGCCACCGCCTCACATCAGACGGCATAGCCGAGACGCGCATAATTTTGCCTTTTGAGGCAAGCGAAAGGAATTAGATAACCAGTCAAACTGCATAAGTAACCTGGTCCCGGAATCGATTGCCTAATGCAGTTCCTCACATCGTATGCGACCGGCGCCACGATGACTCTTCGCAAGATACACAGTCGCACGAAGGTGCAGAAAGTTAGTTATGAAGACAAATCAGTGGCAAAGCAAAATCGGGGGCTCCATCTTGGTGCTTTCGTTACTGTTGGGAATCGGAATCGCCTTGAGCACGACGGCTCAGGCCCAGAATCCGGATGATAGATATGCTCAGGAACGTGACCGCAACGACCAAAATCGCCGTGGTCGCAACTGGGATCGTTACGGTAACTACGGCGGGTCTTTCGATCTGCGCCAAACCGCTCTGAACGCGGGCTACAACGAAGGTATGAAGGAAGGCCGCGAAGATCGAGAGAAGGGCAGACGTCTCGACTATAGCGACAAAAGCACCTATCAGAAGGCCACCAAGGATTACAGCTCACGTCTTGGCGACCGCGAGTTGTATCGCAGGTACTTCCGTGAAGCTTACGAGAACGGATACCGAGACGGAAGCGATACGCAGTGGACCGATCGTGATGATCGCTGGGACCGCGACCGCAACGATAACGGAAACAGACGTCGCCGCGGTCGCAATTGGGATGGTTATGGCAACTTCGGTGGCTCTTTCGAGTTGCGCCAAACTGCTCTGAACGCGGCTACTAGAGCTTCACGAAACGGCCGAGGAACGGTTCAGCCGTTTCAAGCTCTTTTTAATTTTTCATTACCGAGTCTTGATTAGCCCAGGTGTTTTACTCTGAGGCAGGTCACTTTTTGACCCGCGTGAGCCGTGTTGGCTGAGATACGTTTGGCAACGACCGGGTCAGAATGTCATCCACGTCCAGACGCCGCCCTTTATGAACCGGAATAGGCTCGAGGACAATCGGTTCATCCGACTTGACGATAGGGTCCTCAATCGGTTCGGCCTCTGGGTCTTTGGTCATTTGCCATATCTTGACCCCATTCAAATCAGCTAGTCCCATTCTTCTCCTTCCGGATTCAATCCCTGATCACTAGTGAAGTCGTCGGAATCAGTGCGTTCAGTACGCTGAAATCCGGGCCATGAAATTTCCCGGTTCTCCGAGATCTGCAGGCAATGCTCAGTGGCCGACCGGTATCCGTTGAAAACGTGTCCTACCGTCCGAGTCCTCCCAGGAAATGTCCAGGACATACGGGCTAAGTTCGCCTGCTATGACTTTCAGTCGTCCCAGCTGATCTTGGTCAGCATCAGCCGGCCTTCCATTGATCCACGTTCTGTGAGACAGCACGGCCTTTTCTTTTGGCTGCATAGACTTCACGGCGTCGAATCTGATGTGGGCCTGGGAAGGACCTCCGCCCGGAGTTTCTTCATCTTTCAGAAAGACAGTCAGAATCTCGATGGACTTCAACGTGTTGTCGGTCGCATTCGTCAGCTCCAAGAGGACCCTTGATGGTGAATCTATGAATCTAAATATGAAAGGTTTCTCTGTTTTGCTGCTGCCGGTCATAATTCTTCTTCCTGTTAGCGCTGATGAGGGTTGCATTGTTTCCACCAAGCGGCACATGTGTTGAGCTTGTTTGGCCCGAGTGCTATTTCGCCAATCGATTATGTGCGCTTCGCTTTCTTCGAAGCCTTCTTTCTCCCATTGGTGAGGGAGAGCACGTCTCCCGTTTGGCAACCAAGCGTGCGGCAAAGTTTCTCCAGGGTATCGAAATTGATACCGAGGGCCTTGCCCTTCTTCAAGCGCCAAAGCGTGGTGTGGCTGATACCGGTTTCTTTGGCCAGCCAATAGAAAGATCGACCGCGGGTTTCCAATAACTGATCTACTCGAATCTCAATCATGCTCTGCCTCACCAATACTAAGTACCACATACGATAAATATTGTCTATGCGAGATATATTCTACATTTGACATATATTCGTAATTAGCATAAGGTGGCGGCGAACCGAGTTTCGCTTGCTCCCTTCTCAGCTCCTCTGGAATCTTCCAGATTATCTGAAGTCAACAGCTCAACAATTAGAGGAGTTTAATAAATGTTTGGACGTCAAGTTACGATGAAGGGCGAAGGAGACCTCAGTGATTAACCTTTATATCAATCAGCGCCGGGTCGCCGATGTGACTGTTCTCGACCTGAAAGGGCGTCTCAGAATTGGCGGCAGCACTGTAGCTTTGCACAAATCGATTCGCTGCCTGGCTGAGGAAGGAAAGACTCAGGTTCTCTTGAACCTGGGTGGGGTGACACACATCGATTCCAGCGGGCTGGGCGAGCTTGTTTCCAGTCACATAACTCTCAGTAACAAGGGCGGAAGGATCAAACTGGCCCATCTTACGGAACGGCTCCGCGAACTAATGACAGTCGCAAAAATTCTGGACGTGTTCGATGTCTATGACGACGAGCCAAAGGCCCTAGCCAGTTTTACGGGTGAAGTTTTGCGAATTGTTGAGCCCAAGCCCTTTTTTGTGTAGAGAGTTGCAACTGCGCGTCGGGCCGTTCTTGAGGGATGAGAAATGATCGTTTGTGAATTGTGTTCGCATTACTCCAGTACTGGTGAGTGTTTGCTAGGCCTCAAGATACCGAAAGGCATGAGTTGCCGCGAATTTGGCCCGGTGATGGAGAGATTCTGTTCCAACCCAGGTGATTTCGTTAACTCAAGACAAATCACACAGATGGCCGTCTTCTTTGGGATGAAGGGAACAGAACTAAAGAAGGTCAAAGTTATGGCAGCCAGAGAAGAAAGCGCTCGCTTGTAGACTCCACCCACAAGACAAAGAAGATTGCCTTCCACCCTCCCAATTCAACATCAAACTGCCGGTCTGTCGAAACACGCTTGGCGATTTTAAACTGAACAACAAGGCTTAGCCTCAAAAGTCATAAGCTGTTAGCGATACGGCTTTGCCGCCTGAGGTGAGGCGGTGGCTCCGCCCCGCCGTAAGAGTCGCTATTAGATTCTGGGGCTGTGCCCCCGTGTGTGCGCCGCTGACAGAACCCGGGACAAATCCGAAAAAAGGGGCGTAGCCCAAACCAAAATAGAGCGCCGTACGGCGGGGCGGAGCCACCGCCTCAGTGCGCCGGGATAAACCGGCAGGTTGTAGTGAATGAAAGAGTCATACGTTAAAGGTTTAGCCAACCATAACGGCCCCGAGTCATGCGTGGCGTGGAGCAATCCACGAGGCGAAGCATTGACAGGGGAAAGTGTCGGCTGGGTATTGAGCCGCGAAAAGGGCTTAGATCGGGATGCGGACC
>Ga0187892_10005164_pt1 | contig 20869 bp, 26 predicted proteins | sample MA1701073metaG_FD_139345 | JGI IMG/M metagenome (GOLD analysis project Ga0187892, IMG submission 139345) | Bio-ooze microbial communities from a basaltic lava cave in the Kipuka Kanohina Cave System on the Island of Hawaii, USA - MA170107-3 metaG ... | reverse complement strand
GAGCGCGGCCAGGAGCGCGGCCTGGAGCGCGGCCAGTGGCGCGGCCGAGAGCGCGGCCTGGAGCGCGGCCGAGAGCGCGGCCAGGAGCGCGGCCTGGAGCGCGGCCGAGAGCGCGGCCGAGAGCGCGGCCTGGAGCGCGGCCTGGAGCGCGGCCTGGAGCGCGGCCGAGAGCGCGGCCGAGAGCGCGGCCAGGAGCGCGGCCTGGAGCGCGGCCAGGAGCGCGGCCTGGAGCGCGGCCGAGAGCGCGGCCAGTGGCGCGGCCTGGAGCGCGGCCATAGATCGGTGGATTGGAATCTGGCTGCCGTTCGTCGAGGCCTACGAAGCCGGTCTCTGGCTCTTCTTTGTGACCGAGAAGTGCGTCGTCGCGGTGGCCCGGCCGGCGCTCCAGACAGTCGATGGTCGCCTGCACTGCGACACCGGCCCAGCCGTCTCGTGGCCGAACGGCACCGCGTACTACTTCCTGCGCGGCGTCCAGGTCGAGAAGCGGATCGTGCTCGAGCCGGAGACGATCACCGCGCAGGAGATACGGGGGCACGAGAACGCCGAGATCCGCCGCGTTCTGCTCGGCCGGTTCGGCGAGTCGCGCTTCCTACGGGAGATCGGCGCGAAGCGAGTCCACCAAGACTCCGTCGGTGAGCTCTATCGCGCCGATCTCGTCGACGACGAGGCGCTCGTCATGGTGAAGGTTCGGAACTTCACGCCGGAGCCCGACGGCAGCGTGAAGGACTACTGGCTTCGTGTTCCGCCGACGATCCGGACGGCTCGCGGCGCCGTGGCTTGGACGTTCGGGCTGTCGGCGCGCGACTACAGACCTTCGGTTCAGACCTAGATCGAATCTCGATGCCTCCGGGGGGAGGCTGCGAAGAGAGGGGACAACACGATGGCCGGCAAGGCGATCGCGGGCGCGGGGGCCGAGTCGAAGATCGTTCCGCTGTCCGAGCGCGTTCGGCAGCGGCTCTTGAAACAGCTCGGATCGAAGCCTTGTCCGACGTGCGGGCACGCGCCGCGCGGCAGGCATGCGCGGCTGCTGGAGATCGGCGAGGCCATCGGTCTGTCGCTCGTCCAGAAGTTCTTGGCTGGCGGTGACGTCCGCTCGAGTTCGCTCGACAAGATCAGCGCCTGGCTCGACGAGCAGGCTGGAGCGGGATCGTGAGCTGCACGCACCACGGCCTGGTTCGGCACCGGAAGCGCGCGGCTATGCGCGGCGTCGTGGTGCAAGGTCAGTGCGGCCGCTGTCGCCGAGCCGTTGGGCCGCGCGCGATCGTCGATCGCAACAGCCAGCTGGCCATCCGGGCGCTCCCGTGGCTGCCGAAGACGAACCGCCCTAAGACCAAGCTGCAGCGCGAGCGGGCGAAGGCGATGAAGAGCAAGGAGCTCGTCGCACTCAAGCTGCGGGTGCTCTTGCGCGACTCGTACACCTGCCGGTGTTGCGGACGGTTCGGAGACACGGTCCACCACCTGCCGGGTTCCTACGGCATGGAGACCGAGGACAACTTGATCACGGCGTGCACCAACTGCCAGCTCGAGGAGAAGAGCTTCCGGATCGCGCGCGGCATCCGCGTAGCGGAGGTGCGCCCGTGAAGCGCGGGACACCTGAGCATTGGAAGATGGACCAGCTGCGCGACGCGGTGCGCGCGAAGAGCGGTCTGCCCGAGGACGCCGCGCACACGCTGGCGTGCGGGATGATGGTCAAGCTCTGGGCGCTGGCGGCGCGGTACTCGCCTCGCGGCGACATCGGGAAGATGACCGACGAGTTCATCGCCCGGCGCGTAGGCTGGGCCTGGGACGCGCGCGAGTGCGTGAACGCGCTGGTCGCCGCGCGCTGGCTGGATCGGGACGACACCCAACGCCTGGTCGTGCACGACTGGCCGACGCACTGCGAGGACTGGGTCCACATGGCCGTCGCGCGCGCGCGGCAGTACTTCGCGGACGGCTCGTCGCCCAAGCTCGGGCGGCTCCCCGCAGCGGAGAAGAAGGCGCTCGGCGCCTGGTATGCGGATCGCAGGCCGGCACAGGTCGCCGGGACTGCCGAGCCCGAGCTCTTACCCGTGACCGAGTCGTCACGAGAAAGTGTGATGGTCGGACAATCCGTGCGCACGGACCGTGCGCACGGACCGTGCGCACTGCCTAGCCTTCCCCTTCCTAGCCCTACCTCTCCAGAGCCTGAGCGAGAGAGTGCGCGCGCGCAGAGGGCGCAGGCGCAGGAGCTCGAGGAGGCCGAGTCGCCGAACGAGCTCCCGCTCGAGCAGCGGCAGGAGGTCCGGACCTGGGCGGAGACCTACGCGCGCTCGAAGCTCGATCGGCTGCTGCAGCTCGAGCAGGCGTGCTTGCTCTGGTCGCGCGAGAACGGTGTCCGGAGCAGCGACTGGGTGCAGACCGTGAAGCTCTGGATCCTGCGCCAGGACAGCTTCGATCGAGCTCCACCTCGCGCTCGGCCTGACGCCGAGACCAGGGCCACGAACCGTGACCACGCAGCTCGGATCGAGGCCGCCCAGGAACGCCGCCGTCGCGAGCGCGAGGAGTGGGCACGGGAGAAGGCAGCTGATCCGCCGCGGCCCGAGACGCTCGCGCAGTTCAGACCCCTGCGTCGCGGCCGGAGGCCCGACGACATCTCGCTCGACGACTACGTCGACAGGAAGACGGCATGACGAGAAGGCGGTTTGCCGTGGCAGCGCGAGCAGTTCCGAGATCGGGCCCAGAAGCGCGCAGCCACCGAAACACCAGACCAGGTCCGCGCGCACGAGCCGGGTCGGAATCAACTCGATTCCAGCACCGTGCTGGAGCCGTCGGCTCTGGCGGGTGCACTTCTACCGCCGGCGTCCGTCTTCAGGCCTTCCCGAGCTCGAGCAAGACGAACGTCGCCCGCCTGGGAGGCGGGGTGGCGACGCGGGTGGGAGGTCCACAGCGCGCAGCACTTGGCTCGACGTCGAGGTCGTCCCGGTGAACTGCTACCGCTGCGGAGCAGCGTGCCTCGCCTGCATCTGCGCGCCTTGCCCTGCGTGCGAGCCTCAGATCTGCGCGACGTGCCCGCTGAACCTCGAGGACGTGAAGACCGAGCACGGCCATGCGGTACTGGTGATGCGCGGGCACCTCGAGAACGGGGAGCCGGTGCGCGAGCTTGAGAAGGTCTTCCGAACGCGCGCCGCGCCCACGTGTCCGGTCGAGCCACCCCGGCGCTGCTCGCTCGACAATGGGCCGGTGCCGATCTACACGCAGCACGAGAAGTTCGTCCGCACGCAGTCGTCGCAGCTCGCCACCGAGGAGGAGCTGACCGCGCGCGCGTTCGGACGCGCGATCGCGAACGTGTTCGGGTTCGTCGCCGCGGGTGTGGTTGCTGGCGTGTGCGTCCTGGCCATCGCCGCAGCCGCGGTGTTCAGCGTGGAGCGCCCTCATGCGTAGGATCAAGTTCGCGGACCAGCTCCTGCTCCAGTACGCGGAGACTCGGTCCATCCTGTCCGGCGCGAAGGCTCATAACCTGATCGCTCACACGGGCGGGATGGCGGCGCTCTACTGCGCGACGCCGAAGTGCACGGGCTCGCCCAAGGTCACCAGGTCGAGCGAGGCGCGCACGAGAGGTGTCCGCTGGGTGTGCTCGGCGTGCCGCAAGCCCTGGCCAATCGAGGAGAAGGATCTCGGTCGTCGCGAGTTTCAGGACACGCGCCGCGGCGTGGTCTCGATCGGTGAGACGCGCGTGCGACTCGGCGATTTCGCGGTGATTCTGCGACGCGTGCAGGAGAGGCTACCTCTGCCGAGCACCGCCTGGTTCGTGCACGTGCTCGCTCCGACGCACGAGGCGAACGAGGCTGGCCCTGCGATGGGTCTCGGCGTGCCGCTCGACCTGGTGCCCGAGCGGATGCAGAAGCTCGAGCGCGCAGGGGAGATCGATCCGTCGCCGCTCGGAGAGGTGACACTCTACCGTGTCAAGCAGTGGATCCACGCGGCGCGGGCGGAGACGATGCGGCAAGTGTGGGTGAGCGGCCTGTGATCGTATCTGCAGGTCGCCTCGAACGCGTCGTGCAGTCGTGGTCCACGGCAGCCGTCGTTCTGGGCATGGGCGATGGGAGACTCGAGAAGGACTACCAGCTCGCGCTGGCTTCAAAGCTACGAGCATCCGGGCTGTTCGTCGGCGTCGAGATGACGATGGGCGCCGCGGGCCGCGCTGACCTCGTCGTACAGGGATCGGAGGATTCCAAGGTCGCCATCGTCGAGTTGAAGATCGACAGCGCTCATGTCGGCATCGGGCAGCTCTTCTACTACGCCGCTGCGTGCGAAGCTCAATCCCATCTCGTCCTCGCCGTGCCCTCGACGCTGATCGATCGCCGGCTCCGCGCTGCGTGCGAGCGGGCAACGGTGGTGCTGTGGTCGCTGCACGCCGGGCAGGATCGAGAGCCGCACATCAAGGAGCAGAAGCCCAAGCCATTCCTGGACCTGATGGAAGCGGTAGAAGCCAGGGCGGCCGAGGATCTGAACGGCGCCTTCTACACAACGGCGGATCTGATGATCCTGCTGAACTTGAACCGCGAACAGGTGATCGCGTTCGCGGAGTATCGCCGCTTCCGGACGGTGCGCGTGGGGATGGGCGGGCTCTTGATCGCCAAGCACGATCTCGCCGAGTCCCTGGAGGAGGGGAAGCGTGGCCGAGCGCGAAGTCAGCCCGGCTGAACTCGCCCGGGCCCTCGGGCGCCACCCGCGCACCGTGCGTCGCTGGTGCGCGTCTGGAAAGATCCGCTGCCGAAGGGTCGGCCGCAGGGCTCCGCGCTACTGGATACCCGTCAGCGAAATGGGCAAGGCGGCTCGGCTTTTCGCCGAGTCGGTACAAGTGGGTACAACGCGTGCTTGAAACGTCGACTCTGGCCCGTGTATCCGTTCCCATGCTGACCGAGGTCCGCGAGGACTCCCGGACCCTCTCCCGAGGTGAAATCGCAATGTGAACTCCTCTCCGCGCGCGCGCTGGTACCAACCTGCCGGCGCGCGCGCCCACGGGAGCTCGGCGATGAAGCTCGGCATCCAGATGGACCTGTCGGGCGTGATCCAGGGCCTAGCGCAGCTCTCGGACAGCCAGGCGCGCGCCTCGATCAACCGCTCCTTGGACAAGGCAGCGAGATCGACGGCACGGAAGGCTGGAACGCTGATCCGCGACACGCTCAACCTGAAGGGGAGTGCGAAGAGCGGAACGTTCGGCGGGACCAAGCTGATCCACGTCTCGAAGGCGCAGAACGCCGAGGCGCGGATCACCGTGTTGGCGAAGGCCGTCCCGCTCTCGGACTTCACCGGCACGCGGCAGCGCAAGCGCGGCCTGACGGTGAAGGTCTTCAAGAAGGGCAAGCGCTCAGTGGTGAAGGGGACCTTCATCTACCCGGGCAAGCGTGGCGCGGTGTCCGCCGAGCGCGTCCGCGAGGGCGAGAAACGCGTGCCACGAGGCCCTGTGCGCGTGCTGTTCGGGCCGGGCGGCGCGCAGGTGGCCGCGCGGCCGCAGGTCATGGCGCAGCTCGAGGATCACTCTCGAGAGCGGTTCGCGATCGAGATCGAGCGGGACGTCGCGTTTCGACTCTCGAAGGCAAGCGCGAGATCTGGCGGCGACGGATGATCGTCCCAGATCTCTACGAGGCCTTCGTCGACGGCATCGAAGATCAGATGGTGCTCGCGCGGAAGCTCGGCCTCTACCGAACCGCGAAGCGGCTGCACAGGGCCTTGAAGGTTGCGCGGGGAGAGATCCCCGAGGCCATGCCTCGAGTGCCCGAGATCGTCTTCCGAACCGGACCCGTCCGTGAGCAGGGCTGATGCCAACGGACGCGTTCGGGGACTTCTCGTTTCCAGGAATCAGTGTCGCCACGGGCGGACGCATCATGTCCGGCCCGCTGGCATGGGGGTTTCGAATGCCGCTCGTTCTCACCGTCACGCAGGAAGCCGATCTCGCAGTCGCCGCGCAGGACGCGCGCGGCAATGCCGCAGAGGTGTCCGATCCGCGCTGGTCGTCCTCGGACGAGAGCGTGCTCGGCGTGGTCGCGAGCTCGGACGGCATGAGCGCCATCGTACGCGCGGCCGGTGCGACGGGAAACGCGCAGGTCGTGTTCCGCTGCGACGCGGACCTGGGCGAGGGCGTGGTCGAGCTGATGGGCACGCTCGACGTCGAGGTCGTCGCCGGCCAGGCGGTGACCGTGTCGGTCGCGGCGGGCGCCCCTCGGGAGCAGGCGCCCCCGGCCTGAGTCACGAGTAGTATCGCGAGGTTACACCATAGTGTGTAAGTGTACGTGCCCGCTCAGGATTCATGGGTCCTTCCAACGGGCCGACCAGTGCGGGTCGCTCGCGAGCGCCCGGATCGAGTAGGGCCAGAGATTTCCAAGGGGGTTCCGCTTCCACATGGCGACGCAGAAGGAAGTCGCCATCCATCTCGACCTTTCGGATCGAAGCATCCGCGAGCTCGTCGAGCGGGGAGTGCTGCCGCGCACCGCGAAGGGCGGACTGGACCTCGAGGTCTGCCGCGTCGCGTACTTACGGCACCTCCGAGCTCGAGCCTCGGGGCGCGAGACGGGCGAGGAGGAGTTCAGCCTCGAGGGCGAGCGCGCCAGGCTCGCGAAGGAACAGGCCGATCGGTACGCGTTGAAGAACGCGACGTCGCGGCGCGAGCTCGCGCCCATGGACCAGGTCAACGCGGGCTACCTCGCGCTCTCGACCACGATCTCCCAGCGGATGCAGTCGCTCCCGCCGCGGCTCTCGATCGAGGTCGCGACGGAGTCGGATCCCGGTGTCTGCGAGGAGCTGATCGAGAAGGCGGTTCATGACGCCCTGCGCGAGCTCGCTGACGCAGGCCATAGCGAGCTGCTCCGAGAGCAGGCAGATCAGGATCGGGGTGGCGAACGCACTGGCCGCGATGCGGCCGGCGCCGAAGACGACGCCGAGGGAGTGGGCCGACCGCTTCCGCGTCGTGCCAAAGGGAACAAGCCAAGATCACGGGCGGTGGAGGCCGCATCCGTTCCAGATAGCCCCGCTCGAGGCCATCGGTCGCCGCGGCGTTGATAGCGTCCTCTACATCGGGCCGAGCCAGATCGCGGGCAAGACCGAGATCCTGCTGAACACGATCGGCCACTTCACGCACGCCGATCCGTCGCCGCAGATCTTCGTCACGTACAGCGTCGACATGGCGACACGGTGTTCGAAGCACCGCGTCGCGCCGATGATCCGCCAGGTCCCCGAGCTCCGTGCGCGCGTGAAGGACGCGCGCAGCCGAGACTCCGGCAACACGATCCTCGACAAGGAGTTCGACGGCGGTCAGCTCACTCTCGTCGGTGCGAACAGCCCCGCGGGCCTCGCGATGTACCCGAAGCGGGTGGCGATGTTCGACGAGGTGGATCGCTACCCGGAGAGCGCCGGCATCGAGGGCGACTCGATCGAGATCGCGCTCGCGCGCACGGCCGGGTTCCGGAACGCGGTCGTCGTCTACGTCACGTCGCCAGGCGACAAGAAGGTCAACCGCAGCTGGCGGCTCTGGAAGCTCACCGACCAGCAGGAATGGTCGATCCCGTGTGGCGACTGCGGGACGTTTCAGGCGCCGAGGTGGGCGCAGGTCCACTGGGACAATGACACCGACGGGACGCCGCTGACCGAGACCGCGCACTACGTGTGCGATCACTGCGGCTCGGTCTGGACGGAGCGCGATCGCTGGCGCGCGTGTGCGCGCGGCAAGTTCATCGCCACGGCGCCGTTCAAGGGCAGGCACGGCTTTCGGCTCAATGCGCTCGGCGTCGCCGGCCGCAGCCTGGCAAAGATCGTCGATCACTGGCTCCGGGTGCAGGGAAACCCGAACGAGCTCAAGGTGTTCACCAACACAGTGCTCACCGAGTGGTGGGAGAGCGCGGAGTCCGTGGACGACGATGCTCTGTACGCGCGGGCGCAGCGCGACAACTGGCTTCCCGCTCCGCGCATCGACGTCCCCGCTGGTGGCGCCGTGCTCACGCTCGGCGTCGACATCCAGAAGGACCGCGTCGAGTACGAGGTCGTCGTTTGGGGTCTGGGCGAGGAGTCGTGGAGCGTCGCCTACGGGGTAATTCCCGGTGACGTGCGGCAGGATCCACACGTCCTTGGGCAGCAGCTCGACGCGATCTTGGTCAAGCCCTGGATCCACGCGAGCGGGCATCCGCTTTGGATCCGCGCAGCATGCATCGACGCGAACTACGCGTCGCAGGCCGTCTATCGCTACACCGCGCCGCGACAGAGCCTCCCGACGCCGGCGGGCAAATCGCGGTTCGTGTTCGCGGTCAAGGGTATCTCGAGACACAGCGAGCCCGTCTGGCCGGCGAAGCCGACCCGGACGAAGCGCCGGAAGCGCGGCGACGTCCCAACGAACCTCTGGCTGATCAACGTCGACGCGGCCAAGATGCAGGTGCTCGGGCGCCTGGGGATCACCGATCCCGGACCCGGCTACTGCCACTTCCCGATCAGTCGGCCACGCGAGTACTACAAGCAGCTGACGTCCGAGACGTACGAGCTCCGCTGGCGCGCCGGCCGCCAGGCGGTGGTCTGGTCGCTGAAGTCCCCGGGCGCGCGCAACGAGCCCTTCGACTGCCGCGTGTACGCGTACTCCGCGATGGTTGGATTGCAGACGTCTCCGTTTCTTATGGACCTCACGCGCGAGGTGCGCGCCGTCGAAGGCCTCGCGCACATCGCGCCGTCGGACCCGAGCGGGGGAGGTCCCGCATCTCCTCCGCGCGCACCCGTGCAGCCGCGGCGGCGCAGAGTGACCTCGCGCGGGTACGAGGCCTGAGACATGCCCCGAACCTACGCGCAGCAGCTAGAAGACATCGACGCGGCGATCGCGGCGATCGAGACCCGGAACCAGAGCTACTCCATCAACGGCCGCTCGATGACGCGCGCGGACCTCGCGACGCTCTACGCCGAGCGCCGGCGCCTGCAGCCGCTGGCCGCGCGCGAGGCACGCGGCGGCGCGCGGATCCGGTACGGGGTGCCGACGTCGTGACCCAGGCGGTAACGATTTACGGCGCGGACGGACGGCCGATTCCGCGGCAGAGCTCGCGCGATCGCGCGATGAGGGCGGCGCTCCAGCACTTCGGGCCGGGCGGATTCTCCGGCGCGCGCGGCGACAAGCGGTCGCTCAAGACCTGGTGGCCGGGCTCGCGCAGCGCGGACTCGGACTCCGTCGGTGATCTCGAGGCGCTGCGCGGCCGCGCGCGCGACCTAGATCGCAACTCGCCGATCGCGGCCGGCGCGATCAACACGCCGGTCACGTCGATCGTCGGCCACGGGCTCGCGGTCAAGGCCACGATCAACCGCGAGATCTTGGGGCTCGACGACGCGGCGGCCGAGGCGTGGGAGCGCCGGGCCGAGCTGATCTTCGAGGTGTTCGCGCAGAACTGCGACATCACGCGCCGGATGCTCTTCGCGCAGCAGACCGAGCTCGCGCTTCGCTCCGAGCTGCAGAGCGGCGACGTCCTCGCGGTGCGGCGCTTCAAGCAGCGGCCCGGGAACCTGCTCGGTACGAAGATCCAGCTCGTCGAGGCGGACCGCATCTCGACGCCGCCGGCGATGGCCGCGAACCCGCGCGTGATCGACGGGGTCGAGCTCGACGACGACGGCGCGCCGGTCCGCTTCTGGGTCAGCAACCGTCATCCAAAGGAGCACCGGGGAGAGGTTCCGACCTGGACCTCCGTGCCGGCCTACTCGGCGCGTACGGGTGAGCCGACGGCGCTCTTCCTCGCGCACCTGCAGCGGCCGGGGCAGACGCGCGGCATCCCGTACCTCGCGCGCGTGATCGAACCGCTGAAGCAGATCGAGCGCCTCACCGAGGCCGAGCTCGCGGCCGCCGTGATCTCGGCGTTCTTCACCGTGTTCGTGACGACGGAGAACGCCCAGGGCCTCGCGAACCAGTCGACGGAGGACTCCTCCGAGTCTACCGATGGTCCGCTCGCGCCCGGCCACGACTACGAGATGGCGCCGGCGGCGATCGTGGACCTGGCCGAGGGCGAGTCGATCGAGACCGCGAACCCGAACCGACCCAACGCCCAGTTCGATCCGTTCTTCCTCGCGATCGCGAAGCAGATCGGCGTTGCGCTAGAGATCCCCTTCGAAGTGCTGATGAAGTGCTTCCAGGCGAGCTACTCGGCGTCGCGCGCGTCGCTGCTCGAGGCCTGGCGCGCGTTCCGCGCGCGGCGCGCGCGGCTCGTGAACCAGTGGTGCCAGCCGGTCTATGCGTGGGTGATCGAAGAGGCGATCGCGCGGGCGCTGCTCGCCGCGCCGGGCTTCTTCGAGGATCCTCTCGCGCGGCACGCGTGGCTCGGCGCCACCTGGACGGGCCCGAGCCCGGGGCAGATCGATCCGACGAAGGAAGCCGAGGCTGCGAAGCGGCTGATCGACCTCGGCGCGTCGACGTACACGCAGGCTGCAGCCGAGCTCACCGGCACGGACTGGGAGCGCAACCACGTGCGCTTGGTCAAGGAGACCGCAATGCGGCGCGCGGCGGGCCTGGACAAGGAAGCCGTCGCGGAGGGCATCGACACCGAGGTCTCGGAGCATGAGCCCGAGCCAAGCCAGGACGAGCCGGAGAAGGAAGACGCGTCATGACGCGAGCGCACGAGCTCCTCTCCAGTCCGTTCGCCATGGAGCAGCGAGCCTGGGCGGAGTTTGTCTGCCGGACCGTCGCGCTCGAGCGCAGCGATCCGCAGGCGTTCTTCTTGCTGCTTGAGCGAGAGAGCGACGACCCCGAGCTCGAAGTTCGGGACGGCGTTGCGGTGATTCCGATCAACGGCAGTCTGACGCGTCGCGAGTCGTTCTTCTCCGGTGGGAACTACCCGACGATCACGGCGCTCTTCAAGCAGGCCATCGAGCGTGCGGACGTGCGAGCCGTGGTCTTCAACATCGACTCGCCGGGCGGCGATGCCCTCGGTCTGGCCGAGCTCTCGGACCTGATCTTCTCGAAGCGCGGCGCGAAGCCGATCGATGCGGTGATCCGCGGCCTGGGTGCGTCGGCCGCCTACTTCATCGCGAGCTCGGCAGATGCGGTGTTCGGCGCGCGCGAGGCAATCGTCGGCTCGATCGGCACCATCATGACGCTCGTCGACTGGTCAAAGTTCGACGAGCGGATCGGGATCCAGGAGATCAACATCGTCGCGTCGCAGAGCCCGCGGAAGAACCCGGATCCGACGACGGTCGAGGGGCGCGCGCAGCTGCAGGAAGAGGTCGACGGGATCGCCGACGTATTCGTGCGCAGCGTCGCGCGGAACCGCGGCGTGAGCGTCGAGACGGTTCTCTCATCGTTCGGCCAGGGCGGCGTGTTCGTCGGCGACGCCGCGCAGCGCGCGGGCCTGATCGACGGCATCGCGACGCTCGACCAGGTGGTTGCCGCGCGCGCCGCGCGCCGGCCCGTGCAGTTCGCAACGCCGCTCGCGGCGTAGGGAGGCGAGGCAAGAATGCCCAGGAACACCGTCTTCGTCGACGAGATCACGGCGGGGTGGATCGCCGAGACGATCCCCGCGATCGCCACCTCCTTCCGGGAGGAGGGAGCGTCGACAGCGACCGCCGCCGCAGCCGCCGAGCGGGAGAACGCGGTCGCCGCGGCGCGCACCGAGGCCGCCACGGCCGAGCGCGAGCGGATCCTCGCGATCCAGCAGGCAACCCCCCGAGCGCACGCTGAGCTCGGCGCGCGGCTCATCGCCGAAGGCGTGCCGCTCGCGAGCGCGCACCAGCAGATCCTGGCGGCAATCAACGCGGCCGACGCAGCTCGCCGCGGCGCCCGGCTGGATGCTCTTCAGGAAGACGAGCAGGACCTGAACCCGCCGGCGCCGGGTCCGACGCCGGAGAAGAACGTCAACCAGGCCGCCAAGGATGCGGTCGCACTCGCCGTGAAGAACGGCGTGATCCGCTAGGAGGACTGCCATGAGCTCCGCCAGCTTCGCCACCACCAACTCCGCGCCCGACCGCCTGATCGCCGGCGACTACCCGATCACGACCCGCAAGGTCGTGATCGACACCGGCGTGCTCGCGCGCGGCTCGGTGCTCGGTCAGATCACCGCCAACGGCAAGTACATCCTCTCGCTGTCGGGTGCGTCGGACGGGTCGCAGGTGCCGCGTGCGATCCTGGCCGAGGCGGTCGACGCCACGGCCGCGGACGTCGAGGCGATCGTGTACGAGTCCGGCGAGTTCAACGACACCGAGATCGTGCTGGGCACCGCCCACACCGTCGCGAGCGTCCGCGAGGGTCTGCGCGACCTGAACATCTACCTGCGCACGCCGGTCGCGGCGTAGCCGCCCCCGAAGTCGTCCACCTCGGCCGCGCCGCTGCGGCCCGCCTGAGCCTCTGTCGAGGCAGGAGACCCGACCATGGATCTGTTCACGACCAACGCTCTCGTCGCCCTCGTGGAAGACCTGCGCGCGCGACCGGCGCCGGTGTCGCTGCTCAGTCTCTTCTTCCCGGCGATCATCGAAGAGGCCACGGAGGAGATCCACTTCGACACCGAGGACAAGCCGCGGCGCCTCGCGCCCTTCGTGAGCCCGCTCTCGCAGGGCAAGGTGGTCGAGGCGCTCGGTTTCGCGACGAAGACCTTCAAGCCCGCCTACGTCAAGGACAAGCGGGTCTTCGACGCGAACCGGCCGCTGAAGCGCATGATGGGCGAGGCGCTGACCGGCAGTCTGTCGCCGGAGCAGCGGATCCAGATGCATCTGGTCATGCAGCTCGCCGACCAGATCGCGATGATCCGGCGCCGCAAGGAGGTCATGGCCTCTGAGGTCCTGCGCACGGGCTCGTGCGTGATCGCCGGCGACGAGTACCCGTCGGTGACCGTGAACTTCGGCCGCGCGGCCGCGCTCACGAAGACCCTGACCGGCGGCGCCGCGGAGTGGGACGACGCGGGCATCGACCCGATCAACAACATCGAGGACTGGGCCCTCGAGGTGCTGCAGCTCTCCGGGGCCGCGCCGACCGACGTCGTGTTCACGGTGGCCGCTTGGCGGAAGTTCAAGTTCGACTCCACGGGTGCGATCCGCACGCACTTCACCGCGGCGATCGATCTCTCCCGCGCCAAGGACCAGTCGTCGATCGACGTCGGTCCCCGCCCTGGCACCGGCTGCGTCTTCCGCGGCGAGCTCGGGAACCTGCGGCTCTGGACGTACGCCGACTGGTACGTCGACTCCGCGGGCGTCGAGCAGCCGATCATGCCTGCCGACAGCCTGATCATGGGCTCGGCGAGCATCGAGGGCGCGCAGTGCCACGGCGCCGTGCGCGACGAGGAGGCCGGCTACCAGGCGATGGAGTTCTTCCCGAAGAGCTGGCTCCAGCAGGATCCCTCGGTCCGCTACCTGATGACGCAGAGCGCACCGCTCGTCGTGCCGTTCCGGCCGAACGCGTCCCTCGCCGCCGTCGTCACCTGATCCCTGGCGCGCCTGGAGCGCGCGCTCGAAGGAGAACTGCATGAAGGTCGTTTCCGACACGACGCTCGTCGTGAAGAAGGGCAGCGGCGTCGTCGAGTATCCGCCCGGCACCGTCGTCGAGTACGGAAAGGAGCAGGCGGAGGAGCTCGTATCGCGCGGGTACGCGCGCGAGTACGTCCCCGAGGCGCCCCCGGAGGCCTCGGCGGCCGCGGACAAGACGCCGAAGGGCGAGAAGCCCGCGAAGTAGCCCGTGCCCGCCGAGACCGAGGAGGATCGCCTGGCGTTCCTCCACACCGACGAGTTCGGGGTCTCGGTCGAGGTGCGACCGCCAGACGACGATCCGTTCACCGTCGCGGCTCAGTTCGACGGTGAGCACCTGGTCGTCGACCAGTCGGAATCCGGCATCTCGACGTCGGACCCGCAGATCCTCTGCCGCTCGAGCGACGTCGCCGACGTGCAGCTGAACTGGATCGTCGCGATCGCCGGCCTGGAGTACGTGGTAGCCGGCGTGCAGCCGGACGGGACGGGGATGACCCGACTCCAGCTGCAGTTGGTGTGACCGATGCCAGGTCCTGACGGTCTCTCGATCACCACCGGCGGTCTGTTCACGCCGCAGGGGCTCCAGCTCGCGACCAGCGGGCTCTTTACGACCTCGATCAATCCCGACCTACACCCGCGCACGCGGATTCGGCAGTACATCGTGCAGAAGCTCCGGGTAGCCGCGACCGGTGCCGAGGAGCGCGTGCACGCCGAGCGCGTCGATCCGATCCAGGCGCGCGAGCAGAAGTGGGATCTGCCCGCCGTCAACGTCTACACCCGGGACGAGACGTCAGAGGTCTGGTCGGAATCGCCTCGCACGTACAAGCGCGTGGTCGAGGTCGTGATCGACTGCATCGTCGGCGCGCGCGATGCGGAGGACCAGGTCGACCAACTCGCGCTCGAGATCGAGCAGCTGATTTCCCCAGATCTGCGCTTGGGGCAGTGGGCGGACGACGTGGTCCTGCGAGCCACACCCACGGACTTCGATGGCGCTGGGCTGAAGAAGTTCGGCGTCGCGCGCGTGACCTACCTGGTCACCTACGGGACCGAGGCCGTCGTCGAGCCCGTCGAACCCCTCCTGACGATCCGCAACGAGTGGAACTTCACGGCGCCCGACGCCCAAGCCGAGGCCGTCGACCAGATCGACTTCGAGGAGACGTGATGGAGATGCTAGGAGACGTGATGGAGATGCTCTTCGTGCGCCCCGCGCCTGGCATGCGGGTGCGAGATCCAGCCACGCGCGCTCCGATCCCGGAGGAGGGCGTGCTCGTTCCGCACACCGGCTACTGGGAGCGGCGCATCCGCACGGGCGACGTCGTCGTCGCGGAGCCGCCGGTCGCTCCGCAGCCCAAGTCGAAGAGCAAGGAGTAGCCCGTGCCCATCTCCTTCGAACGCATCCCGGTCAACCTGCGCGTGCCGGGCGTCTTCGCCGAGTTCTCGACCGCGAACGCGAGCCGCGGCCTGGTCGGGATCCCGTACAAGATCCTCGTGATCGGGCAGCGCCACTCGACGGGCACCGTCCCCGCGCTGACGCCGGTGCGTGTCACGAGCGCCGACGAGGCGAAGTCCTTCTTCGGCCATGGATCGATGCTCCACGCGATGTTCGTCGCGCTCAAGGCCGTGAACCGCTTCACGGAGTCCTGGGCGATCGCCGTGAACAACGACCCCGGCGCGAACGCGGCGACCGGCGGCTTCACGATCAGCGGCACGCCGACCGCGGCTGGATCCGTCGCCTTCTACATCGCCGGCACGCGCATCCCGATCGCCGTCACCACGAGCTCCACGGCCGCCGGCATCGCGACGGCGCTCATCAGCGCGATCAACGCGGATGCGAACCTCCCCGTCACCGCGAGCTCCGGCGGCTCGGGCATCGCGCTCGTGACCGCGCGGCACCCGGGCGAGGCTGGGAACGACCTCGATCTCCGCGTGTCGTACTACGACGACGAGAGCCTGCCGACCGGCATCACCGTCTCGCCCTCGGCCATGGCCAGCGGCGCCGTTAATCCGAGCATCGCAGGCGTGATCGATGCCATGGGCGACGAGTGGTACAACGTGATCGCGATGGCCTACACGGACAGCGCGAACCTCGCGCTGCTCGAGGCGGAGCTCCACGATCGCTGGGGCCCGGAGCGGCCCATCGAGGGGCACGCGTTCACGGCGCGTCGCGGCACGCAGGGCGAGCTCGGCACCTTCGGGGACAGCCGGAACTCGCCCCATGTCACCTGCATCGGCATGCCGCCGATGCCCTCGCCGCCATACCAGGTCGCGGCCTCGGTCGCCGGCCTCGTCGGCGACCACGGGCAGCGCGACCCCGCGCGGCCGTTCACCACGCTCGCGATGTCCGGGATCATCGGCCCGAAGCCGGTCGACCGCTTCACCCACGCCGAGCGCAACCTCCTCCTCTACGACGGGATCTCGACGTTCATCGTCGACCCGGGCGGGATCAGCCGGATCGAGCGGCTGATCACGACCTACCAGCGCAACGACGCCGGCCTCCCCGACGAGAGCTATCTCGCGGTGAACTCGGTCCTGACGCTCGGCTACCTGCGGTACTCGTTCCGCGCGCGCTTCGCGCAGAAGTTTCCGCGCCACAAGCTGGCTAGCGATGGCACGAACTTCGGGCCCGGCCAGGCCGTGATCACCCGGAAGATCGCGAAGGCCGAGGCGATCGCACTGTTCGTCCAGTGGGAGACGGCGGGCCTCGTCGAAGGCATCTCCCAGTTTAAGGACGAGCTCATCGCGGAGCGGAACGCGAACGACCCGAACCGGCTGGACATGCTCCTGCCGCCAGACCTCGTGAACCAGCTGATCGTGGTCGGCGCGCAGTTCGGCTTCGTCCTCTAGGAGGTCTGCATGATCCGCGTCGGCCTGGTCGCGTTCAAGATCGACGGCACGCAGTACGCCATCACAGGCGACTTCACCCTGAACCCCGGCGGCACGCGCAAGGAGGAGCTCGTCAGCTCCGATCGCACCGTCGCGTTCAAGCACAACTACCAGCCGGCGATCCTCGAGGGTGAGGTGCGCGACCGAGGCGACCTCGACGTCAAGACGCTGCTCGAACTCGAGGACGTGACGCTCACCTGCGAACTCGCGAACGGAAAGGCCTGGGTGCTCTCCAGCGCGACGCAGACGTCGGAGGGGAATGTGAACCTCTCAGAAGGCTCGATCCCGATCCGCTTCGTGGCCGAGCGCGCCGAAGAGATCGCGTAGTGGAACGGCGCAGCACCAAGGTCACGCTCGAGCAGCCCGTCGAGGCGAACGGCGAGACGATCTCCGAGCTCACGATCTTCGAGCCCGCCGCGCGCGAGTGCGAGGCGATGGATCGCGGGAAGGGCGAGATCCAGAAGGCCAACCACCTGCTCGCCGCGTGCGCGCGGGTCCCGTACTCGACGATCCTTCTGCTCTCCGCGCGCGACTACCAGAGCGCGATGGAGGCCCTGGGCGAGCTGGGTTTTTCCCAGCCCGAGGCCTCGCCCGAGCCCTCGGAGTAATCCCGCGCGACTGGGCCGACGCCATCGGCGTCATCGCGTACGTCTTCCACTTCCCCCCCGAGGCGCTCTGGGGCATGACGGTGCGAGAGCTCAGGTTCTGGCTCGCGCGCGCGGAGCACATCCATGCCGAGCAAGCTAAACCCGGTCACGATCGTCCTGCGCGGCGTCGATAGGGTCACCGGCACCGCGAACAAGGTCGCGACGCGACTGAAGGCGATGCAGAAGCCGGTGCGTGACCTGTCGCGCGCCCTCTCAGAGCTGAACAAGCAGAGCGGCTTCTCGCGCGTGATGGACAAGGCAACCGCGCTCGGCTCGAGCTTCGCGCGGCTCGCGCGCAACGCGCTCCTCGCGGGCTCTGCGATCGGCGTGGCTGCCGTCGCCGGCATGCGGCGGTTCATCTCGAGCGCCGACGCGCTCGACGAAGCCGCCGCGGCGGCAGGCGTCTCGGTCGAGAAGCTGCAGGAGGTACGCTTCGCGGGCTCGTTCGCCGGGCTGGGCGAGGCGCAGGTCGACAAGCTGATGGTCCGCTTCAGCCGCACGCTCGGCGAGGTGCGCCGCGGTACGGGCGCCCTCACAAACGTCCTGAAGAAGTCAAACCCCGAGCTGCTGAAGCAGTTCCGCGCGGTGAAGTCGGTCGACGAGGGGTTCACTCTCTTCATGCGCACGCTGGACCAGATCCCGGACCAGCGCCTGCGCAACGTCTTCGCGGTCGCCGCGGCTGGAACGGGCGCAGAGCGGCTCACGCTCATCGCCGACAGCTACGAGATGCTCACCCAGAAGGCGCGCGACGCGGGCGTCATCATGGACCGGCAGACCGTCGACCAGGCTGTGCGCGCGCAGGCCGAGCTGCAGGAGCTCGGTGCTGTCGTGCAGGGGCTCGGCATCCAGATCGGCGGTGCGCTGCTTCCCGTCGTCCTCGAGATCACGGGCAAGATCCGCGAGTGGATCAACGAGAACCGCGACCTCATCAAGACGAAGGTGCCAGAGTTCGCGCGCGAGCTCGCGACGCAGGTGCGCGAGGTATCCCGCTGGCTGTTTGACGTGACTCCGAAGGCCGTCGCGTTCGTGGACTCGATCGGAGGGCTGAAGACGGTCCTCGCGGGGATCGCTGCTGTGATCCTCGGCCCCGTCATCGCGTCGTTCGTCAGCCTCTCCGCAGTTCTGCTCACGACCCCGTTTGGCGGGGTCCTCATCGGTCTCACCGCAATCGGCGCCGCGATCGCGGCGATCTACCTGAACTGGGACAGGCTGAAGGCAAGCTTCGCCTCGGTGCCCGACTGGGTGAAGGGCGTCTGGAGCGGCGCCATCTCGCCGACCGCGGCCGGAGCGCCGGAGGCGCTCGATCTCATGAAGACGAGCTTCTTCGGCGGCGGACGGCAGGAGGTCGGCGGGACCGTGCGCCTCGAGATCTCCGGCGCGCCGGTGAAGAACAAGGGCATGGAGTCGTTCGGAGGTCTTGGCCTCGAGCTCCTGGGGCCGTCGCTCGCCGGCGGGTTCTAGATGCCTTGGCAGGACGAGCTCCGCCCGGCGAGCTTCCGGAACGTCCCATTCCACACGCGCTCCGCTGACGTAGGCGGCGGGAAGCGCGGGCAGCTGCACGAGTACCCCAACCGCGACATCCCGTACTTCGAAGAGCTCGGGCTGCGGGGCGAGGAGTTCTCGCTCGACGCATACGTCATCGGGCCCGAGTACATGCGCTCGCGCGACGCGCTGCTCTCGGCGCTCCGGAAGCGCGGGGCCGGGACGCTCGTTCATCCCTACCGCGGCACGGTCGACGTCGTTGCGACCGCCTGGTCGATCCGAGAGTCGACCGAAGCCGGCGGCATGGCCGTCTTTTCGGTCACCTTCGTCGAGTCCGGGAAGAACACCTTCCCGAACACGACGCCGCGCACCGGGGACATCCTCGAGAGCGCAGCGCAGAGCGCGAGCGACGCGGTGTCTGCCTCGTTCGTGCAGCGCTTCTCGACCTCGGACGCGGTGCAGTGGGTCGTCGACGACAGTGCCGATGTCGTCCGGTCCGTCGCGGCGGTCCTCGAGGTCGCCCCGGAAGGCCTCGGCGGCATCAGCGGAGACCTGGCCGGCTACGCGCGCACCGTCGCGCGACTGGCGATCGACGCGGCGGAGCTGGTCGCCGATCCTTCCGCACTCGCGGGGCGCGTGATCGAGGCCTTCGCGGAGCTAGGCGGGCTGTCGGTCGCCGGCGACTCGGTGCTGTACGCCTTCGAGACGCTGTCGCAGTTCGGGGCAGAGCTGCTCCCGATTCCAGAGTCGACCCCGAACCGGCAGCGCCAGGCGGCGAACCGCGGGAGGCTGGTCGATCTGACGCGCCGCGCGGCCGCGATCGAGGCCGCGCGCGCGGGCATGATCGTGCCGATCTCGAGCTACAGCGACGCCCTCTCGGTGCGCGAGCGCGTGCTCGCGGTGATCGATCGCGAGGCCGGGGCCGCCGGGGAGATCGACGACGTCGACGGCTACCGCGCGCTGCGCGCGCTCGGCCTGGCCGTCGTCGCGGACTTCCGCGCGCGAGGCGCGACCCTCGCGGAGAGCGCAACCGTGGTTCCGACGCAGACGATCCCCGTCCTCGTCCTCGCCAACCGGTACTACGGGAACGTGGACCGCGCGGAGGAGATCGTCTCCCGCAACCACATCCGACATCCCGGCTTCGTCCCGGGTGGGCGACCGGTCGAGCTCCTCGGTGCCACCGGATGACGTGACGCTGCGCGTCCGCGGCCTGGCGTACGGCGGCTGGCGGAACGTGTCGATCAGCCGCTCGATCGAGAACGTGTGCGGGGCATTCTCGGTCTCCGTCTCCGAGCGCTGGCCGGGGCAGCCCACCGCGCGGCCGATTCGGCCGGGCGATCCCGTGAGCGTCGCGATCGACGAGGACCTCGTAATCACCGGGCACGTCGACCAAGTGCAGAACTCGCTCGGCGCCGAAGTCCACACGGTCAGGGTGAGCGGCCGAGACGCGGCCGCGGACCTCGTCGACAGCGCGCCTGACCTCCCACCGAACGAGTGGCACGGAATCACGGTGCTCGAGCTCGCACAGATCCTGGCAAAGCCGTTCGGGGTTCCCGTGCGCAGCGAGGTCGGCGACGGCCGCGCGCTTCCGAAGGTCGCGCTGAACCCGGGAGAGTCGGCGTGGTCGCTCCTCGAGGAGCGCTGCCGCTACGAGGGCTTCCTGCTTGTGAGCGATGGCCGCGGCGGGATCGTGCTGACCCGCGCGGCCAGCGCGCGCGCGACGACGGCGATCGTCGAGGGCGACAACATGCTCTCGGGCACGCTCGCGCTCGACTGGAGCGAGCGGTTCAGCCAGTACATCGTGAAGGGCCAGCTGCAGGGCACAGACTTCTTCAGCGGCGAGGCGGCCTCTGAGCCCGCGGGGTCTACGACCGACGCGGAGATTCAGCGCCATCGTCCCCTGGTCGTCATCGCGGCGACCGGAGCGGACGCGCGCCACTGTGCGGACCGGGCTAGGTGGGAGGCTGCGGTCCGAGCCGGGCGCGGAGCGCGAGCATCGGTGACGGTCGAGGGCTGGCGTTCAGGGGGGGGCCAGCTCTGGCCCATCAACGCTCTGGTCGCGCTCCGTAGCCCCACGCTCGGGATCAACCGCGAGATGCTGATCAGCGAGGTCTCGTTCTCGAAGGGGGACGGTGGCACGCTGACAACGCTCTCGCTCGTGCGGCCCGAGGCGTTCGCGCTCTTGCAGCAGCCCGAGCTGCCCGCCGGCGGGGAGGGCTTCGACGACTTCGGGTTCGAGGGCTTCGACGTAGCGGAGCCTGCGTAGGTGGCCTCGCTCTCCGCGCCGCGCGCGCTCGCGCGCGTCGCCAACCGCGTGCGGATGCTCGTCGCGCGCGCGGTGATCCGGCTCGTGAACGACGCGGCAGGGATCCAGGTCGTGCAGGTCTCTGCTCTCCAGGGCGAGACGCGCGCGCAGCTCGAGCGGTTCCAGGAGTACGGAT
>Ga0187892_10005163_pt1 | contig 20870 bp, 19 predicted proteins | sample MA1701073metaG_FD_139345 | JGI IMG/M metagenome (GOLD analysis project Ga0187892, IMG submission 139345) | Bio-ooze microbial communities from a basaltic lava cave in the Kipuka Kanohina Cave System on the Island of Hawaii, USA - MA170107-3 metaG ... | reverse complement strand
TCCACAGCGCTGGTGGTCCTGGGAGACGCGGACACCGTTACCCCAGTTGATACCGCAACCAAGCTCGCCACAGCGATCGGCGCCGAGGTCCTGCTGGTCCGCGACGGTGGACACGCACTCCCCTGGGAAAGCGGTTGGCAAGAACGAGCGACCGAAGTGCATCGCTGGCTCATTCGCACGCTCGGTGATCCACTGCTGGCAACACTGGATGAGGAGGAATGAGCTTGAAGCCACGGGTATGGAGGGCCATCGGGTTGATGTCCGGCACGTCAACTGACGGCATCGATGCCGCCTTGGTGACTCTCGTGGAACGAGAGGCCGGCTATCGTATCCGCGACGCCCGGTTCGAAACGACGCGATACAGGCCCGCTCTCCGACAGCGTCTGCTCGCCGCGGCTGAAGGAGTGCCGTTGTCAGCAGAGCAACTGGGCCGCCTGAATTCGGATCTCGGGCTGACGCTCGCCGCAGCCGTCGCGCGGCTGCGAAAACATGGCCGCGAGAAAAACGTGGACCTGGTTGGATCTCACGGACATACGATTTTTCACGGCCCACCGGGACCCGGATCTGGAGTTCCGAGCACATTGCAGATCGGCGAGCCGGCGTTCATCGCCGAACGTTCCGGGGTCACGACGATCGCCGACTTCCGGCCGGCGGATGTCGCCGCGGGAGGTCAGGGAGCGCCGCTCGTTCCGTATGTGCATGCCTTGCTTTTCCGCGATTCGCGGCGCAACCGCGCGATCCACAATCTCGGCGGCATTTCGAACGTCACCTTCATTCCTGCCGGCAGCCGACGCGAAGTCATCGCCTTCGATACGGGTCCGGCAAACATGGTGATCGATGCCGTCACCAGTGCGGTAACGCAGGACCGTCTGCACTTCGACCGGAACGGAAAGCTCGCCGCAGCGGGCGAGGTCGACAGCGTGATTGTCCGTGAGCTTCTGCGTCATCCGTTCCTGCGCCGCCAACCGCCGAAGAGTACCGGCCGCGAGGAATTCGGCGCGGCTTTCGTCAAGGCCTTCCTGCGCAGGGCGGAAGGCCGACGGCTTTCTCCTGAAAGCACCGTCGCCACCGCCACCGCGTTTATCGCGGCATCGATCGCTAGAGCATATCAGGAGTTCCTTGCACCGATCGGCGCCGTTGACGAAGCATATTTTTGCGGCGGCGGCAGCCGCAATCCGACGCTCCTGGCGATGTTGAGCTCAAAGCTGGGTATTGCCCACATCGGGGTTACGGACGACCTCGGCGTGAACGCGCAGGCACTGGAGGCGATCGCGTTTGCCGTGCTCGCGGTCGAGTGTATCCGCGGCCGCGCTGCCAACCTGCCGGCCGTGACGGGGGCTGGCCGGCAAGTGATTCTGGGCAAGGTCGTACCCGGTACACCGGACTCGTTTAGCCGCCTGCTCGCGAAAGCACGCTGAGGGGCAGTTCTCGTATCTTGTATCTCGTATCTGGTAACTCCGGGGGCCGCGACCAGATACCCAACAGGAGATACAGCAGCTCAGAGGCTCAGATCATCGAAGCGGTCGTTCAACGCGCGCCACTTGCGGTATGCCACGTCGTAGCGTTCGTGGCGCTCGCGATGCGGATCGACACCGCGATGACGCACCATGCGCGCTTCGACCGTCTCCAAGGGTACACCCTCGATACAAGCGGCGACGAGTATGGCGCAACCGAGCGCAGCGCTCTCCGGTTCTTGCGCCACGCGCACGGGCACTCCGACCACATCGGCGATCGCCTGGGTGGCAGCGTCGCTGCGGGACATTCCGCCACTAACGGCCAATTCCGGACTGGCTCGACCGGTAACCGCCGCCAGCTGCTCCAGGTTGCCCCGTAGAGCGAAGGCCAGGTTTTCCAGAAAACCCTGCACGATCGCGGCGCGATCCGGGCGCACGTGCATGGCGGGAAATGGGAAAAGAATACCACCGAGCCGGCTCATGTTCATCTTTGTCAGGTTGAAGATCGAAGGCCCGATGAACATCGTGGTCGGAGACGGTTCTCGCTCGCGCACGAGGGTTTCGCCGAAGGCATAGAGCTGATCGCGAGGCAGACCGCCGCTGAGCAGGTCGAGCAACCACAGATACGCATCGCCGGTATCGCCCGCGTTGCTCTCGAGCACCCACCGGTTTGGAACGACGTGGCACCCAACCCACAGCGTCGAGGCCGGATCGAAAACCGGCTCCCCGACAACCGTCTGCACCGGCGTCGTCGTACCTAACGTCGCGCCGGTGGCGTTTGGCTCGATCGCACCGGCACCAAGAAGTGAGCACTGAGTATCCGCTCCGCCCACGAATACTGGAGTTCCTTCACGCAGCCCTGTGACCGCCGCCGCTTCCCGACTGATGCTGCCGACGCGCTCACCGCAACGCAGCAACGACGGCAGCACGTCTATTGAAATATCGAAGGCCGCGAGGATCTCATCGGACCAGCAGCGACGCCGCAGATCGAACATCATCGACTCGGTCGCATTCGACGGCTCCGAGCAGATCTCACCCGTCAGACGGTATGTAATCCAATCGTTCAGCATGAGAATCTTGGCGACGTGTCCGGCGTCGTGTTTGCGGAACCAGAGATATCGCGCCAGCGGAAAGATGAACGGCGCGGAATGGCCGGTGATCTCGTAAAGGCGCTCGCCGAGCTGACCGAGGACGTCGAGCCCCTCGTTGAACCCGCGAGCGTCGAGGTTTGGGCCGGCGTAGATTTCGTCGCCGGCGCCGTCCAAGAATACGCATCCTTCCCGCTGACTGGTGCAGCTGACGCCAATGACCTCTCCGCTGGCAGCCGTTGCCTTTTCCAACGCCAGCCGAACGCAGCGGCAGAGAATCGCCCAGAACTCGTCAGGGTCGAAGGAGAATTGCTTGACGACCGGGAAGTCGGGGTTCTCGCGTACCTCGTACGTCCACGCTTCCCGGTGTTCTCCGAGGCGTTTGCCGTGTTCGTCGAACACGACGCACTTGCCACCGCCGGTTCCGGCGTCGAGTACGACGATGGCCGCCATCAGGGTTTCGCTGGAGGTCGTGCCACCGGTCACGCAGCGTCAAGCATCGAGTACGCGCGTTCCCAACACTTCGGGATTCACGATGTATGCCGGCCGTTCGCCGCGCAGGTATGCTTCGATGCCATCGACGATCATGCGGGATTGATGGCGCACGACATCGCGCGTCGCTCCGCCCAGATGAGGCGATACCAGGACATTTGGAAGCTCGAGGAATCGGTTTCCGGGTTGGACCGGCTCCTCGCGAAGAACGTCGAGGGCGGCGCCTGCGAGATGCCCGTTCTTGAGCGCCTCGTAGAGAGCGTCTTCATCGACGATCGAGGCACGCGCCAGGTTGAGCATGTAGGCCCCGGCGCGCAGCAGCCCGATCTCACGTCGGCCGATCAAGCCAAAGGTCTCAGGCATTGCCGGACAATGGACGGTCACGATGTCCGATTGCCGCATGAGGTCGTCGACACTGACCCGCTCTGCATTGTGGGCCGCCAGCACCTGCGTGTCGACGTAGGGGTCGTAGGCGAGGATACGCGAGCCAAAGCCCTGCAAACGCTTGGCGACGGCGCGGCCGATGGCACCTAGCCCGACGATGCCGACGGTCATTCCACCTAGCTCGAAACCGCCGTAGCGCTCGTAGGCGCCGAGATAGTCTGCAGTGCTCTCAAAGCGCATCTCCCCTTGCCGCAAGAGCAGGTTCACGGTCACGATGCTGCGCAGTAGTGCCAGCATATAGCCAAGCGTCAGATCGGCAACGGCGTCGGCATTGCGCGCCGGGGTGAACAAGACTGGAACTCCCAACCGCGTAGCTCGTTCGATGCCGACGTTGATCGGGTCGCCTCGACAGCAGCCGATCAACGTCAGATCGCAACGATCGAAAACATCGTCATGCACCAGATCGGCTTCGATGATCAGGACATCGGCGCCGGCGTTGTGAATGCGCTCCGCGAACTCCTCTCCGTTGTAGAAGATTCGCTTGCTTTCCCGCCAGTCGGAATACTCCACCGGCATGTGCCGCCGCAGGCGTTCGAGACCGGCGGAGTCGAAGGTTGCGGTCACCAGGGCCTTCATGACGCGCGGCTTCGCCCCAGAAGCATCGGTACGAGACTGATGATGTACTCGCGCACCTTGGCGCGTACAGCGGGATCGTAAACGCTGCCGCCGAGCAGCGTCGTGAAGTGGCGGCTGTCGAGCAAATAGACCAGAACAACGCCATAGATAGTCAACATGAACAGGTGCGACTCGAACTCGCTGAGCTTGCGTCGGCTGTGCTCTTCCATCCAGTGACCGAAGGTCGTCCACGCGGGAACCAGGATGTCGCGTTCGATGGCCACCTCGCCCTCATCGTTCTCCAGGAGTCGCCGGACGAGGAGCTTGGGAACATTGGGATGTTCGGCGAAGTAATCGAACAGCGTGCCCATGGACGTCTCGACCACGGCTCGGCTGCTCTTGGAGCTGGCAAGGTTTTCGGGGATCGAGCTGCGGACCAGCTCCAGGATGCGATCGTAGATGTTCTGGAAGACGGCGAAGTAGAGAGTCTCCTTCGACTCCCAATGATAGTGCAGGCTGGAGATGTTCACTCCGGCGGTCGCTGCGATCTCTCTCGTCGATGCACCGGCGAAGCCCTTCGCTGCGAAGATCTGTTCGGCTGTCGCCAGAATGCGCGCTTTCGTCGAGGCTGGCGCTTCACGCGCCTTTTGCAGGGCGGATCTCATCTGAAAATTCGGGCTTACGATTAAATCGATTGATCCAACGTTTAAGGAACCCGTCGCGCCATGTCAAATCCGTTCTCGACACCTCCGAGCTTCGGATTCCGGTGAGTTGACTTTGAGGTGACACATCGCTAGCCAGCTAACCGTCACTTGGCGAGAAGCAGTGGGGAAAACCGACCACCACAAGCAACAGATCTTGGCTCGGAGCATACCAACGCTCATGGATGATCTACTCGGCATGAAACGGCCCGAAGACGAAGGCGACTGGGAAGAGGACGACGACGAGGACGATCTCGACGACGACCTCGACGATGACGATGATCTCGACGAGGACGATGACCTCGACGAGGACGATGAAGACGACGATTTCGAGGATGAGCTCAGCGACCTCGACGACGACGTTGATCTCGAAGAAGACGATGAGGACCTCGACTTGAGGTTGCACTCGGCCGCATGCGCGTAGTGATCCAACGCGTCGCCAATGCCCGCGTGACGGTCGATGGCGAAGCGGTTGGATCGATCGGTGCGGGATTGCTGGCGTTTCTCGGAATCCACGTCGACGACGACGAGGCGGACGCCGATTGGCTGGTCGATAAGATGCTCGACCTGCGTATCTTCCAGAGCGCCGACGGCAAATTCGACCAGTCCTTGCAGGAAGCCCGGGGAGAGTTACTAGTCGTCTCTCAGTTCACTCTCCTCGCAAATACTCGGAAGGGCCGCCGCCCCTCGTTCACCGACGCCGCGCGCCCGGAACAGGCCATCCCACTTTACGAGCGTTTCACCGACCGGGCTCGCGCGCACGGCGTACCGACAGCCACCGGACGGTTCGGCGCCTCCATGCAGGTGGCCATGGTCAACGACGGCCCGGTTACCGTCATTCTCGACACTCGAGATCGCTGATGACAAGCGCCGGTTTCTATTCGATCCATACCGACAAGCTGACTTTCCGCGCCGACGGCCGCTGGTACGCCGACGACGAGCCGGTCGTCCACCCCAAGCTGGCATTGCTGTTCAGTCGATACCTCCGACACAAACCTGGGGGAGGCTACGAGATATGGATCGACGAGCGCTACCACGCCGACGTCGATGTCGAGGACACGGCGTATGTCGTCGCTGCCGTCGATGCCGACCCACTCGACGACCTGTATATCGAGCTCAACGACGGATCGACAGAACGCCTGGACCCGGAAAGCCTGGAGGTCGGCGATCACGACGTTCTGTATTGTCGGGTAAAAGGCGGTCGCGAGCGCGCACGGTTTCTCCGCGCACCCTATAACCAGCTCGCCAACAGAATCGGACAGAACGAAGCCGCTCACTTCGTCCTTCGCTGTGGTGGAAAGCTCCACATCGTCCACACGACCTGAGGCAGACCCACTGCTTCACGTCGTTCTGGTTGCTCCCGAGATCCCACCAAACACGGGAAGCATCGCGCGCCTTTGCGCCGCAACCCGCATCCGCTTGCACCTCGTTCGCCCGCTCGGATTCTCGCTCGACGATCGCTACCTCAAACGCGCCGGGCTCGACTACTGGCCGCACGTCGACGTCGTCGTGCACGACGATTGGAATGCTTTGCAACGTCACTTCCCAGACGCGCGCACCCACTTCTTCTCGGCACGCGCGCAGCGGAGCTACACGTCTGTCAGCTACGAAGCGGGAGATTGGCTCGTCTTCGGCTCCGAGACCAAGGGCCTGCCCCCCGAACTGCTGGCGAAGCACCGCGACGAAACTTGGCTCATTCCTATCTTCAGCCCGCACGTCCGGAGTCTCAATCTCTCCAACGCGGTATCGATCGTCGTCTACGAAGCCATGCGACAGCTAGGACGGCTTCAGTGATGCAAACCCACGCGGTTCACGACCGCGTTCTCGAGTTCATACACGGTTCGAGCACCGCATGCTTCGGCATGCTCGCCCTCGAAGTCTTCGCCCATCAGTTCGAGATGATCCCTGCCTACCGGCGGGTTTGCGAAGCACGCCGGCAGACACCGGACACGGTGGCCGACTGGCGGCGGATTCCACCTGTTCCGACGTTGGCCTTCAAAAGAGTCGATCTGTGCTGCGCACCGGCCGATCGCATCTTTCTGACCACAGGGACGACCGAGGGAGCCGACCACCGTGGGCGGCACGCGATGCCAGATCTACGCTTGTACCGCGACGCCAGCATGACCGCGATGAAGGAGCTAGTCTTCCCCGACGTGGACCGCATACGTGTCCTTTCGCTGATCGCGCCGGCGGCCGACCGGCCGGAATCGTCACTGGCGCAGATGGCCGATTGGGCACTCAACGTCTACGGTACCGATGCCAGCGGTGGCTTCGTACGCGGCGGGATTCTCGACTTCGAAAGCTTCGCCGAGGCACTGCGGGAAGCTGCGCATAGCGGCGAGCCCGTCTGCATTCTCACTACCACCGCTGCATTGATTCGCTTCTTCGATCGGTGCCGCGATGAAGGCTGGTCGTTTCGACTGTCGCACGGCAGCCGCTTGATGGACACCGGAGGCGACAAGGGTGCGCCGCGCGTTCTATCGCGCAACGGTCTGCTGCACGCGGTGTGGCAGACTTTTGCGATTCCCGGCTACTTCTGCGTCAACGAGTACGGTATGGCCGAGCTGTCCTCGCAATTCTACGATAATGTCATCCGCGATCGGGTCGCCGGTCGCTTCTCCTATCGAGCCAAGATCGGACCCGCTTGGACGCGAACGCGGGTGATCCATCCTGAGACCCTCGATGACACAGAGGACGGTGAGCCCGGTCTTCTTTGCCACGTCGATCTGGCAAACGCCGGAACGGCTTTGGCCGTCTTGACCGAGGATATTGGCAGAACCGTGGCCGATGGGTTCGAATTGCTGGGGCGCGCCAAAGGAGCCGAAACCCGCGGCTGCTCGTTGGCACTGGCCGAGTTTACCGCAATCTAACGGCGTCCGAAGATACGTTCGTTGTCGCGGGCGTCTTGTTCCAGCTCTTTCTTCCAATCGCGATTGCGCCGCGGCGCGCTCTTGAATTCTTCGAACAATCGTTTGGCGATCTCCGCGCGGCTGACACCTTCGGGCGCCAACATGATATCGACCTGAGCGCTGGCCATGTCGAAGGAGCTGTGGACGATGGTGTCCGAATCCATACTGAGATCCGCCAGGATCTGCTTGATGATTCCAGCATTGGCACCGAAGCGTCTCGCAACCTGGTGAATGTTCTGGAAGCGATATCCACCGTCCTCGGTGATCCCGAGATGATACGCACAGAAGAGCTCGAAGGCGTCGATGTTGTGCCGCTGCGCGAGTGGCGAGAATCCTGTTCCGGGGGCGCGCGATTCCCTTCGGTCGTTACCCTCCGGCCGATTGCCTCCACCTCGCCAGCGTCGTCGATCCCAACTCATCGTCACTACTTCTAGCGCAACGGACGCGGGCGGCGCCATCCCGGGTCTGGGTGGAATCCATGCTGCAGCGGTGATTTCGCATTTTTCTTACGCCGGTTTATGTTGCTCGCCGCAATGTCGCCGCCGCGCGCCTACCACTTGCCCCGCACTTGCAACTCGCCGACGAAGTCGCACACCTTCAACGGGGTCGAGCTCCAGATCGCTTCTCCGACTGCAAAGCATTGGAAGCACATTGCTCAAACACTGCTTGCGGCTCGCGATCGGTTGCGACGGCGTAACCGCGACGATGTCCTTGCCGCCCTGCAACGGGCTTTTGACCTATGGCACCAACCCGACTCTCCGTGGCGGCGCATCGCGGAGAGGGCTCTCCCGGCGGTCAGCGGCTTTTCGGCGCAGATGGTTCGTCATGGGCTGCCGAAGGTACTCGCGCCATTGCGCCATGATTCGATTCGCGAGCTGCTCGACCGGGAGCTGCCGGTTGGGGCGCAGCGGACGCCGATCTCACCGCAACTGATAGCGCACGTGCTGTCGGGCAACATCCCCGGACTCGGCGCGATCGCAACGCATCTTTCACTCGCCATCGGTTCGGCCGCAATCCTGAAGACCGCGATGGGGGATCCGCTCTCCACCGCGGTATGGGCGGGAACGATTGCTGAAGCCGATCCGGAGTTGGGCGATTGTCTGGCGGTAACCTATTGGCCGGGCGGCGATGAGGTCGAGGATGTCGTCTTCGAGGCTGCCGAGCTGGTTGTGGCGTCGGGCGCGGACGAGGCCGTCGCATCGATTGCGAAGCGAGCACGGGGACGAGTCTGTGGTCACGGCCACCGCATCAGCTTCGCAGCCATCAGTCGGGAGTGCCTCGCCGACGCGAGCAATGCGGATTCGCTGGCACGGGCGCTCGCCCGAGACATTACACTGTGGGATCAGCAGGGCTGCTTGTCGCCACAAGTGTGCTACGTCGAGGATAACGGTTCGATCGGACCGCTGAAGTTTGCGGAGATGGTGGCCGAAGCGTTGACGGGCGATGCAGTCGAGTTACCGCCGCGCCGCCTCAGTCTCGATGAGCAAGCGGCGGTGATGCGGTTTCGGCAGGAAGCGGAATGGGGGACGGAGTCAAGCTTGCTGGCCAGCACAGGCTCGACAGCCTGGAGTATCGCCGTCGAATATCGGGCCAACCTTCGTCCGACCTGTCTCAACCGCTGCATCAGGCTGCAGATCGTGCCCCAGCTCGAGCACATCGCGCCGGTTCTTGCCGAGCAGCGAAGCATTCTCGCCGCAGCTGGAATCGCTGCACGGGCACCGCGACGACAACAGCTGGCAACGCTGCTGGGTGAATGCGGCGTGCATCGGGTCTGTTCGATAGGCAAGATGCAAGAGCCTCCGCTCACCTGGTGTCAGGACGGCCGCCAGCGCGTCGGCGATTGGGTCCAATGGCTGGAGGTCGAGGACTGAGATGCCCGATGAAATCTCCAATCTGATCCGCACCGGGCTGGTCGAGCAGTTCGTGCGGCATGTCTGCCAGACTTCGAAGAGTCCGCTTGGCGTCGCTGTCGACCGCGCCCAAGGCTCAACGATACACGACGTCAATGGCCGCGAGTATCTCGACCTGTTGGCCGGTATGGGCGTCGCGAACGTTGGTCACAGCCATCCACTCGTCGTCAGTGCGATTCGCGCTCAGATCGAGCGCCACCTGCACGTTTCGGTCTACGGTGAGATGGTGCAACAGCCGCAGGTGGCACTCGCTGCACGATTGGCGGATCTGGCGCCGGGAGATCTATCGGTCGTCTACTTCGCCAACAGCGGCGCCGAGGCTATCGAAGGTGCATTGAAGACGGCGCGCAAGGTCACTGACCGATCGGTCCTGATAGCCTTCGAAGGGAGCTTCCACGGCGATACGTTGGGTGCCCTCTCGGTCAGCGGCAATCCCGCGTACCGCTGGCCGTTCGAGCCACTATTGCCGGATGTGCACTTTCTGCCGTTCAACGACCCGGCGAGCCTCGTAGCGATCAATGACAGTGTCGCCGCGGTCATCGTCGAACCGGTACAAGCGGAAGGTGGCGTGCGCATTCCGAGCCCTCTCTTCGTGAGTCAGCTTCGCCAACGCTGCACGGAAACCGGCGCCTTGCTAATCGCCGACGAGGTTCTCACCGGCTTCGGTCGTACCGGCCGTTTGTTCGCCTGCGAACATTGGGATCTGGTGCCGGATCTTCTCGTTCTGGCCAAGGCCCTCGGCGGAGGTATGCCGCTCGGGGCGTTCATCGGTCGCGCAGAGGTGATGGAGACACTCTCGCGTGACCCACCTCTTTCGCACATCACCACGTTCGGTGGTCACCCGGTCTCTTGCGCAGCCGGCCTCGCAGCGTTGGATGTTCTGCTCAAAGGAAACCTACCTGAGCGTGCCGCTCAAGTGGGGGGGCAGTGGGCGGCTCAGCTCCGCGATCTCGTCGGTGGAGCTCTCCATGCGGTGCGCGCAATCGGTTTGTTGATCGCGCTGGAGCTGAGCGACGCCGATCGCACGCGCAGGTTCGCGGCGCGCTGTTTCGAGGAAGGGCTGATCCTCAACTGGACGCTTCACCGCGACACCGTGATCCGTCTCGTTCCGCCGTTGACGATCGAGGCGCATCAGCTCGCCCGCGCGACGGCGATCATCCAACGGGTGCTGCGCGAGCTTGCATGAGGAGTCGACAATGGAAGCGTTGATCTTTACGAACAACCTCGCACGCGTTGCCCTCACACGATTGCTCGCAACGATGAGCTCGGCAGCATACCTCGGACCCCTGTCTCCGCTTGCGCTCACGGAAATTCCCGATCCGACGCTGCCGCGTCAGGATTGGGTGACGTTACGAACCTCTCTCTGCGGCCTGTGCGGCAGCGACTACAAGCAGGTCTTTCTCAACGGCTCCGTCAACAATCCCATGACGGCGTTGGTCTCGTTTCCGCAAGTATTGGGTCACGAAGTCGTCGGCGTTGTCGAATCGGTCGGGCCGGCAGTGACGACTCGCCGCGTCGGGGAGCGCGTCGTACTGAACCCGTGGCTATCCTGCGCTCCGCGCGGCATCTCCCCGCTGTGCGACTGGTGTAAGCACGGTGACTACGCCCAGTGCGCAAACTTCACGAGCGGTTGCCTGACACCGGGGATTCATCACGGCAACAGCAGCATGGCGACCGGCGGATTCGCTACGCTTCTGCCAGCCCACGAGTCGCAGTGCCTTCCGGTACCGGATGCCATCGACTCCGAAACCGCCGTGCTCGCCGACCCGTTTTCCGTATCTTTGCACGCGATCTTGCGAACACCGCCGCCGGACAGCGGTACTGCCGTTGTCTACGGCTGCGGTACCCTAGGACTCTGCGCAATCGCTATCCTACAAGCTCTCTTTCCGAGCGTACGCATCTTCGCCGTGGCTCGCTTCGAGCACCAAACGCAACTGGCGCTCAAGTTGGGCGCGGCTGAAGTGCTCGCATGGCGTCCGACGGAGGAGATCATCAGACGGCTGGCCGAGCTCACCGGTGCCGGCGTCTTGGTGCCCTGGTACGGCCAACCGATGCTGAACGGCGGCGTCGACGTGATCTACGATTCGGTGGCTTCCGCGGAGTCGCTCGAAGTTGGAGTCCGCGTCACCACAACGCGCGGTGCCATCGTCGCTACCGGCGTCGAGATCCCGCGGAAGTTCGAGTGGACACCTCTCTATTTCAAAGAAATCCGCCTGGTTGGATCGAATGCCTTCGGCATCGAGGAGCATGATGGGCGCCGGCAGCACGCCATGGAATGGTACTTTGAGCTCGTTCAATCGACGAACATCGACGTCACGCCGATCATTACGCATCGCTTCCCGCTGCGGGAGTACCGCAAGGCGTTCCTCGCTTGCCGCGACCAGGGGCGTTCCGGCGCGGTCAAGGTCCTGTTCGACTTCCGCTGACTAGGGCGTGATCTGAAGTCCGAAGAAGATCTGCGCGGCAGCGAGCAGAATGCCGATTACTCCAAACCAGGGATGGATCGACCGCACTGCCGGCATGCGCATCCAACGCGACGACAACGCTGACGCTGAAAACGCGGCGACCAAAGCAACTCCGACGCGAAAGTGTTGGCTCGCTGCGAGCTCGAGCTCGGGGCGCAGGAGCCAGGTCGTGGCGACGCCCCCCAGCCAACTCGCCAAGATCAAGGCGTAAACCCACGGCGCGAGTTGCGCATGCCGGCGCAAGAGCTCACCGGCGCGTCGTCGGTCGTTGCGAGCACGTATGCCGAGGGATGCGACGTAGGCGGCGAACGCGAGAACCAGCGCCGCCGTCAGCGGATGCAGGTAGGTGAGCACGGATCACAGTCCGCGGCTCACAACCATTCCGCCTTGCGGAACCAACGGTACAGTCCGCCGCAGATCACCAGCATGAGAGCGACTGCTCCATAGTAGCCATAGCGCCACTGCAACTCCGGCATATGCTCGAAATTCATGCCGTAGACGCCGGCGATCATGGTTGGCACGGCGATGATGGCAGCCCACGCCGCCAACCTCTTGGTGATCTCGTTCTGGCTGACACTGACGAGCGACAGATTCGCTTCCAGAGCCGTGCCGAGGAGCTCGCGCAGGTGATCGACACCCTCATTGACGCGGATGACGTGATCGTAGACGTCGCGGAAGTAAGGACGTGTTTCCTCCGGGATGATCGACAGATCGAATCGGCCGATGCGGTTGCAAACGTCGACGAGTGGCGACACCGCCCGCTTCAGAGCACCGAGCTGCCGCTTCAGATCGTAGATGCGCGTAGTGGTCTCGCGTGAGAAGATCTCGCCAAAGACTTCTTCCTCGACCTCCCCAAGAATGTCCTCGAGCTCCCCGACGACCGGAAAGTATTGGTCGACGACGTAGTCCATGAGTGCGTACAGAACGAAGGTCGGGCCGAGCTTCAAGTGGTGGGGTGTGCTCTCGCAACGGGTGCGGACTGTCGTGTAAGGGCTCGATGCGCCGTGACGTACGGTGACAATGTAGCGTTGGCCGACGAAGATGTGGGTCTCGCCGAAGACGATCTTCTTGTCCTGAAGCTGTGCCGTGCGCAAGACGATGAACAGCGATTCGCCATACTCCTCCAGCTTCGGCCGCTGGTGCGCCGAAAGAGCATCTTCGACCGCCAGCTCGTGCAGATCGAACTCTTCCTGGATCTTGCGCAGCAACTCCTCGCCCGGTTCATACAATCCGATCCAGATGAATTGTCCCTCGAAACGCAGGATCTCGCTGATGTCTTCGATGTCGACGTGTCCGACCCGCTTGCCGCCAGCGTATGCGACGCAGGCAACGACCTGGTCGCGGTGTGCCGCTTCTTCATTCGTGCTGGACGGGGCCGCCGAGCTCATCACAGGCTTCCAAGTGAATCAGTCGTTACAGAAGGATGCCTGCAACTGCAAGTTCCAGTGCGGTTGGGCGCTCGCGGAGACTTGATTCTCCTCTGCGGAGTTCGCTAGCGTCCGCAATCGAGGAGTTGAACCATGGCCGATCGCATCATCTCAGCCGACTCTCACGTCAACCCGCCCAAAGATCTCTGGACGCAGAATCCGCCTTCGAAGCTCAAGGAACGCGTGCCGCGCGTCGAGTCGACGCCGGCGGGCGACTTCTGGATCGTCGATTCAGAGATCAAAGGAGCCATCGGTCTGGATTCCGCCGCCGGCCGCAAACCGGAAGAGTTCAAGGCGATGGGTCTGGGTTACAAGGATATGCGTCCGGGCTCGTACGATCCCAAGGCGCGTCTCGAGGACATGAACACCGACGGTGTCGACGCCGAGGTGCTCTACTTCGGTGGCCCGGTGACGCAGTATCCCGCAGACCCCGAGCTGCGGCGTTTCATCGTGTCGCGCTACAATGACTGGATGGTGCAGCTCTCAAAAGCAGCCCCGAATAGGCTCATCGGCCTGGCGCACATTGCCCTCATCGACCTCGACGAAGCGATTGCAGAGCTCAAGCGTGTTGCCGCGTTGGGTATCAAAGGCTTTCATGTCGATCCATTCCCCGACGAGCGCGGCGGATTGCCGCTGTGGGATTCGGCTTACGAGCCGTTCTGGTCGACGGTCGAGGAGACCGGGTTGCCAATGAGCTTCCATATCGTCGGCCAGCGCAAAGTCGACGTGCGGGCAATGTTCATGAATCCGACGCCCGGGGTGAAGGAAAATTTCATCGCGTTGACGCCGATGTCGATCGCGGAGATCGTTTCAACGCTAACCTTCACCGGCATCCTCGCCCGGCACCCCAAGTTGCGTTACGTGCTCGTCGAGTGCGGCATCGGCTGGATCCCCTACTTTCTCGAGCGTATGAATCAGACGTTCGAAAAGCATCGCTTCTGGACGCAATCGATCATCACGGAGAAACCGAGCGAGTACTGGTACCGTCACGGCTATGCGACGTTCATCCGCGATCTGGTGGGCGTCGCCGAACGTCAACGCGCTGGGTTGCACAACATCATGTGGTCGACGGACTACCCGCACTCGGACACGACGTGGCCGAAATCGCAGGAGGCGTTAGCAGCGCACTTCAAGGATGTGCCGGACAACGAGCGGGCGCTGATTGCCGGAGGAAACGCGGCACGATTGTACGGATTGAACTGAAGAAGTCGGCGGCAGCACCCTTAGCGAGCAAACGGCGAACGAAGAGAGCGGCGGCGCCTAGAAGCTCGCCCACCATGGAGCGTCTTCCGACTCCACTTTCTCCACGATGACGTTGCGTGCTGCCAGTAGCGTCCCCTCGACTCTACGCATGCTGGCGACGTCGGTGTTGTAGGTTGTCAGCGCCTCGATTTCACGAAAACGCGCCAACGTCAGCTGATCCTGGAAGTCAAGGATGTCCTTGGTTGTCGCCAGGCCGACGTCATAACGCGCTTGCTGGTTACGGAGATTCTCCTCTGCAAGCTCGCGCGCAATGCGAGTCGCCTCGATACTCTTCAACCCTGACTCGAGGTTGGTGACGGCGGTCTTGATTTCGAGGGTGACAATCTCCTCCAGCTGGCGCAGGCCAAGCCGCGCATGCTCGAAGTTGACGTTGGCGATAGAATAGTCAGCCTTGGCACGGGCATTGTTGAGCGGGACCTCAATCTGCGCACCGGCGGAGTAGCTGTAGAACCGACCGTCCGGCAGCAGCCGTAAAGCGTCACCATAACCGTCGTCGAGTGACTTATTGACGGGAATCGTGCGCGGGCTATTGGGGTCAGCGACAAACGGGGATTCAGCATTGCCATTACGTCCCCCGAGCCCGTTGAGACCCAAACCGCCGATGAAATCAAAACGTGGGAGTAGTTGATTCTGTGCAATCTTCCGTTGCAACCCGCGGCCTTCCACATCAAGTCTCGCCGCCACCAGTTCGGGACGGTCCTCGAGAGCCGAACGCAGGCTGCGCTCCATGTCGACGTCGTAGTCGACAACCGCCGTCCGATCTCCGGGATCGACGATGAGAAGGGAATCGGCGCCGGGCTCCTTGTAGTTGATCAGCGCACGCAAATTGTCACGCGCGATCTCCCTTGCATTCACAGCCGAGATCAGCGTGGATTCGCGCAGGGCAACGCGTGATTGCGCTTCCAGGACTGCTGTTCTCGGCAGAGTGCCGACGTTGAACTTCCCCTCGTTCTCGCGCAGCAGCTCATTGGCCAGTTCCAATGATTGTTCCTGCACTTTGACGCTTTGAATAGCCAGGACAAGCCGCCAGTAAGCAGCTTCGACCGCAGCAACGATATCCGCAATCGCCGCCTTGTAGTTGAAGTAGGATGCCTGTTCTGTGTTCTTCGCAACTTCGACGATGAGCAGCGAGTACGCCCAGCCGAAATCGCGCAGGAGCGGCTGTGCGAGCGATAGCCCCAGGTTCGTCGTATACAGAGGAACGTAGGGATTGGCGATGGAGGGGTTGCCGACGAAACGCCTGTTTTGCCAATCGAGAGCGATCACTCCTCCGCTGAGCAACGTCTTGCGGACGCCCGCGTTGGCGATGAACTCCTGGTTCACCAGAGTGTCGATCGGCGCTCTGGGATTCGGAGCTCCAGAAGACGTCAATACGGTTGTCGCCGGGGTCGAGATTCGAGTCTTTGAAATCTCACCATAGGCGGCAGGATCGAAAATCGAACGAGCCAACCGAACTCCAGCGGCAGCCTGTGTCGGACCAAGCCGTTGGATCTCGAGCTGCGTATTGTACTGCAGTGCCAGGGCAATGCATTCCCCCAATCCCAGCTCCTGACGTCGTGCTCCCGGGCCGAGCAATCCGTAATACTCCGTTGAATCGCGGGCACTCTCGACGTCTGCGGGCAAACCGCCGCTCCACTGGTCCTTCAGCACGACAAAGTGGTTGGGAATGTCGTCGATCAAATCGACGTCCTTGGCCGGTACCTCAACCCCTGATGAATACTCCACCCATGATTCGGGAAAGCTGCGCTCTTCGGTGTCGGCTCCCAGTTGCGGTGTCGGGTCGGGCTCGGCCGCGGATGCCGCGGCGACAGCAAACAGCCCGAGCATCGCGAGCCCAAGAACACGCTTCAGCATTCTCAATCCTCCCAGCACAGTTGCCGTATCATGCCCGTGTCCTGCCGTTGGGGAAAGCCGGTAGCCGCAAACCCAGCGACCTGCCCCAATCTGCCAGCCTGCCAAGCGGCCGCAAGCGACCGAGGTCGTCGAACAGCGAGTACGCCACCGGCGTCAGCAACAGGGTCAGCAGCAGACACAACGTCTGTCCGCCGATGATCACCTTCGCCATCGACGCGCGCGAAGCGGAACCGGGGCCCTGACCGAGCGCGATCGGAATCATGCCCGCGACCAGCATCACGGTGGTCATCAGGATCGGCCGTAAGCGCACATGGTTGGCTCTCAGGATCGCCTCATCGCGCCCCAACCCCTGCGCTCGTAACACGTTCGTGTAATCGATTTGGAGGATGCCGTTCTTCTTGACGATGCCGAAGAGCATGAAGAGGCCGAGCACGCTGTATACGTTGAGCGTCTCGTTGAGGCCGACCAACGAAGCCAGGGCAAACGGAATCGACAACGGCAACGCCAGCAAAATGGCGATCGGGTGCGTGAAGCTTTCGAACTGTGCGGCGAGGATCATGTACATGAACAGCAGACTCAACCCGAAAGCGATGACGAAATTCTCGCCGGTCTCCTTCAGCGATTTGGCGTTGCCCGAGAAGCTCGCTCGATAGGCAATCGGCAGTTGCATGTCGGCGACGATCTTGTTGATCGCAGCCACCGCGTCGCCCAGGTCGATGCCGCGCAGGTTGGCGACGACGGTCACTTTGCGTTCACGATTGTAGTGATCGATCTGCGCCGGGCCGCGCTCCTCCGACAGGGTTGCAAGATTCGCCAGGCTGACCAGCCCGCCGGTTGGCGCCGGCACGGTCAGGTCTTTCAACGCATCGGCATCATTGCGAAACGGTCGCTGGGCGCGCAGCCAGACGTCATACTGGTCCTGCCCTTCCTTGAACTTGGTCACCGCTTCGCCGCCGACCAGGGTCCGTAGCGTCGAGGCAATGTCGGCCACCTTGATACCGAAGTCCGAGGCGCGTTCGCGGTCGATGTGCACCCGCATTTCTGGTTGGCGCACCGATAGTGTTGTATCGACATCGACAAAACCCTTCGTCTGCCGCACCTTGTCGACGATCCGACTGCTGTAGAGTGCGAGCTTCTCGAGGTCCGGGCCAGAGAGGTTGAACTCGACGTCACTCAGCCGCGTACCGCCGCTGACGAAGAGGCTGACATTTTGGACGCTCGCACGGAGATCGGGAAAATCCGCAAGGATCTTTCGCGTGCGATCCATGAGCTCGAACTGTGACATGTCGCGATCATCGAGCTCGGCGAGTTGAATATACACCGACCCTTGGGTCACCGGTCCTTCGCCCGCTCGCAACCGTCCTGATGTGTCGCCCACGGTCGTCATGAAGTGCGCAACCCCCGGCAACTTACGGAGCTCGGTGGTGAGCGATTGGATCGCCGCATCCGTTCGCGTCAGCGTGTACCCTTCCGGGGTCTGCAACGTCACCTCGAACTCGCTCTGGTCGTCGTGTGGTACGAAGTCTTTGCCGACCGCTTGAAACAACGGCACGGTCGCCGCAACCGTGGCGATGGAAGCCAGGACGACCGCCCAGCGGTGATCGAGTGACCAACGCAGGCACACGCCGTACCAGCGGTCGATGAAAGCGTAGATACCGCCGGATTTCGCACTGCCTTGAGATTGGTGAACGCGCAAGAAGCGGGCGCAGAGCATCGGCGTCAGAGTGAACGACACCAACAGCGAAACCATGATCGAGCCGGCGACCGTAACGCCGTAGCTGTTGAAGAAGCGGCCGACCTGCCCCGACATGAACGCAACGGGCAGGAAGATGACGACGAGTGACAGCGTCGTCGCCATCACCGCCATGGCGATTTCGTTGGTCGCCTTGGCCGCAGCACGCATCGGTGACTCGCCACTCTCCTCAGCATGGCGGAAGATATTCTCCAAGACGACAACGGCGTCGTCGATGACGATCCCGGTCGCCAGCACCAGAGCTAGCATGGTGATGTTGTTGAGCGTGAAGCCGAGAGCGCTCATGAGCGTGAACGTCGAAATCAACGACGTGGGAATCGCGATCGCGGCGATCAGCGTGGCGCGCAGGTTGTTGATGAACAACAAGACCGTAAGGCTGACGAGAATCGCGGCCAGCAACAGATGAAAGCGCACTTCGGCAATCGATCGCTTGATGAAGCGCGATTGGTCTCGGATGATCCGCAACGTGATATCCGGAGGTAGTACCGCTTCTAGCTCAGTGAGGCGCTCTTTGACCTTGTCGATGACTTCGACGGTGTTTGTCCCCGCTTGCTTGCGCACCAGCAGCGAGACGGCCAGATCCCCATCCAATCGAGACTGCGTACGCGGTTCGACATAGCTGTCGGTCACGGTACCAACGTCGCCGATGGTGAGCGGACGGCCGTGGATGTTGCCGATGATCAGTCGCTTGAAGTCGTCAACCTGGGCGACGCGACCCATGGTCCTCAGCGTCAGCTCTTTCGGACCCTGATCGACGCGGCCGCTAGGGACTTCGAGGTTCTGCGCTCGCAGCGCAGCCTTCACCTGTTCGACGGAAATATTGTACGCGCTCAGACGATTGGTATCGACATCGATGTTGATGGCGCGCTCGAGGCCGCCCACCATCGTTACCGACCCGACGCCGCGGATCGTTTCGATGTTCTCCTTGATCTGTCGCCGGGCGATCTCCGTTACTTCGCGCAAATCACGAGCGCCGGCGACGACGATATCCATGATCGCCGCGGCGTCGACGTTGAACTTGTTCACCAACGGCGAATCGGTACCGTCGGGTAGTACTGTGCTCGCCGAAGCGACACGGTCGCGGACATCCTGGGCGGCTGCTTCACCGTCGCGATCGAGCGAGAAGAAGACGATGATCTGCGACAACCCCTCCTTGGTGGTCGAGCGCAGCTCGTCGATCCCTTCGATCGTGTTGATCGCTTCTTCCAGAGGCTTGGTGACGCCGCTTTCAACTTCCTCGACACTGGCACCGCGCAGTGTTGTCGTCACGGTAACGATCGGGAAGTCGATGTTCGGGAACAGATCGACGGCCAGTTTGCGATAGGAGAAGAGGCCGAGCGCAACGAGGAACGCGATCAGCATAGTCGCCGAGACCGGCCGACGGATCGAGACTTCGGCGAGGTTCACAGGTTGACTCTCATGGCTGTACGGCTGCCGGCGTGGCCGCAGCCTGCGCTTCTCTCACGTCGACACGTGTGCCGTCAGCTAGCTTCGTCAATCCGGAAACGATGACGTGATCCGGTTCAGTCACGCCTTCGACGATTTCGACCAGGCCGCCTTCTCCTCGGGTACCCGCCGTCACCTGCCGTTCCTCCGCGACACCGTCACGGACGACGAATAATTTGGTCACTCCGGCGAAACTGATGATCGCTTCTTGCGGTACCATGAGGGCGCGGTCGTCCTGCCGGGTGACTACGCTCGCGTGTGCAAAGAAACCCGGCTTGAGCATCTCCTCGAAATTGTCGACCAGGACTTCCACGGCGACCGAACGGCTCTGCGGATCGGAGGCGGGGCTGATGCGCGAAACCTTGCCCTCGAAGACGAGGTCCGGAAATGGATCGACGGTGACGCGAACCGGTTGCTCAGGTCGGATCTCGTGCGCAAAGCGCTCAGGAATGTCGCCACGTAGCTTGAGAGGGTTGAGGCTCACCAGCGAAAACAGCTTGCTGCCCGGAACGACGTATTCACCCACGGATACGAAACGGTGGGCGACGGCACCGGTGAGCGGTGACTTCACTTGTGCGTGATCGATCGTCACCTCCAGTGTTTCACGGCGGGCCTTGGCAACTTCAGCGTTGGTACGCAGCGATTCGAACTCCTGCGCCGAGATGACGTCCTTGGCGGATAGTTTCTGCGCGCGCGCTTCGTCAGCCCGCGCCTTCGACAGCATCGCTTCGGCCTCGCGCAAGCGGGCGCGCAGCTGCGCATCCTCGATCTTTGCGAGCAGCTGGCCTGCTTCGACGTGATCGCCCAGATCGGCGTGGAGAGCCTCGATCTGCCCTTCGACCTGACTGGAGAGTGTGACTTCCTCATGTCCGTAGAGAGTGCCGACAAAGTTGACAACACGTGCAGCTGGACGCGTGACGACGGCAGCGACGGTCACAGGAATCGCGGATTCTTCGGTTTCCGCAGCCACAGCCTCGGTGCTCGCCGCTTCGTGGCAGCCGCAAAGGGCAAGTGCGGCAATCAGGCTGACGGCGATTGCGCTGCGCATCTGGATCATCGCCGTCCGCTACCTCCCTTGAGGACTTTCAACTTGCCGGTCGATGTCGAAG
>Ga0187892_10005161_pt1 | contig 20872 bp, 14 predicted proteins | sample MA1701073metaG_FD_139345 | JGI IMG/M metagenome (GOLD analysis project Ga0187892, IMG submission 139345) | Bio-ooze microbial communities from a basaltic lava cave in the Kipuka Kanohina Cave System on the Island of Hawaii, USA - MA170107-3 metaG ... | reverse complement strand
CGGGGGCAGTTCGGTTGAACCGTTGGACCAGACCGAACTCACTGCAAACTGCTGAGTCAAACCCACGGCTAGCGAGACTGGGTCCGGGCTGACCTGGAGCGATTGCAAGGTCTCCGTCAGGAGAACCGGGATGGTAATGCTATTGCAGGCCTCGTCGGCCGACTGGCCAACGCCGTTGACCGACCGCACGCAGGCCCAAATGGGGGTGCCAGGGGGAACAACGCCAAGCGACGCGGAGGTGTTCTCAGTGGAGCCCGAAGCACCACCCCAGCTTCCTTCGAAGGGGCCTGCGGTGAAACGGTAGGATGTAGCCCCACTACCCACCGGCCACGTGATTTGAACGTTTCCGCCGAGTGTAAAGCGCGGCGCGCCAGGCGGTTGTGGCAGCCCGGCCGAAGACGTGACCGTAACTGTCGCGGTGTCGGCCAGGCCACAACCGCACGCCGCGATGACCGCGAAGGCTCCTGCCACCGAGCCCGCTGAATAGAGTCCGCCCACGGAGACCGTTCCCCCGGTTGCGCTGTACGTGACTGACACCGGCCGGGTGATGCCGTCCGACCAGGTAACTGAGGCTTGGAAGAGCTGAGAACCGCCGGTCGCCACCGTGGCTGAGGCGGGAACCAATGCAAAACTAGTGACAATTGGTGTGGCAAGTGTAACGGCGGCCGTATCGGCCTTGCCCCCACCGGTCGCGATGACCCGATAGGTCCCGGCAGTGGCGCCTGCGGTATAGAGCCCGCTCGAGGTGATAGCGCCGCCGGTCGCTGTCCAGGTCACTGCGGGAAGTGCTGTGGACCCGTCAGACCACCGTGCGGTCGCGGTGAACTGGGTCGTGCCCGCCGTAGCCATGGATACCGGCTTCGGACTCACCGTCAGCGACTGGAGCACGGCGGCCGCGCTCGTGACAGTGACCGTGGCGGTATCTGCTCTGCCGCTGGACGCGGCGATCACACGATAGGTGCCAGGGCTTGTCCCTGCGGTATACAGCCCGCCGGTCGTGACAGATCCACCGGAAGGACTGATCGGCGTGACCGATCCGCCGGAGGTGGACCAGGTGACCAATGGTGCGGCAGTCGTCCCGTCCGACCAGGTCGCGGAAACGTTCAGCTGCTGAACTCCCCCGGTGTTCAGGGCGAAGGTTCTGGGTGAGATCCCCAGTGCGGTGAGAGTCGGCGCGGGCGGCGGTGAGACGGTCACGCTCACCGTATCAGCCTTGGACCCATCCTGGGTCACGGCAACGACACGATAACTGCCAGCGGTCGAGCCCGCGGTATAGTAGCCACCGCTGGTAATCGTTCCCCCGGTCGCAGACCAGGACACCACGGGCGTACTGGAGGACCCATTCGACCAGGTTCCGACGACGCCGAACTGAACGCTCGCTCGAGCAGGCATCGAGACCGGCTGCGGGTTCACCGCAAGACGAACCAGCACGGGTGCGTCGCTGGCAATGGTCACCGCGGCCGTGTCAGCGAGGTCGGCGCCCAGAGCCTGAGCAACGACGATTCCGTTCCCTTCGGTGGACCCGGCGGTGAACTCACCGGCCGGAGTAATGGTTCCAATTGTCGCCCTCCACGAAACGTCGCAGGAGCCGGAACGCCCCTCCTTCCACCGGCACCTGGCGTCGAACCGGGTTCCCTGGCCGGGAGACAAACGCATCGTCTCGGGAGTCACGGTAAGCCCGGTCATCCTGGACCGTCGCTGGCGGACCGTCACCGTCGCGGTCCCCCGCAGACCATTCACCGTGGAAGCGACGACCTGATAGCTCCCGACTGAACCGGAGGTGTACCAACCGCTGTTACTGATTTGGCCGCCATCGGTGCTCCAATTAACGGTGGCACCGGCTGCCAGGATTCCATTCGCCAGCCCGAGGGAAGCACTGAAGGCCAGGGTGTCTCCCACCTCGATTTCCACCGAATCGGGTTGAACGACCAGCCCAACCGGGTCCGTGGGGCTCTGCCAGACGGCGATGACCGCTGAGTCGGCCACATCGGGATTGTGCAGGGAGCGGGCAATGACGCGAAACGGTCCGGCCGCTGCGCCCTGATAGAGCCCGGACGGGGTGATGGCCCCGCCGTCAGCGCTCCACACGAAAGTGGCGGGAACGTGCTCGCCCGACGCCGAAAGCCCCCGCGCGGTGAATTGCACCAGGGTTCCAACCGGGGCAGAAGTGATTTTGGGCTCAATCTGAATGGACGCCAGGACGGATTTGGTGGGATTGGGGAACGGGGAAAGGAAATCCGCCCGATCGCCTTGGGAACACGCAGTCGCGGCGATCGAGGCGGCGGCGAGGGTTGTTCTGGTGCGCGCGATACGGTGCGCGAGCCGCTGCAAGTAGCTCATGTGGCCAGCATCCCCGAGTCTGGATTTCGATCTGCGAGAGAAAGTCCCTCGGCGCGAGCGCGAGGCGACTCGGCGAGTGATCGACAATCCAAGCAAGAAGTGGGCACGGCAGGCCGTAGCACGACGTCGTCTTTCTTTACAGGCAATTCATTGTTCGGCGTAACGAGCTATGTATTGGATTACAATAGAGCTATTTAGGGCCCTGCACGATGATGCGCGTAGGCCACCATATGGTCTAAAAAACAGTCGGATGGCAATATGCAGATTCCGGGCGCTGTCGTCTGCAAGAATTGACACCTCGATTTCCGGGTGTGAGTACCAGGGTGACAACAGTTGTGAGTTGAATCAGCAGAGAATCGACCGCGGTCCCTGCCCTGCGGAACACACGAAAACGCGCCGAGCGCGATTGCGCCGTCCAGCAAGCGTGATGATGGGTGATCCGGAGTAAAGGTGCGACAAAAATGGCGATGGGGATTTCATCGCGCAAGATCTTTCAACGCACTTCATCGCGCGTCTTATCCCGTTTTCATCAATTGAATCACTGCTTCGAGTGCATTCGACGTCACGTAGCGGTGGAGCGGAAGGGTGAAGAGACCCATCGAGAGCTGTTCCGCCCCGGGAAATCGTTCTGGAACTCCTCGAAGCCTCCGTGGAGAGACCGGCAGCGCCGACATGGTGGCCGGGTACGCCCGCACGACGCCGAGACGCGCGGCCGTCGAGGAGGCCAGCGCCGCGGCAACTCTGTGATCAGCCACTACAGGATAGCGGAGCCAGCCTGGATCCCCCGGAGGGCCAGTCGTGATCGAAGCGATCCCGGGCACTTGCGCCAGGCGGTCTTGCCACAGTCTTGCGAGGGCGCGTCTTCGATCAGCCTCTTCGCGGGATGGATCCCAGGTTGCGCCCAGGACCGCTGCCGCGCGGTATGGCATGGTACGCAAAGGAGGCGGCTGGCGATACAGAGTTTCGCCGAGCTTCAGGAACGGGAGGCTGGAAGGAATCCCGTACAACGCCGGCCTTCCGAGAGCCCATTGGGCCCACAACGCAGCGTAGCCGCCTAGGCCGCCCCTGGGCCGCTCAAGCCTATGCTCGATTGCGCGCATCCGTTCGACTGCATCAGGGCGATGCGCCAGGAGAACCCCTCCTCCGCCACCTGTCCTCCCCTTCCCCCGTCCAAAGCTCAATATTCCGAAATCGCCTCCGGTCCCAAGCGGCTTCCCGCCAAGGCTCCCACCAACTCCTTGGGCAGCGTCGTCAATGAGGAAGACGCCCGCTGACCGCGCCGTCTCGCTTGGGCGAGCCAGGTCCACCGGTATTCCGAACCAGTGTGCCACCACAGCAGCGTGCGGCGAAAAGGATGCCCCCGGCCGCAGGGCTCGTTCGAAGGAGTCGCGAGATGGACTCAAGGTCTCGGGATCGATGTCATACAACACGACCTCGGCGTCCACCGCGTCGGCCGCGGTCATCAGGTCATAACACCCCCAGGCGGGCAAGACCACGCGAGGGCGCTCCCCAGGTTTTGCCGAGGCGAGAAAGGCCAAGGCAAGCGCGACGGTCCCACTCGCCGTAAGAAGGACGGCTTCCGCACCGTATTCCCCCCGGATCCGTCGCTCCACCTGATCCAGTGCCGACCGGGACGGAACCAGGCCGGACCACAAGGCCCCAACGCTCAGCGGGGACCAGACCGGAGGCTGATGGCGAATGGCTGGGCCTCCCTAGGGGATGTACTTGACGATGCGGGGACCGAGGAGCCGGGACAGGCCTACAGGCAGGCGCCGCCACAACCGCTGACCCAAGGCGAATCTGCCCTGGTCCGGAGAGGGGGTCGCCTGCAGGTCCCCGCCGGGACTCCATTGGTACCACCACAGGGTCTCATCCCGGGAACCCCACTGCCGCTTGAAACGGTGGGTACCACTATCCCTGGTGCAACGCCCGAAGTTGAAGAGTCGAATCCCTTCGCCGATAGCGCGCTCCATGAACCCCCAATACAAAAGCATGTTGGGGGCGATCCGATTGTGCTCACCGAGCGATGCAGCCCAGGTCATCTCGAATTCCCCGTTCCAGCTGAACCCCGCTCCGGACGCAACCGGTACCTCATTCAGCCAAGCGCAGCCGAACCTGGCATCCGCGGGGAATGCGCGGGCGATCACTTCGAAAAACCGGAGGGGGAGGGCCGGGGTTCCGAGGTCACGCATGTGACGGCTCCACACGTCGTAGAAGGGTGTCACCTGGTCAGGGCCGAACCGAAGAACAACCCCCTCCTTCTGGGGCCTGCGAACCTGACTGCGGAGCTTGGAGGGGAAAGACTGGAACAGTGCCTCGGGGTCAGTCGGGAGGTCCAGGAGAACGGTGATCTTCCGGTGCGATACCGGGAGTGCCAAGGCCAGTTCTTTTGAACTTCGGAGCTCAAGCAGCCGGGCTCCGGACTCGCGCGCCTGTCTTGTGGCTTCCTCGGCCAGGAGTCGGGTGCCCTCTGGGGACCCGAGCGGCCCTCCGTAGTTCAGAAACGGCATGGAAACGAGGAAGTGCCCGAACAGAGTGCTCTTCACCCGAACCAAAGGGAGTACGGCTTCCAACCCCCCGTCTCGCCGCCGGGCGGCGAGGAGGGTGCAGGGATGGCCGAAGGTTTCCTCGAGAACGTTTTTCCAGGCGTGGCGATGGCAATAGGTGAACCCGGGCTGGGACTCGGCGAACCGATCCCACTCCTGGGCCGAGCCGGAGAACTGCGCGACCGTCAGGCCCATTGCGGATTCGCGGCCAGCCAATCCCGCACCGAAGTGAATCGGAATTCGGCAAGGAGGATTCCCAGCCGCTCAACCGTCCGAGAAAGTCCGCGGTAGTGTCGCAGCCGCCCCAGCCACCCCACCGGCAACCGGGGCTGGTCGGGATCGACCTCCCACGGATGGATGTAGAACATTCCAGGGTGCCCTTCTCGCTCCAGGTTGCGAAAGGCTCGCTGGATCACGGTCAGGGGAAACTGCCTCAAATAACCGCCGCCCGCCGCAGGCACCCGGATGCCCCCAATCGACAAGGTGGCCAAGGGCAGTTCAAGCAACCGACCTCCGGGGCGGGTGATCAGGTGCGGATAGACCGGTGCCCCGGGGTATCCATAGCTTGGCCGGCGAATGGGAAAGAGGCTGGAGTCGTACTGGTAGCCCTCTTCGATCAGTACATCGAAGGCCCAATCGGTTCCGGGAATGATCGAAAAACTCGGCGCGCGGAACCCCCGGACCGCCGTGCCGGAGAGTTGCTCGAGGATGTCACGAGACCGGCGGACTTCCTCACGGAATTCCGGGACGGTGTTCGAGAAAACCCGCTTGTGCCACCAGGTATGGGATGCCAGTTCGTGTCCGTCGTCCACGATGCGCCGGACGAGTCCGGGGTGACGTTCGGCCACCCACCCCAACGTAAAGAAGGTAGCCTTTGCCCGATAGGCGCCCAGCAGCTCGAGCAGGCGAATCGTGTTAGGCTCGACGCGGCTCGGCTGGGAATCCCACTCGTCCCGCGAGAGGACCCCGTCGAACGCGCTGACCTGAAAGTGTTCTTCCACATCGACGGAGAAGAGGTGGTGCACGGGGGAAAGATAGACGAGGGGGGGGCGAGGGCCGGGCGGTCTTGGGAGAGGCTCAGGATCGGGTCGGAGTCGACACGGGCATCTATTTCATCCGAGTGATTCGGCCACCCAGCCACTGCGCCACCAGCCGGTTGGCCTCCGGAGAGTAGTGCCCACCCGGCATGAACCACCGGTCAATCGCGTTCTCGAACCGGAACGTGTCAGTGGCATCCAGGAAGTCCAGGCCGTTCTGTAGGAGCCAGTTGGCCAGCGATGCGTACACCGTGGGTCGACCGGATCGCGCATTTCGGACCGAGGAGATCTCGGGCAGGAACACAATGAGGGGACGGGCACCCCGCCGCTGTGCGCTGTCGGAAAACGCGCGGAAGATTTGGGTTTGGATCCGAAACGCGGTTGAGCGCGGATTGAACGCGCCCTCGCGCACCAGCCGGTCCTGGGCCAGCCGCCGGGTTGCCCGAACCCACACAGTGGTCAGGAGCCGGAAGGTCGCGGAGTAGTCGTGGAGAGGATTCTCGTATATGAGTGGTTCGTACCAATCGTCCGCAACGCCGAGCTCCAGAATCCGGCGCGGTTCGACGAGATACCTGGCGTAGTCGCGGGCGGACCCAGCCGGGGCGGGCAGGAACAGCAATCGGTTCCCGCCACTCAGCAGATACCGCGGCTTGGTGAGGGGCAATTCCCGGTGTGAGCGAAAGGGCCGAAAGACATTGATGAGGCGGGTCAGGTCGTCAGGGGTAAAGCACAACACCACGATATGTGGTGAGAAGGTTGCTCCTTCACTCAGGAAACGCAGGTAGGCCTGGTCGTTCCCATAGCCGCCCACTCCGTAATTCAGGACTTCGACCGTGGGAAACCGCACCTCCATCACCCTGGGCCAGGCGTCCTCATTGCCCACCTCGGTGCCGTACACAAACGAATCTCCGAACACCGCGACGCGGGTTACTTTGTCCGGGGGCCGCGTGACGTAGTCCCTGACACTACGGAGCCCTGCGAGGTTGACTTGATTGAGAGAGTCCCGGTGACCGGATCGGTAGCGCCACCCCAGGACCGGGTCCAGCACCAGCAACGAGGAAGAGTCCGGCCGGATGAGTCTTCGGATCCTCTCGGACTGTTCCTGGATGATGCTGCGACCGGTCCGAACTTCTTCGGTCAGCAGCAAGCCCCCAAGGCGGAGCGCGACATAGGAACTGCCCTCGAGGAGCGCGACGACAACAACCAGCCGTGCAGCCCTCCGAATCCATCGGTTTGGAGTCGGCATCCTCACGTCCCCAGCAATCGCGGTCCAGCTCGGCGCAGTTAGTTTCCCGCCATGGCACGCCGGTTATTCCTGGTGGCCGTCACGACGGGGATCGTCCTCCTGACCCTCGGACCGGCCACTCCTCCCCCGGAAATGACATCCGGGCCCTGTTGCCTGACGCCGGATCTGGTCCTCAATATCATGCTCTTTGTTCCGTTCGGCATCGCCCTCGGTCTGGTTCGCCGAAGGGTTCCGATCGCTGTGGCCATCGGAGCCTTGCTGAGCACTGCCATCGAGATCCTCCAACTCTGGATACCTGGCCGGGATTCCGCGATCAGCGATGTTGCCGCCAATTCATTGGGCACATTGTTCGGAGCACTGGTCGTGTGGGGCTGGCCCGCCCGTCATCGCTGGTGGAAGATTCCAGGGCTTGCGGTCGCGGCGATAGTGGTCGGCGCCTCGGTGACGGCGAGCTTCCTGGTTCGGCCTGCACTGCCGTCCCCGGCGGTGTGGTGGGGACAATGGGCACACGATTTTTACCGAACGCTTCCATTCGAAGGCCAGGTGCTGGGGTTCAACCTGCAAGGAATCCCCATTGGCGACGGGAGAGTGGGGCAAGGCGAGCACCTGAACGCCGGTCTTGCTCAGAGGGACACGATCCGGTTGGAGGCAAGGATCATCTCCGGCCCGCCGGTTCCGGGTCGGGCCCAGTTGATCGGCTTGGTGGCCGACGGCCCGGGGGGAGAGTACGTAAACCTGTGGCAGGAAGGTCGTTCGCTGCGGACGTTCGTGCGGCTCCGGCTCAATGACGCGGGTCTCCGTTCTCCCTGGCTTCGCCTGCGGGATGCGCTTCCAGGATCAGCAGGGGACACTGTCGAGATCAGTGCAACGGTGACCCGGCGTCAGGTGCTCCTCTCAGCCCACCACCCTGGCGGTTCGATGCAACGGGCCTTTGATCTCTCCGCGGCCACGTTCTGGGGCGCGTTTTTCCCTTCCGAGTTCGACTTCGGCTCGAGGGTCCCTTCGCGATCACTCATTCCGATCACCCTGTCGTTTGGGGGACTGGGCGCGGGAATCCGAAGCCGGATAGCAATGGTGCTCGCTTCTCTGGTGGCGCTTCTTGCCGGACCTGTGCTGGCGGGCACCGCGTTCCCAGCCGCAGTGTCCCTGGCCGCCGCGGTCTTTGGGGTGGGGGCGGGACGGTGGATCGCGTTCCGCCTCGGCCTGCTGCGTTAGAAAACGGTGACGTCTCCCCCGCCTCGTGGCTTAAGCTGCCATCTCCCGGTTCCGTCAGGCACCAGAATGCCTCGGGCGTTCAGCACTCGACCGGGGATGAAAGCGGCCTGGTTGAAGCCTCCCTGGGAATCGAGGATCATCGTGAGGGGGCCGGATCCATCATCAACCACAACCCGCAAGTCCGGCGCGACGAGCGTGGCTTCGGTGATGGTTGCCGCGGTTATCTGAACCAGTCCCGCATCCAGGACGCCACCGTTGGCCGTGGCTGCGACCGCCGTGGTCAAGGCAAATGGGATCGGCGAGGGGCGGAATCCCAGTAGCGTGATGATGGCCTGATCGAGGGTCGGCTGCCCGGCCCTGCTTGAAATGCTGCCGATCACGGTAATGCTGTCCCCCGGGTTATTCCCGGTGAGACCGCCGCGCAGGGAGACCCGGGTAAGGCGGACCCGGCCGGTGGCGTCTTGTACATAGGATGTCGTATCGCGGTAGGACTGGACCCCTGCCAGGACCAAGCCGCGAATCATCACCCGCCTGCCCGGGACATCCTGCCGAGCATTCTGGATCGATAACTCGGGATAGGCCAAGCGGATTGTCTGGTCGAGAATCCCCTGGTCGAACATGAGTCGCAGGGTGGTGGGACTGACCGCGGCAACCAGGAGCGAGTCGCCCAGACTCGCCGGGTCCACCGACACCGAGTAGCTACCCACCGGAATGTCGTCGAACTGCGCTTGTCCCTGGGCATTCGTGGTAATGGTTTGCACCGGCAAGCCCCCCGCGGCGGGCCTGATGATCAAGCGCACCCCCGCGTACGCGGTATCGGCCTCGCTGGGAGTGGCGGATCCATCACGATCCAGGAACGTGGCAACGTTGACCGTTTTGAGGGGCGGCGGCTCGACTCCCAGGTCCGACCCGGCATTGCCGCAAGCCGCGACGACAAAGGAGGCTACCAGCGTGAATCGGTGCTTCATGGCATGACCCCCATACGCAGCCCAATCCGCACCACTCGAGGCTCGCCACCCCGGCGAAGCAGGGTGCCGAATCGCGGATTGGTGATGAACGGAAGGGTGACCACGCCGGTTGCGCTGTTCGTGGTGAGACTACTCGCGGGATCGATGAGTACCGCGGCTCGATCGACGACTCCGGTGGAGCTGGCAACCAGGTTGAACGCCTCCAGGGTCAGAGCAACCGGATTCCAGTCCGGGTTCCCGATCGGCAAGGGCACCGACAACCGGAGGTCCAGAGAGCCGAAACCTCGTTCCCGGCAAGTGTTGCGGGCGGCAAAGCCTCCCACTGACGACCCATCGCACGAGGCAACTGCACCGGGGCCGCTGGGGCTGGCAACGGCGTCACTCGGGGCCGGATCATTGTTTCCCCCCAAGTCGCCGTTGACGTCCACGCCGGGTCGGAATCCCGGGGTGAATGGCAGGCCTGAGCGCCAGCGACCCCGGGCCATCACCGAAACCGGATAACGGCCCCGGCTGGTCCAATGGGCGCTCAGCGCGATCCGGTGGGGGATATCGAGGTCGGAACGGGATTCGTCCCAGTTGGCGCCATCGAGAGTTCCCGGAAAGGGCGAAAGCTGGTCCGCCGGATCCGGCTGGAGGAGGCCGACCAGGTTGTCACGGGTGCGGGAGAACACGTACTCCGCAGTCAGAGCCAGAGAACGCCCGGCGCGTCCGGTGACCGAGGTAGTTACCTCGTAATGGTCGGAAAAGCCGGTCGGAAGGAGCGCGCTGACGAGCTCGAAATCCGCGAATTTTCGGCTGCTGCCCAGCTCGACAAACACCAGACCGCCTTGCTGGCGCAGATTCCCGTAGACTGGGCGGCCCTCCTGGGTCGTGCCCGACGGCGAGGCCAGCAGGTTCAAGTCACTCCGGCGGAGCAGAAAATCCGTGTGGTGATACCCCCCACCAATCTGGAGGGTCAATCCCGCCCCAGCCCGTGTGATGGCAAGGTCGCCCTTGAGGGTTCGGGGCGCGCGGTACCCTGGGCCCCCCGCGAACATCGTGAGCCGGGTGTTCGCCTCGAGAGAGGGACCGGGGTCGGGGACTCCTGGCCAGGTGCTGAAGGAGCCGGTGCCTCTCGCGGCCTTGACGTTGCTCCCCGAGTGATGGGCCACCTCGGCGAAGGTGGCGAGATCCAATCCCGCTGCATACAGCCCGACGCCCCCTTGCACCAGCCACCCGCCGGCAACGGCCGGATCCAGGACAAAGCCCAGTCGCGGTTGAATGCCGCGACGGTCCTGCGAAACCGAGTCATTCAGGACGCCGACGGCTGTCGACCAGGCCGTATTGCGAACGATCTTGTTCTTGGGGAGCAGCTGGGTCTCGTAGCGGACCCCGAGCAACACGTCAAACCCCGGCACCACCTGCCAGGTGTCCTGGAGGAATACCCCGACCAGGGGCGCGCCGAGTTTCACCTCGCTGAGGGTGGCAAAGGTTCGCGAGAAGTACGCTTGTCCGGTGTTGAAATGCTCAAGATCACCGAAGAGATACTGTCCGGTGGATCCGTACTGGTATTGCTGGCGGTAGGAATGGAGATCGGCGCTCGCTCCCGCTTTGAAGGCATGGGCTCCGGATTGATACTGAACGGCATTGGAAAGGCTGAGGAGCCTCGCTTCGAACAACCCTCGGAGCGCGGGATTCCCGCCGAAGCGCACTCCCTCATGCACCAGCCTGGTGCCAGGCAACGAGGCAGCACGCCAGTCCCGCCGCGCCATCGCGGCGCCGACGCGGAGCTCGTTGGCGAGCGTCCCGGCCCTGGACAGGGAGAGGGCGACCGAGAGGTCTCGGCCGGTCATCGAGGCGCCGTGGTCGAGTCCCACGTCAACCCCCAGCAAGGGGTTGGCCTCCTTGAACGATGCGGCAGACGCCCGCAGCATGAGCTGGGTATTCCCGGATACGCGCCAGTCCGCCCGCCCTAACCCGCTACCGCCCTTCCAGGTCCTGACCACCGGAGCCACCGCGCTGGCGATCGAGGTGCCGTATCGGTCCTGGGCGATGGTCTGGACCGCATCGCGAATCCCACCCCCGTCTTCCTCCCACGGAAACGGACTGGGGGTGGCGAGGGACTGGTAATTTCCGCTCAGGAAGAAGTTGGCGGTGTCACGCCGGATCGAACCTCCGATGGACCCACCCACCCACATCGAGGTCCCGCTGCTGTCTCCAGGATTCGAGGAGGAGTTCCCGCCTGCCTTTGCGCTGCTCAACAGGACATAGGGCCGGAACCTGAGCCGGTTGGTTCCGGACTGGGTGACCAGGTTGAGAATCGAGCCTGGATTGCCGCGCCACTCGGTATCGAGGCCGGCGTTGGAAATCTGTCCCTGGGAAACCCCCTCGCGTGGAAAGGCGGCTGCTGTGGCGGGTTCACCAGGGACTCCAGGATGCCGGAGCAGCAGCTCGGGAACTCCGTCCGCAAAGAACCGGGTGAAACTACCGGGCAATCCAGAGGCGGCCACGGCAAACCCGGATCGGCCGTCGACCGGAGCGGCGACCTGGCTCACCCCTCGCGAGACGTCCGTCGCATCGACTCGGTGGTCAAGGGTGCGGAGGTCCCGATCGGAAACCACCCGGCCGCTCGCGCCCGAGCTGGCGCCGGGGTTGTGAATATCGGTCACGGTCGAAACCGGAGGGGGACGTCGCTCGAGCTTCACAGTGATCATGGTGGTTCGACCGGCCGCCACGATCACTCCGCGGATCCGCACCGGCTGGTATCCGACCATCTCGACCAGGATGTTATAGCCACCCGGCGACAGCATCCGGGCGAGGAAGTCACCATTGTCGCCGCTGGTCAGCTCGCGAACTGCTCCCCCGCTCTGATCCTCGATTGTGACAGCGGCGTCGGGAAGGGGGTCACCGTCTGCGTCTCGAACGACCCCATGAAGGACCCCGGCGGTGATGCTTTGGGCCGCAGCCGCAGGGGGGAAAAGGGATGCCTGAAGGAGGAGAACCCAAGCGAACGGCTTTTTGGCTAGCCTGACACCGAGCATTGGCGCCCCTGGGTTCGGAGAGTGAGAGTCGTCCCCGGTGCAGAATGAGTGCCACAATTGGGTGGAAACCGGTCGCTCCAGCTTGGTAGCAACCCTGCAAAGTGATGCAAAGATACCATATGGGGCCCCCTAGACCTCGCGCCGGAGGCCGGAACCTCGATGAATCGGTCATGAGGACCTGTGTCCGAAAGTTGCCCCATGCTGGCAGACTACCAAGTCAGCGCCTGGCACCGACGGCCCGGGCGCCTGCCGAGGGGTCCGTGGTGGTCTGGTTAAAGGGCGCGGATCAGCGACAGAGGAAGTTGATCGAGCCAGCCACTTGTTCGGTCCGATACGCCAGGCCTGACAGATAATCGACGAGCTCGTCGTCACTCCCCTCGATGAGGAGAATAGGGCGGTCCCTGCGAAGCAACCGCTCGGCGCCTCGCAGCACCATGGCATCGTGGCCTTCGGCGTCGACTTTGACCAGCTTGACGCGATGCTCAACGCCAAGGGAATCAAGGGGGCACGCCAGGACCTGGAGGTCCGTGGAGGCGTGGGTCAGTTGAGCACAGTAGTAGTTTGGGAGACCGGTTTCAAATCGAGGAATCTGGATCCCGGCGACGCCTGATTTGGCAGAGGCTGCCAGGTTGAGCGGGGATACGTTGCGGCATTGGAAAAGTGCCACGTTTGCGGCAAGGAGCGCGAACGTTTCAGGGACCGGTTCAATGGCGATCACCCGTCCACCGGGCCCGACCAGATCGGAGAACCGTTTGGTGTACTGGCCCACGTTTGCGCCCACGTCGATGACCCAGTCGCCAGGCGCGAGCAGGGAGGCCAGCAATTCGTACTCGGGAATGGTTGCTCCAAAGACCCCGCGACGGATCTGGCGGTGAAAATGGTGGCGTCGCAGCTCCTGTTGCCAGGAGAGGGGCAAGCGCGCAGCCAGACGTTTCAGGAAATCAGGCAATGGTGAGTTCGCGGGGACGTGAAGCAGCAAAGATACGTTGAGGCCAATGGGCGAGGGAGGACCTTGATGCGGTCGGACCAGTCGGCAGAATGAAGCAGTCCGTTCACATTCTGGGTCTTTCGGCCCACTATCACGACAGCGCCGCCGCGTTGATCCGGGACGGGGAGATTGTCGCGGCCGCGTCGGAGGAGCGATTCAGCCGCATCAAAGGCGATCCCTCGTTTCCCGCCCAGGCCGTTGCGTACTGTCTGCGGGAAGGCGGCATCGGCCTGGGCGAGGTGACGGCGGTGGGGTTTTACGACAAGCCGATCCTCAAGTTCGATCGAATTCTGGAGTCCTACCTGGGAGTAGCTCCCCGAGGATTCCGGCAGTTTCTGCTCGCGGGGCCCCTCTGGATCAAGGAAAAGCTCTGGATGGACCGGGGCCTTCGGGAAGCGTTGGGGGGGTATGAGGGCGACTTGCTGTATTGCGAGCATCACGAATCGCACGCCGCAAGCGCCTTCTTCCCTTCCCCGTTCAAGGACGCGGTGATCCTGACGATGGACGGGGTGGGAGAGTGGGCGACCGCCTCGATTGGGGCGGGGCGCGGCAACGAGATCGAGCTCCTGAAAGAGATGCGCTGGCCCGATTCCCTGGGCCTGCTCTATTCCGCCTTCACCTACTACACCGGCTTCAAGGTGAATTCGGGAGAGTACAAGGTGATGGGCCTGGCTCCCTACGGGGAACCGAAATACGTCCAGCGGATTTACGAGCACCTCATCGATCTGAAAGAGGATGGCTCCTTCAGGCTCAACCAGGACTACTTCGGGTATCTGGATGGGCTGACCATGACGAACCAGCGCTTTCACCGATTGTTCGAGGGGCCGCCCCGGGTTCCCGAGACCAAGCTCACCCAGAAAGAGATGGACCTGGCCAGGTCAGTCCAGGAGGTCTGCGAAGAAGTGATGCTGCGAATGGCCCGAACCGCCCACCGGGAAGTCGGGCTGCCCAATCTCTGCTTGGCGGGAGGGGTCGCGCTCAACTGCGTCGGCAATGGAAGGCTCCTGCGGGAAGGCCCCTTCGAGCGAATCTGGATTCAGCCGGCCGCAGGGGATGCCGGTGGCGCCCTGGGGGTGGCCGAGCTGATCTGGCACAGGACGTTCGGGGGGACCCGTGCGGCGGACGGACGCCGGGACGCCATGCGGGGTGCCTACCTGGGGCCGAGCTTTGGCGAAGCTGAGATTGAGACTTTCCTGAAGGAGATCGGAGCCGTCTATCACCGACTCGATCGCCCCTGCCTGCTGTCGAAGACGGCAGAGATCCTGGCGCAGGAAAAAGTGGTCGGCTGGTTCAACGGGCGGATGGAGTTCGGTCCCCGGGCCCTCGGGGCACGCTCGATCCTGGGCGATCCGCGGAGCCCGAGCATGCAGGCGCAGATGAACATCAAGATCAAGTTCAGGGAAGGGTTCCGTCCGTTCGCCCCCAGCGTAACCCGGGAAACGGTGGACCGGTATTTCGAGCTCGATTGTGATTCGCCGTACATGCTGCTTGTGGCGCCGGTCAAGAAGGCCCGCCAAATCCCCATGACCGCCGACCAGAAGGGGCTGTGGGGGATCGAGCAACTGAACGTCGCCCGCTCGGACATACCGGCGGTCACTCATATCGATTACTCGGCCCGAATTCAGACGGTTGAGCGAGTCGACAACCCCGACTATTACGACCTGCTCAAGGAATTCGAGCGGCAGACCGGGTGTGCGGTGCTGGTCAACACCTCGTTTAACGTACGAGGCGAGCCGATCGTCTGCTCCCCCCGTGACGCCTTTACCTGTTTCATGCGAACCCATATTGACGCGCTAGTGCTGGGACCTTACCTGTTGCACAAGAGCGAGCAACCGGCCTGGGCCGAGGATGGAGAATGGCAGACGCAATTCCAGCTCGATTGACCCCGCGAGAAGGGCGCCGGTTCGCGTTTCCGGTCGGAGGCGTGCTAGTGCTCCTCGCCGCTCTGTCACTCTGGCGCGGACACTACTGGCCACCCCGGATCCTGGGCGGACTCGGCGCCCTGCTGCTGCTCTCCGGGGTCATCGTGCCAGGGAGCCTCGGTCCGATCTACCGGGCATGGATGGGGCTGGCCCGCCTGCTTTCGCGGGTGACGACTCCCATCTTCCTCGGCCTGGTGTACTTCCTGCTGATCACCCCGATGGGACTGGTGATCCGGCTATTGGGCCGGAACCCCCTGCGCCACAGAGATCAAGGAGGCAGCTACTGGAAGACGCCGGCCTCGGGTGGCGCAAGCGACCTTCGAACCCAATTCTGAGGATTTCTATGGCCGGTAGAGGCGTTCTGGGGCAACTGTGGGCCTTCCTGCGGGTCCGGAAGAAGTGGTGGCTCCTGCCGATCTTGCTCGTCCTCCTGCTGGTGGGCGGGTTGCTGATCTTTGCTCAAGGGTCGGTGTTGGCGCCGTTCATCTACACCATTTTTTGAGGCCCTAATTCGTGACGGTTCGCGACGGGTTGCTCGTTGGGGTCTCGTTGGTGCTTAGCCTGGCGGCCGCAGAAGTGGGGCTCCGGCTACTGGCACCGGTCGGCCCGGAAGGGTTCGAGGTCGCGCCCGAAACCGCCGCGATCCGGTATGCGACTGAGCAGAACCTGCCCGGTCTAAAGCCCCAGGTCGTGTATGAACGCAACGACTATGGGCTTCGGACCAGGTCCGTTCTCAACGGAACCAAGGTTCCGGGTTTGATTCGGATCCTGTGCCTCGGGGGCTCAACGGCGGATCAGCCTACCCAGGATTTCGCCGACACGTGGTGCGGCCGCCTCGAATCCGAAGGTCTCCGGACCGGCGGATCGAGCGGACCTGGCCCGCGGTTTGAGACCGCGATCCACGGACGCGGCGGTTATCGGGGCGTCGACCTGCTCGCGTGGGTCGAAGATTCGCTCGACGCAGTACAGCCCGACATGGTGATTGTGTTGCTCGGGATCAACGACCTGGTCTGGGCAGGGGGGCCGGAGTACCGCTATCAGGGCCTCGATTCCGCCCTGGCCTCGAGCCGCAGGGCGCGGGGTCCCCGGGAAGCCAGGGTGTCCCTGGCCAGACGCCTATGTCCGGAGTCTCTTCAACTTTGCCGCCGGCTTATTCTCCTCAAGCGGAGCCTCGCCCGCAACGCGATCGAGTGGCACAGCGCGAACCTGCCCGAGCTGCGCCGGCAGTACCAGGCCCTCCCCTCCGTCGATGATCTCCGGCGCAACCCTGACCCTGCGGTCGAGTTCGAGGCGGCAATGGATTCGCTCGCGGCAACCCTCGCCGCACGAGGGATCAGAGCCCTGTTCCTCGGCCAACCCACCCTGTGGTCCCCTACCATGGGGGCAGAAGAGCAGGCCACCCTCTGGTTCGGCGTCGCGACTCCGGAAGGGAAGGTCCGTCCCTCGGGACGCTGGCTCGCCGCTGAGATGTCCCGCTATAACGCGATCCAGGAAACCATCGCCCGGCGTCACGGGTTTCTCTACCTCGACCTCGGTGATCGTATTCCCCGCAGCCTGGAATACTTCTTCGACGACTGCCACTTCACCGATCTTGGGAGCGCGTTAGTCTCTACCGAGATCATGCCGTTGGTTATCAAAGCCGCCGAACCGCTGAGTAGCTCCGTTCCGTAGGCCCTCGAAGCCCTGCCGAACCTCCGCCGGGCCGCTAGACTTATCTGGTGCCCGTGGCTTCCCTGCGCCGCCTGGCGTTCCGCAACCGGATTCTCCTGGCGCTCCTGCTCCTGGGTGCCGTCCCCTCGGCCATCCTTGGGGCCGGGTGGGTCTTCACGCTTCTGCAATACAACCCCGCTCGCTCCACGAGAACGGCACTCGAGCCGATCCGGGCAACCGGCCAGCACCTGATTGAAACGGTCGACACGACGCGACTCGCGCCGCGGGAAACGCAGGCCATCGAGCGGCACGTGCAGGCCATCAACCGGTTTCTGATTCTTTCCCAGCGCGGGTTCTACTACAGCCGCTATCTCAGCATTTCGCTCGCCATCGTGATCTCGGTCCTCGGCTTTCTGCTCCTCTGGGCCGCGGTGCTGCTGGCCCGCTCCCTCTCCCGCCAATTGAGCCGTCCCGCCGATGAGTTGGTGGGATGGATGGAGCGGATTCGCCGACACGAGCCGTTGCCGACCAGCGGGCCAGCGGGCAGGCGGGCAGACGGGCAGACCGGCGGGGAGGGGGAAGGTGGAGCGCCAGAGTTCGCCATGCTCCGTGCCGCGCTCCGGGAGACAGCGGCATCGCTGCAACAAGGCCGCGCTGCGGAATTGGAATCCGAGCGGCTCCGCGCCTTCCGGGAAGTGGCGCGGCGGGTCGCCCATGAAATGAAAAATCCGCTGACACCGATTCGGTTCGCGATCGGACAACTGGAAGGGCGCACTGGCGGGCAGCCCGACCGGCGGGCGGAGGATGTACAGGAGGCGCTCGAGGTTCTTCGGGTCGAAACGGCGCGGCTCGAGCAACTGGCGCGCGAGTTCGCCAATCTCGGACGCCTTCCGGAGGGGCCCGCCGCCGAGGTGGATCTTGGGGAACTGTTACACGAGTTGATCCGGACGGCGGTGCCTTCCACCATGCGGGCGCGGCTCACTGTGGACCCTGCCGCGCCGAGAGTAGTGGGCCATTATGATCCGTTGCACCGGGCGTTCATGAACCTGATCCGGAATGCGGTGGAAGCGTCCGGAGAACGCGGACCCATGGAGGTATCGGTGTCGACAGTGGGAGCCGGGATGGGTTCGAAAGCGACCGGTGTGGAGGTTGGCATCGTGGATCATGGCCCGGGTGTGCCACCCGATCGCCGCGCTCGGATTTTCGAGCCGTACGTCACCGACAAGACCGGTGGCACAGGCCTCGGCCTCGCCATTGTGAAGCAGGCGATCGATTTGCATCGCGGAACGATCGAGATCTCGGAGACCGAAGGTGGCGGGGCCACGTTCGCAGTGCGACTGCCCATCAGCGCGGAATCCCTGTTCCCGGCTCGAGGGGCCGAGCCGCTTATCGAGCGACGGGTCGCCGGGCGCAGGCGGACGGACGGGCAGACGGAGCGATGGCGGAGGAGTGAATGAAGCCAAGGGTCCTGATTGTCGATGACGAGGCCAACATCCGGCGCATGCTGGCGGCGCTGCTCAAGGGCGAGGGTTTTGAGCCGGAACAGGCTCCGAACGGCAATGCGGCTCTCCTGATGCTGGACCAAGTCCACCCCGACGCCATCCTGCTCGACCTGCAGATGCCACCAGGACCCGATGGGCTCGACACCCTCGCAAAGCTCCGGGAGCGGGACGCCAACACACCCGTCATCATGATGAGCGGGAAAGCCCAGCTCACGGACGCGGTCAAAGCGATCAAGCTCGGCGCTTTCCAGTTCCTGGAGAAGCCGCTCACCCCCGAGGCCGTCCTGGTCGCTCTGCGAAGCGGCTTGGAGCTCACCCGGGCGCGAGCCGAGACTCGTGCGCTGCGGGCCCAGTTGTCTCCCCAGGCAGACCTGGTGGGACGGGGTGCGAGAATGCAGGAGATCCAGGCGCTGATTGCCCAGGTCGCCCCGACCGATGCACGCGTCCTCATCATGGGAGAATCGGGAACCGGCAAGGAGCTGGTGGCCCACGCGATCCATCGGGCATCTCACCGCGCGCCCCGGGCAATCATCTCGGTCAACTGCGCCGCGATCCCCCGCGACCTGGTCGAATCGGAGCTGTTCGGCCACGAGCGGGGGGCCTTTACCGGCGCGACCGACCGGCGACTGGGGCGATTCGAGCTGGCCGACGGCGGCACCCTGTTCCTGGATGAAGTCGGAGACCTCAATCTGGAAGCTCAGGCGAAGCTGCTCCGGGTCCTCGAAACCGGAGAGATTCAACGGCTGGGCGCCGAGCGAGCCCAGCGAGTCGACGTACGCGTGTTATCGGCCACCAACCAGCGCCTCGAACAGGCGGTGGCGGCCGGAACGTTCCGCGAAGACCTGTACTTCCGGCTCAATGTGTTCCCCATCCAGCTCGCTCCGCTGCGCGACCGTCTGGAAGACCTGCCCGAGCTGGTGCAGCATCTTGCCGAGCGAGTGAGTCCGTACCATCCGGCGGTCTTCACTGCCGAAGCGGTGGCGCAGCTCGCCTCATACGACTGGCCCGGCAACGTCCGGGAGCTGGCGAACATCGTGGAACGCCTCTCGATCCTGGGAGGGGAAGAGGTGGACGCAGCCCTGGTGCGACAGGTGGTCCCCCGAAGCGGCGCCGGACGGTTCGACGCCCCGACGCTGACCACCGAGTCGGGGTCAACGTATTCCGTGGCCGACCTGGGGGGTCGCTCGCTGTCCAACGTGCTGGATGATTATGAGCGCGCCCTGATCGCTGCCGCCCTCAAGCGCGCGACGGGAAACGTCGCCGAGGCAGCGCGGGCCCTCCAGACCGACCGCGCGAATCTCTACCGTCGGATGAAGAGGCTGGGACTGTGAGAGTGCGACAGCTATTCCGGTTGATCTGCCCTGCCCTTCTCGTCTCCAGTTCGGCACGCCTGGCGGCCCAGGACACCGTGCAGGTGATTGACCCCGAAAGGCGCACGCCTGTCGCGGTACTACCCCATGCCGTGGTGCAGGAGCTCATCGCGGCGTACAACGATTCACTCACGACCCGATTGGTCGGGCCATTCTACCTGCCGCCCGGAGCGCGGTTGACGGGTTCGGTCGCCGTCTTTGGCGGCAGCATCCGCATCGCCGGCGAGCTGATCGGTCGGGTGACGGTCGTCAACGGCTATCTGATCATCGACAGCGATGGCGCTGTGCGGGGCGATGTGCTGGTCGCGGGGGGCGAGGTGCTGATCCGGCCGGGTGGTGTCCTCGACGGCCCGCCGCCCCGGCAATTCCGCGCGAGCGCCCCGCTGATCCGGAACTCGGCCGGGCTGTTGATCCCCCGGCCACCGCCGCGGTCTCTGACCGATCTGGCTTCCGCGCGCCGGTCGTTTACCACGGGGCACTTCCGCACCACGCTCTCCATCGAGTCAGGGCAGACCTACAATCGGGTCGAAGGACTTCCGGTGGTGCTCGGCCCCACGATCACCCGAGAGGGCTTGCCGAATCTCGACGGGCGTTTGGATCTCCGCGGAGTCATCTGGACCGCACCCGATCGCACCGACCGCCGGGCTGATTTCGGGTACGCCGCCCGGCTCGAATTCCGATTCGGCGCCGAGCGGAGACTGACCGTCGGGGCGCTGGCCTCCCGGATGGTGGTCCCGATCGAGCCTCGGCCGCTCTCGGCCAGCGAAGCGGGATGGGCCGCCTTTCTCCTCCAGCGAGACTATCGCGACTACTACCAGGCCCAGGGCGTCGGCGGCTACCTGGCGTACCAGGCTTCCCGGGCCGTGTCGCTCAACGCCGCGGTGCGGCGGGACTACGAGCGCAGCGTGCCGGCCGGAGACCCGGTGTCGGTGTTCCGGAACGAGTCCTGGAGACCTAACCCGCTCATCGATGACGGTCATTACCTCACCTTCCGGACCGGAGTGACCCTGGACACCCGGAACGAACCCCGTCACCCCACCTCGGGCTGGCTCATCCACGGCTTCTGGG
>Ga0187892_10005160_pt1 | contig 20873 bp, 19 predicted proteins | sample MA1701073metaG_FD_139345 | JGI IMG/M metagenome (GOLD analysis project Ga0187892, IMG submission 139345) | Bio-ooze microbial communities from a basaltic lava cave in the Kipuka Kanohina Cave System on the Island of Hawaii, USA - MA170107-3 metaG ... | reverse complement strand
TGGCGGCAAAGTCGCGCAAAGAGGTCGAAGGGTTCCACAAGGCGGCCCTGAAGGCGGGCGGCAAGGACGAGGGCAAGCCGGGTCCGCGGGGCGGCGGCAATAATTGCGTCGCCTATGTGCGCGATCCGGACGGCAACAAGATCTGCGCCTATTGCGAAAAGGCGAAGTAGGCGGATTACGCTAGGGCAGGCGGGTTGGCGGACGGAGGTTTCCGCCTAGCCCGCCTTTCCCTCCTGCTCCAGGACGAACAGCGGATTCGGCGCCGGCGGCGCGACGCGTCGCATCGTGTTGGTGTCGCGATGGTCGAAGGGCGGCGTTACGCCGCGGATCGCGAGATCGGTGCGCGTCACGTAGGTCCAGCTGCCATCGTCGTTGAACGTGATGTCGATCCGGTAATAGTCGGTGCGGAACGCTTCCTCGAGAAACGTCGTCGAGCAGATCCCGTAATCCGTTTTGCCGCGCGTTGCCTCGACCCAGATCTGCCGGTCGTCCGGCTTCGCCATGCCGCGTGCCAGGAGGACCTGCCCGCGCGGGATCGCGAGCGTCTGCATGACGAGCCCGGTCGCCGGCTCCCACAGCCAGTAGCCGACCTGGTCGTGGAAGGTGATCGCCTCCTCGGGCGTGTTGATGTGGATGTGATAACGCAGGCCGTAGAAAAGCGGCGGCCCGTTGGACTGCGGGTCGATCGGATCCATGCGGATATGCTCGCGGTACACACGCCGCTCGGGTCCGTCCGACTTCGGATTGATGTCGACGCCCTGGTCGGACTCCCAGACACCGGCGAGACGGCGCAGCGGCCCCAGATTGGCGAGCGTGTCCGGGGACGGGTCCTGTTCGGTGTAGATGTCGTCGGGAATGGGCGGCATGGGGCCTCGGTTGTGTACTTGCCAAGAATGCGTATTTGGTAGTGCGATGGCAACAAAATGACGCGCGATCTCGCCTTCGTCGAGTTCTCCGCCGCCGATGCCGCCGCGCACCTGCCGGAACTTGGCGCGCTCCTTCATGCCTGCGTCGAGACCGGCGCCGGCGTCAACTTCGTGCTGCCGTTCTCGGCGGCCGAGAGCGAGGCCTACTGGTCCGAAGCGGTGCTGCCGAAACTGCGCGACGGCTCGGCGCTGCTGTTCGTGGCGAAGGACGGCAACCGCATCGCGGGCTCGGTCCGGCTCGATCCGGTCTGGATGCCGAACCAGCCGCATCGCGCCGAGGTTTCCAAGCTGCTGGTACATCCGGAGTTCCGCCGCCGCGGCATCGCAACCCGGCTGATGCAGGAACTCGAGCGCTGCGCGTCCGGCCTCGGACGCACGCTGCTGACGCTCGATACCCGCACCGGCGATCCCTCCGAGGCGTTCTATACGCAGCTCGGTTACGTCACCGTCGGGACGGTGCCGGACTATGCGCTCGATACGTTTGGCAGCGGCCGGTTCGATCCGACCACGATCATGTACAAGAAGCTGGCGCCCGCTCCGCCGAGCGAGCCCGCCGCGATCGGCGATGGCGAGACCGCGCTCATTCTCTGCTCGCACGGCGTCGACGGCACGCCGGGCGCCGCGGCCGAGCACGCGGTGCGGCTGCGCGAGCGGGCTATCTTCGCCGACGTCTCGGCCGCCTGTCTCAGCGGCGAACCGGAGATCCGCGCCGCCGTCGATGCCGCAACGGCGCCGCGCATCGTCGTGGTGCCGTTCCTGATGGCGGCGGGCCGCGCCTTCCGCACGCTTCTGCCCGAGCGGCTCGCCGGGGCGCGGCGGCGCGAAGCGGTCGCGCTGGCGGAGCCGGTCGGCACGCAGCCCGGGATCGCCGCGCTGATTGCGGCGAAAGCGTCGGCGCTGGCCGACGCTCGCGGCTGGCCGGTGCGCGAGGTGCTGCTCGTCATCGCCGCGCACGGCACGGCGCGCGATCCGGAATCCGGCATCGCGGCGCGCGAACATGCGGCACGCGTCGCCCGCGACGGACGGTTCGCCGGCGTCGAAGCCGGCTATCTCGACGAGCCGCCTTCGATCGAAGGACTGCTGGCCGGGCGCGCAACGCGCCATGCCATCGGCGTCGGCCTGTTCGCCGACGCCGGTCCGCATGGCGGCGACGATGCCGGGCAGCCGTTCGCGGCCGATCCCGATACCGCCTATGCCGGCCCGATTGGGCCCGATCCGGACCTCACCGACATCGTCCTCAAGTCGGCGCAGGGCCCGGTTTCCGCAGTTTCATCAAGCGATTAAGGCTGCGGCCGGATGGTGTTCCGGCGGCGCGGCTGATATTCTGACCGGCGTCAAAGAGGGCGAATCAATACGCCCGCCGAGTCAGACAGGGACAAGGACATCACGATGAAGTTCGTAACGGGTGCGCGCGCAGTCGCGCTGCGCGCGGCGTTGCTCGTCGCCATCGGCGGCGTCGCAGCGTCGCCCGCGGCGGCGGAGGAATTGGTCGTCTACGGTGCAACGCCGGCGGACGAATGGGCGGTCTACAAGGCGGCCTTCGAGGCCGAGAACCCCGATATCACGCTGACGCAATTGCGCGACGGCAGCGGCGTCATCATCGCGCGGGTCATCGCCGAGCAGAACGCGCCGCGGGCCGACGTGCTGTTCGACATTCCCGCAACCGGCATGCTGACGCTGGTCGAGAAGGGCCTGATCGAGCCCTATGCGCCGGCCAACCTGGCGGAGCTCGATCCGCGCCTGGTCGACGACAACGACCCGCCCTACTGGTTCGCCTTCTCCGGCTATGCGGCGCTGATCTGCTACAACCGCATCGAGGGCGAAGCGAAGGGCATTCCCGCGCCCGAGAGCTGGCTCGACCTGACCGATCCGATCTATCGCGGCGAAGTGACCGTCGCCGATCCCGGCTCTTCCGGCACCGGCATGATGTTCGTCGCGGGCATGCTCGGCCTTCTGGGCGAGGAGGAGGGCTGGAAATATCTCGACGCGCTGAACGAGAACGTCCCTTACTACACGCATAGCGGCCGCAAGCCCTGCACGCTGGCCGGCGCGGGCGAGTATGTCGTCGGCATCACGCTCGAAAGCTCGGTCATCCGCGAGATCGACGGCGGCGCGCCGCTCGATGTCATCGTTCCGGAAGAGGGTATGTTCTGGGAGATAGCGTCGGCGGGGCTGGTGAAGAGCACCGACAATCCCGAGGCCGCAAAGCGATTCCTCGATTGGGCGTCGTCGCGCGAAGCGAATACGCTCTATTCGGACTATTGGTCGATCATCGCCATTCGGGATCTCGCCAAGCCGCGGCCGCATCTGCCCGCGAGCTTCCTCGACGATCTGCGGGAGATCGACTTCCAGTGGATCGCCGAGAATCGCGAGCGCATCAACGCCGAATGGCAGCAGCGCTATGCGACCAAGATCGAGCCGGCGGAGTAGGGTCGGAGCCGACCCGGCGCCGACGGTTCGGCGAAAGGTCAAAGAGGTGTTGCCATGAGAACCGCGATCCTGCATCGCTCGGCCGTCGCCGCTGCCGCGATATTCCTCGCATTGTCGGACCAGACCCTGGCCCAGGAGAGGACCGTCCTGACCGTCTACAGCACGCTCGGTTTCGACGTGTTCCGGAAATACGAGACCGCGTTCGAGGCCGCCAATCCGGATATCGACATCCGGCACGTGTACGACAGCGGCGGCGTGGTGACGGCGCGCCTGCTGGCCGAGAAAGATAATCCGCAGGCCGACGTGATCTGGGACCTGCAGGCGACCAGCGTGATCATGATGAACGGCCTCGGGATGCTCGAGCCGTACAGGCCCGCGGGCTTCGAAGCGCTCGATCCGCGTCTTTCCGATGCCGGCGATCCGCCGGCGTGGATCGGTTATTCGGCCTATGCCAGCCTCGCCTGCTTCAACAGCGTCGAAGGCGAGAAGCTCGGCATTGCCGCACCGACGTCCTGGGCCGATCTCACCGATCCGGTCTATCGCGGCCGGCTGACGATGCCGAGTCCGGCCTCCTCGGGCACGGGTTTCATGATCGTTGCCGGCTTCCTCGACCTGATGGGCGAGGAGGCGGGCTGGAAATATCTCGATGCGCTGCACGAGAACATCGCCTTCTACACGCATGGCGGCTCCAAGCCCTGCAAGCTGGTCGGCGCGGGCGAGCAGCTCGTCGGCCTCTCCTACGAGAATGCGGTGGTGACGCTGCGCGAGAGCGGTGCGCCGGTCGAGATCGTGCTGCCGACCGAGGGCATCTTCTGGGAAATCGGCGCCGTCGCCATCGTGAAGGGCACCGACGCGACCGAGGCCGCACGGCGCCTGCTTGACTGGACCGCCTCGCCCGCGGCGAACGCGATCTACGCCGAAGACTGGCCGATCGTGGCGATACCGGGCATGGCCAGGCAGCTGCCGGGCCTGCCGGAAGATTTCGTCGACCGGCTGCACGATAGCGATTTCGCATGGATCTCGGCCAACCGCGAGCGGATCATCGCGGAATGGGAACGGCGCTACGGCACCAAGATCGAGCCCGAGTGATCGGGCAGCAGGTTCCAGTCGGGAATCTGCGCCGTCACCTCGATCGGCGGGCCGTCGCCGATATCCAGCGCCGCCAGCGCGTCGATGACGCGTTCCATGACGCCGCGATAGGTGACACCCCGCGGCGAATCCGGATCGTCCAGCGCCACGGTCGAACGCCGGCCGATGATCGTCGGATTGGCATTGATCTCGAACACCTGCAGCCGACCGTTGGCGAACCCGTAGTCGATGCGGCCGAACTGCATGTTGGCGAGATCGAACACCGCCATCAGCTTTTCCGCATCGGGGTTGGCCGCCAGGTATTCGATCTCCTCGGTGACGAATTCGGGGTCGTGCAGGTCGTGGCGCTTGATCACCCATTCGCGCGAATGGAGGATCTGTCGCGGGATCAGCCGGTTACCGATGCGCAGTGCCGCGTACTTGCGACGGATGCCTGCGTTGTCGGCCGTTTCGACGAACTCGACAATCAGCTTGTCGCCCGGCCAGGTACCCTCGGCATCGAGCCGCGCCAGCTCGGCATCGAGGGCCGCCTGGTCATGAAGCAGCGCGCTGCGGGCGCCGCCGTGATCGGACACCTTGCGGACGAAAACCGGAAAGCGCGTCGGTTTGCGATGCTCGATGAACAGACAGGCGTCGAAATCGTTGCTGCCGGCCTCGTTCAGCGCGCGCAGCAGCTCGTAGCGCCGCATGGAATTGATCGGGTCGTTGAGTACCGGGACGCCGGCATCTTTGAGGGCACGCCAGTGCGGCGAGATCTGGGCCGATTGCGAGCCGCTGAGCCGGTCAATGTCCGAAAAGATCCAGGCGCCGTAGGGCAGCGTCTTCATGGCGCGGAAATCGCGATAACTGACCGGCGTGATGCGGTCCGCCAGTTCCTCTCCGGGTCCGGCAAGGAACTCGACGATAGTGTAGGCATGCTTTTGCGTGCTGAGATAGTAGATCATGACGGCGACCCCCGGGCTCCGGCCGGAGAGCCGATATCGAGCGCCGCGAACGCCTCGATGTATTTCTGGATGATCGCACGATAGGTCCCACCGCGCAGCGAATTCGGATCGTTCACCTGCGCGGTCGAACGTTCGCCGATGATCGAAGGGTTGGTGTTGATCTCGAACACCTGCGGTTGGCCGTCGACGACACAATAGTCGATGCGCCCGTATTCGATCTGCGCCGCCTTGAAGATACGCAGCAGCAACTCGCCGTGCGGATTGGCCCGGAGGTAGGCCGCTTCCTGCGCGGCAAGCTCGGGCGAATCGAATTCGGGTCTCTTCACCACCCATTGCTTCGCCGCCATGATTTGGCGCGGCATCAACGTGTCGCCGATGCGGAAGGCGGCGTATTTCCGGAACACGCCATCCTTGTCCGAAACGTCGATATATTCGGTGATCAGCTTGTCGCCCGGCCATTCGTGCGCTGCGCGCATGTTTGCCAGCACCTGGTCGAGTTCTTCCTGGCTGCGGATCAGGGGCGATATGGAACCCTCGTGGTCGTGGGCGCGTCGGATAAAGACCGGAAACCGCTTCGGCTTGCGATGCTCGATCACCATGTAGCTGTCGAAGGAATTGATGCCGTTCTCGCGTGCCCAGCGCAGCAGGTCGTAGCGCCGCATGACGCGCAGCGGATGATTGAGGAGCCGCGCACCGGCATCCGCCAACCGCTTCCAGCGGCTGAACACGGTCGTCGATTGCGAGCCGCTGAGCCGGTCGACGTCGGCGAACACGTAGGTCGCCTTCGCCGAAAGGGCCTTGGCGGCGAGGAAGTCGCTGTAGACCACGACCCGGACGCGGTCCGCCAGGGGCTTTCCCAGCCCCGCCAGAAACTCCCGCATCGTGTAAGGATGTTTTTCGGTCGTGAGATAGTAGATCAACGCATCCGCCCCCAAGCCCGGCTTTCCGATTAGACCATCCGGCGCCCTCTGTCATCGGTGCGTTGGCGCTGCCGCATGCGTCGCAACGGCGGGCGCGCAGGGGGCAGTTTCCGGCGCCCGATGCGGCCGCTAAGATGCCGGCCGATCTCGACTTTTAGGGCCCCGATGTACCGGATTGCCGACGACGATGCCGCACTGCTCGCCGAGTATCGGAGGGTGCCGAAGAAGCGGCACAGTCTCGAGCTGCGGCGGCTGCTCAACCGGCTGCGGATGGAGCCGATGGCGGGCAAGATCGTCATCTGCGTGCGCGAGCCGTACAAATCCTGGTACCTCGCGCGCATGGGCGAAAAGCGCGGCGATCCGGTCCGGCCGCTCGACAATCGCCTGTTTGGGAAGCTCGCCGATGCCGAGTGGGCGCTGCTGAAGCTGCGCTGGGAGAAACACAGCGGGCGGTCGCTCCCCGCCGGTCTTGAGGGCGACGGCTGACGCGATGTACGGGATTCTCGGCTATTCCGACCGCTGGACGGTCAGGCCCGGCGAGACGGTCAGGTTCATGGCGAGCTGCACCGGCGTGCGGCGCTATCGGGCCGACATCGTGCGGCTCGTCTGCGGCGACGACTCCCCGGGCGGACCCGGCTTCAAGGAAAGGCCGGTCGCGACGCTGGGCGAGCTTGACGGCCGCCACCAGCCGATCGAGATCGGATCGTACGCGCGCGTGCCCGCCCATCCGGCGATGGATGCCGGCGGTGCCTTCGCCGTTTCGCTGACGATCTTTCCGACCACGCCGGGCGCGGGCGAACAATGCCTGATGGCGCGGGCGCGGCCGGATCGCCGGGCGGGCTGGGGCCTCTTCATCGACGACAATACGCGGCTTCGGCTCCGGATCGGCGACGGCAAGGGGGCATTCGCGACCCTCGCCGGCGATGCGGTGGTACCGGCGCGGCGCTGGCTACGGATCGTCGCGGGCTACGATCCCGGGACCGGCGAGGCCTTCATCGCGCAACGACCCGTGCATTTGTTTCCGCTCGATGCGCCGGCGGACGTGAAGCGCGCGCGACTGGAGATGCTGCGCCCGGCCGACGGCGATCTCGACCTGACACTCGCGGCGGTCTGGTCGGGCAGCGACGCAACGCCGCGCATGACCCGGTTCTACAACGGCAAGATCGAGGCGCCGGCATTGCTGCGCGGCCCGCTCGCCGCGAGCGACATCGATGCGCTGCTCGCCGGCGGTCGCATCGAAGGCGGCCTCGTGCGCGGTCTCGTCGCGCAGTGGGATCTCGCGCAGGGCATGTCGGGCGAACGCATGGTCGATACCGGGCCGCACGGGCTCGACGGCATGCTCGTCAATCTCCCGACGCGCGCCGTCACCGGCGCGCGCTGGGACGGCAGCATTCACGACTGGACGCGCGATCCCGGCCAGTACGCCGCGGTGCACTTCCACGACGACGATCTCGAGGATTGCGGCTGGGAAAGCGATCTTTCCTTCACGGTGCCGGCCGATCTGCGCAGCGGCATCTATGCCGCGCGGCTCGTGGAGATCGACGGCACGGAGCCGGAAGAAGCGCGCATTCCGTTCTTCGTGGCGGCACCGAAGCGCGGGAAGCGCGCGAAAATCGCGTTTCTCGCCTCGACGCACACGTTCATGGCCTATTCCAATTCGCACTACCGCACCGACGATCCCGACATGGAGATGAAGTCGGGCAATTTTCTCGCCCTCAACCCGTGGGAGCTCTATCTCAACGAGCATCGCGAACTCGGCCTCTCGCCCTACGACACGCACAGCGACGGGTCGGGCGTCTGCTATTCCTCCCGGCTGCGGCCGCTCTTCTCGATGCATGTCAAGAACCGGGTCTGGGCCTTCAACGGCGACACGCATGTCACCGACTGGCTGGAGGCGCGCGGCTTCGACTACGACATCGTCACCGACGACACGATCCACGAAGACGGGCTGGCTTCGCTTGCGCCCTACAACGTGATCGTCACTGGCGCGCATCCGGAATACTGGTCGACGCGCATGTGGGATGCGGCCGTTGCCTACCAGCTTCAAGGCGGGCGGCTGATGTATCTTGGCGGCAACGGCTTCTACTGGCGCCATGCCGTGCATCCCGAGAAGCCGCACGTGATCGAGATCCGCCGCGCGGAATCCGGCGCACGCTACTGGGGCACCGAACCCGGCGAGGCCTATCACAGCTTCACCGGCGAGTATGGCGGGCTCTGGCGCCGCATCGGTCGGCCGCCGCAGGGCCTGGTTGGCGTCGGCACGATTGCGACCGGCTTCGATTTCGGCAGCTATTACCGGCGCATGCCGGATGCCGCGAACCCCCGCGCTGCCTGGATCTTCGACGGCATCGAAGGCGAGATCGTCGGCGATTTCGGCTCGAAGGGCGGCGGGGCGGCCGGCGACGAGATCGACCGTGCCGATGCGGCGCTCGGCACGCCGGCGCATGCGCTGGTCGTCGCGCGCTCGGAAGGCCACAGCCGCTATTACAATATCGTGCCGGAAGAGACTTTGTTCCATCACCCGACGATCAACGGCGAGGAATCGGCCGACTGCTATGCCGACATCGTGTTCTACGAGTGCCCGAACGGCGGCGCCGTCTTCTCGGTCGGCTCGATCGCCTGGCCGGCCGCCCTTGCGCATAACGGCTACGACAACAATGTCAGCCGCATGACCGGGAACGTACTGAAACGCTTCGCCGACGATGTGCCATTCGCGATGCCGGCAGGCAGGGATCGATGAACTTCACCATCGAACCCATCATCGGGGCTTTTCCCGTCTATCGCTGCGGCGTGTTGGTGGCACATGTCGAGGCGATCCCGGAAGGCCGCGCCGCGATGCTCGATGCCAACGTCACCGATGCCGAGGTCGATGCGGCGGCGCGTTACGATCTCGACACGGTCGGCGAGATTCCTGCGATCCGGGACTGGCGCAAGGCCTACCGCGCCATGGGCATCAAGAAGACTTCCTATCGCTGCTCGGTCGAGCGCCTGCTGCGCGGCGTGCTGCAGGGCCGCGGCCTGCCGCGCATCAACGGTTTCGTCGATGCCTATAACCTCGTCTCGCTGCGGCATCTGCTGCCACTCGGCGCCGACGATCTCGACAAGGTGACGGGCGATCTCGGCTTCCGCTATGCGAAGGCGGGCGACAGTTTCGTCGCGCTCGGCGACGAGACGCGCACGGAGGATCCGCCGAAGGACGGCGAGGTGGTCTATGCCGATGGCGAAAAGATTCTCTGTCGGCGCTGGAACTGGTACCAGGATGCGCGCAGCCCGATCACGCTGGCGACGAAACGCGCCGTCGTGACGGTGCAGGGACTCGAGAACGGCGATGTCGATCTGGCGCTCGCCGATCTCGGCACCATGCTCAACGAGTATGCCGGCGTGCGCATCGCTTCGGCGGTGCTCGATGCCGGCCGTCCAAGCGTCGATCTGGCGACGCTCCGGCCGTAGGGTGCCGGCGCGCGCGTGGCATCGACGGTGCTCGATCGAGGTCGCCCGTCGGTCGATCTGGCGACGCTCCGGCCGTAGGGTGCCGGTCGCCCGGCAAGGCGGCCTATTGAATTTCGGCGATCGGAACGTAGTTGGGACAAACCTGTGCCACCTGCGCCCAGATTCTGTCCAGTTCTTCTGCCGAATGCTGCGCGACGATGGCCTCGGCCGTCGCGTTGTCAAGAAAATTGTGCTCGCGCCGCACAATCTCGAAATCGCCACCGTCCGGTTTCTGCAACAGAATGATGTAACCGCAATACCGGTCGGCCCGTTCGAACAGCGCGGTCACGTCGATGGCGACATAAACGCCGGGGCCGGGCGCGCGCGCGGAATTCTTGTACCAGGTGATTTTCAGCACGCGCAGGAATTCCGCGGTCCCGGCCTTGGCATGGAGAGCCTGTTCGATCTGGACGAACTGCGGAAGGGGCAGGAGATCGCGATAACCCGCTTCGTGCATCGCAAAGGCCTCGTCGTACCGTGCCTCGTCGACGGCCTCAATATAGGCTCTGACCGTGTTCAGCACCTGTTCGCGCTGCTCCGGCGTGGGCGCCCAGCCCGGCTTTGAGTCCGCGCTGACGTTGATGTCGGTGGAAACCGACGGCACCGCCTCCAGCGTGACAGCAAGGGTAGCGGTGTGAAACCCGACAGTCGCGACGACAAGGGCTGCGGTGATCGAATGCTTCATGGGATGATCCTTTGTCCGGCCAAGGCGTACCGCCGCCCGAACGCCGCCAGTTCGCGCGGCGAGTGCAGGTGGTGGGAGGATTTGCCGGCGTCGGCCGCCGCCGCGATCTTTTCCAGCAGCAAAGGCCGCAGCGCGCGATGGATCGACCAGATCATCCGGTAGAGTGGCCATGTCTTGCGCCACATCGGACAGCCAGGCGGTCCGTCCGGCCTGCCGGCGAATAGCGAGCGGAGCTGGCGCTTGGTCGCCCACCAGAGATGCACCCATAGCGGATGGTCGACGAACACGATCGTATCGGCGGCTTCTATGCGCCGGTCGACCGATGCCAGGTCGCCGAACCCGTCAAGGATCCAGCGTTCGCCGGCAATGATCGCATCGTGCCGCGAATCGTATTCGTGCTGCGAAACCGGCTGCCAGCCGGGACGCCACTGGATGAGGTCGAGCGCGTGATAGGGCAGGCCGCGGGCCGCCGCCAGGCGACGCGCCATCGTCGACTTGCCGCCGCCGGCATTGCCGATGATCGCCACGCGGGTCATCGATTGCGCTCTCGTTCCAGCTTCAGTTAGGGGCGCGACGGTAGCAGGAAATTGATCCGGTTCGAAACCGCGACGGATTTGCCGCGCGCCCGTCCGCCGGGCACAATCGCCCGCCTGTCACGGGTGGGGCGATGCCATGACCGATCTCGAACTCTGTTACATGAGCGCAACCGCGGCGCTGGCTGCTTTTCGGACACGCAAACTATCGCCGGTCGAGATCGTCGAGGCGCAGATCGCGCGCGCCGAGGCCACCGAACCGGCGATCAACGCCTATTGCGATCGGTACTTCGACGAGGCGCTCGATCGTGCCCGCAAGGCCGAGGCGCGCTATGCGAAGACCGACGGGCGGCCGCGCGCGCTGGAAGGGTTGACGCTGGCGCTCAAGGACGAAGCCTCGGTCAAGGGACGGCGTTCGACCAACGGCTCGCTGATCTACAAGGACTACGTCCCGACCAAAACCAACCCGACGCTCGAGCGTCTGCTGCGCGCCGGTGTGATCCCGATGGGTCGGACCACGTGCCCGGAATTCTGTTGCGCCTGGATCACCGACACGCGCCTGCACGGCACGACCGGCACGCCCTGGAACCCGAAATATACCTGCGGCGGCTCCTCGGGCGGCTCGGGCGCGGTGCTCGCCGCGGGATCGGCGACGCTCGCGACCGGGTCCGACATCGGCGGCTCGATCCGCATGCCGGCCGCCGCCTGCGGCGTCGTCGGTTTCAAGCCGCCGCACGGGCGCAATCCCGACGAGACGCCGTTCAACATGGATCTCTACTGCGTGATCGGGCCGATGACGCGCAGCGTCGCCGATGCCGCGCTGATGCAAAACGTCACCGCCGGTCCGCATCCGCGCGACATGGATGCGCTGCGGCCGAAGCTGCGCCTGCCGGCAAGCTTCAAGGATATGAAGGGCGTGAAGGTCGGCTACTCGTACGATCTCGGCTTCTGGCCGGTTCATCCGGTCGTTCGCGAGCAGATGAAGCAGGCTTTGGCGGCGCTGGAAGAAGCCGGCGCGATCGTCGAGCCGGTCGAGCTTACCTGGACGGCGGAGATGCAGCGCGGCTGCGTGCTCTATCTCGACCATCTGTTCGGCCGCGCGCTGGCGCGCGAGCTGGAGAAGCATCGCGACCTGCTGTGCGACTATACGATCTGGTATGCCGAGCGGGCCGGTACCTCGACCGCCGAGGATTTCCTTCATGCGCTCGAGATGGCGGGCGCCTTCCACGACCGGGCCGGGCCGCTGCTCGAGAAATATCACGCCATCGTCTGCCCGACGGTGATGACCAACGAAATCCGCGCCGACCAGCGGCCGTGGGAGCGCACGATCGTCGAGGGCCGCGACATGGATACCGACTATGACTGGGCCATGACGCACCCCTTCAACATGCTCGGGCGGTTGCCGGTGATGGCGGTGCCGGCGGGCATCGGCGGCAACGGGTTGCCGGTCGGCATCCAGATTATCGCGCGGGCCTTCGACGATGTTCGCTGCTTCCAGGTGGCGGCGGCGCTGGAGAAGGTGCGACCCTGGCTGGATACGCCGGCACGCCGGCCGAAACTATGAGGACGGCATGACCGACAACCGCCGCAACGCGCCGCCGGGCTTCGCGACCCGTGCGATCCACGAGGGCTACGACCCGGCCTCGGCGCAGGGCGCGCTGACGCCGCCGATCTACATGACCTCGACCTACGCGTTCGAAAGCGCGGAGGCGGGCGCCGAACTCTTCCGCGGCGAGCGCGCCGGCTACATCTACGGCCGCACCAAGAACCCCACCCAGGCGCTGCTCGAAACCCGCATGGCCTCGCTCGAAGGCGGCGAGGCTGCCGTCGCCTTCGCCTCGGGCATCGGCGCCATTACCAGCATGGTGTGGGCGCTGGTTTCGGCCGGCGACGACGTGATCATCGATCACACGATCTACGGCAGCTCCCATGCGTTCTTCATGAACGGGCTGACGCGCTTCGGCGTCACGGTGCAGGCGATCGACCTGACCGATCCGTCAAATCTCGGGCGCGCGCTGAAACCCAACACCAGGCTGGTCTTTTTCGAGACGCCGGCCAATCCCAATCTGCGTGTGATCGACATAGCGGCGATCATCGCGCTGGCCAAGCCGGCCGGTGCGCTGGTCGCGGTCGACAACACGTTCTGCTCGCCGGCCTTGCAGCGGCCGTTCGAATTCGGCGTCGATCTTGTGCTGCATTCGGCGACCAAATATCTCGGCGGGCACGGCGACCTGCTCGGCGGCATCTGCGTCGGCTCGGCCGAGTTGATGAAGAAGGTCCGGATGCTCGGCCTGCGCTCGCTGACGGGCGCGACGCTCTCGCCGATCAACGCCTTCCTGATCCTGCGCGGCCTCAAGACGCTCAAGCTCCGCATGGAACGCCATTCGCAATCGGCACTCGCCCTGGCGGAGGGGATGCGCGGTCATCCCGCGATCGACCGGCTCGACTATCCCGGCCTGCCGGATTTCGCCGGTCACGCGCTGGCGAAGCAGCAGATGTCGGGTTTCGGCGGCATGATCTCGCTCGAGCTCAAGGGCGGCATGAAGGCCGGGCTCGACTTCATGAACCGGCTCAGGCTCGTCACGCGCGCGGTCAGCCTCGGCGATGCCGAGACCCTGGTGCAGCACCCGGCTTCGATGACCCACTCGACCTACACGGCGGAGGAACGCGCGCGGCACGGCATCGGCGACGGGCTGATCCGGATTTCGGTCGGGCTCGAGGAGGTCGAGGACATTCTCGCCGACGTGCACCAGGCGCTGGACGGGATGACGGCGCGCTAGCTACTCCGTCACCGCGAACGGGTTGAAGCGCGTGTTACGGTCGTAGACGTCGATGCCCTCGGCGCGCTTCAGCCAGCCGACGACGCCGTAGGTGACCGGGGTCATCGCCGCCTCGTAGGCGCATTTGATCGCCCATTCGGTCGCGACGATGACCACGAGCGCTACGGGCGGGAACACGCCGGCAAAGGCCAGCACGGTGAAGATCGTGGTGTCGAAACCCTGGCCGACGACCGTCGAGCCGATCGTGCGCGTCCAGAGATGGCGGCCCTCGGTCCAGAGCTTCATCTTCGCCAGCACGTAGGAATTTACGAACTCGCCGACCAGATAGGCGACCAGCGAGGCCGCGAGAATGCGCGGCGTCTGGCCGAGGATCAGCGCATACGCGTCCTGGTGCTCGTAGAACGCGGCTTCGGGCAGCTCGATCGCGATCAGGATCGCGCCGACCGCGACGAGATTGCCGAGGAAGCCGAGCCAGATCACCTGGCGGGCGCGGCGGAACCCGTAGACCTCGGTCATGATGTCGCCGACGATGTAGGTGATCGGGAACACGATCAGCGCGGCCGACAGGTTCCCCACGCCGAACTCGACGATCTTGCCGGCGATCACGTTCGAGACCACCAGGCAGGCGACGAAAACCGCGACCAGCGCCAGGAAGCGGCCGGTGATCGGCGGCAGGGTCGGGCTGCCGGTCGGGCTCATGTCGTAGGGCTGCCGCAAGGTGGTTCTCTCCTCGGTCGGTCTCTCGGGTTGCGGGAGCGACCGATAGGCCTATCATCCCGGCCCCGTCAACCGGGCCGGGGCCCAATGCGGCTCCTGCCGACCAGTCCGGCGAAGAGGCGATGCGTTGGAAGCGGAACGGGTCAGCGGCACCGAGGGTTACGACGATACCGAAGCAATGGTCCGGCGCTTCGAGGCGATCCCGTTTGCGGCGCTGCACGAGCCGGTCCTGAAACTGCTGCCGAAGCCGCCGGCGCGGATGCTCGATATCGGCGCCGGCAGCGGCCGCGACGCGGCGGGGTTCGCCGCCTTGGGCTATCGCGTCACGGCGGTCGAGCCGATGGCGGGTCTCCGCCGGCGCGCCGCTTCGCTGCATCCGTCGCCGTCGATCGAATGGGTCGACGATAGTCTCCCGGAGCTTGCGCGCATGACGGCGCGCGGGGAGATTTTCGACGTCGTCATGCTGACAGGCGTCTGGATGCATCTCGCCGAGACGCAACACCGGCGCGCGATGCCGATTGTCGCGCGGTTCGTGCGCGCCGGTGGCGTGCTGGGCCTCTCGCTGCGGCACGGGCCGGTGCCGACCGGACGTCGCATGTTCCCGGTCTCGGGCGACGAGACGATCGCACTCGCAGCCGAATCGGGTTTCGAGAAAATTCTGCGACTGGACGATCAGCCGGCCTTTTCGACCGATCCCGCCGTACACTGGACGCTGCTCGCTTTCCGGAAGCGCGCACGATGAAAGTCGACCTGTTCGATTTCGAGCTGCCGCGCGAGCGGATCGCCGCGCACCCGGCAAAACCGCGCGATGCGGCGCGGCTCCTGGTCGTGCGCCGCGGCGGTCTCGAGGACCGCATCGTGCGCGAGCTGCCCGATCTGCTGCGGCCCGGCGACCTGCTGGTCGTCAACGACACCAAGGTCATACCGGCGCGGCTTGCGGGCCGGCGCGGCGATGCGCGGATCGAGGCGACGCTGCACAAGCGCGTCGGGCCCGCCCGCTGGGCCGCTTTCGTGCGGCCGGCAAAGCGCCTGAAGCCGGGCGACCGGATCGCATTCGGCGATGCGCTCGCCGCCACCGTTACCGTCAAGGGCGAGGCCGGCGAGGCAATCCTCGATTTCGGCAGCGACGATGCGACTTTGCTGGCGGCGCTCGATGCGATCGGCACGATGCCGCTGCCGCCTTACATTCCGCGCGAGGCGCCCGACGAAGCCGACCGGAGCGACTACCAGACGATCTTCGCGCGCGCCGACGGTGCGGTCGCGGCGCCGACGGCCGGCCTGCATTTCACCGACCGGCTGCTGGCGGCGCTCGACGCGCGCGGCATCGCGCGCGCGGCCGTGACCTTGCATGTCGGAGCCGGTACCTTCCTGCCGGTCAAGGTCGAGGATACGAAAGACCATCGCATGCATGCGGAGTGGGGACGGGTGGGCACGGATGCGGTGGCAGCGATCGACAAGGCGCGCAAAGCGGGCGGCCGCATCGTCGCGGTCGGCACCACCTCGCTGCGCCTGCTCGAAAGCGCCGCCGACAGGAGCGGCCGGGTGCGCGCGTTCGAGGGCGAGACCGATATCTTCATCACGCCGGGCTATCGCTTCCGCGCGGTCAATCTCCTGCTGACCAACTTCCATCTGCCGCGCTCGACGCTCTACATGCTGGTGAGCGCGTTCTTGGGCCTCGAGCGCATGAAAGCCGCCTACGCGCATGCGATCGAAGCCGGCTACCGGTTCTATTCCTACGGCGATGCCTGCCTGCTGGAGCGCGCGGAATGAGCGCGTTCGGCTTCTCGCTGCTCGGGACCGACGGCAACGCACGGCGCGGCCGGATCGCGACCGCGCATGGTACGGTCGAGACGCCCGCCTTCATGCCGGTCGGCACCGCCGCGACGGTCAAGGCGATGACGCCCGATGCGGTCAGGGCGACCGGTGCCGAGATCGTGCTCGGCAATACCTATCATCTGATGCTGCGGCCCGGCGCCGACCGCGTCGAAAGGCTCGGCGGGCTGCACCGGTTCATGAACTGGCCGGGCCCGATCCTGACCGATTCCGGCGGCTTCCAGGTCATGTCGCTGTCGGCGCTGCGGAAGATCACGGAACAGGGCGTCTTCTTCCAGTCGCATATCGACGGCAGCGCGCACGAACTCACGCCCGAGCGCACGATGGAAGTCCAGCGCCAACTCGATGCCACGATCGCGATGGCGCTCGACGAGTGCACGCCGTTTCCCGCCGACGAGCCGACGGCGGCGGAATCGATGCGGCGCTCGATGCGCTGGGCGCAGCGCTGCCGCGACGCGTTTGTCATGCGCCCGGGCTACGGGCTCTTCGGCATCGTGCAGGGCGGCATCCATCCGGGCCTGCGCGCGGAATCGGCGGCGGCACTCACGAAAATCGGCTTCGACGGCTACGCGATCGGCGGGCTGGCCGTTGGGGAAGGCCAGGCGGCGATGTTCGAGACGACCGAGACGACCGTGCCGCATCTGCCGACCGCCGCGCCGCGTTATCTGATGGGCGTCGGCACGCCCGACGATCTGATCGGTTCGGTCGCGCGCGGCATCGACATGTTCGATTGCGTGATGCCGACGCGCTCCGGTCGCACCGGCAAGGCCTTTACGCGGCGCGGCGCCGTCAATATCCGCAACGCGCGGCACCGGGACGATCCGAGGCCGCTCGACGAAAGCTGCGCCTGCCCGGCCTGCCGCGATTTCAGCCGCGCCTATCTGCATCATCTCTGGCGCGTCGACGAGATGCTCGGGCCGATGCTGCTGACCTGGCACAATCTGACGTACTACCAGACACTGATGCGCGAGCTGCGTGCGGCGATCGCGGACAAACGGTTCGAGGCATACCGTGCGTCCTTTGCCGCCGAGCAGGCGCGGGGCGACATCGAGGCGCTCTGAGAGAGGCGGGATCCATGGCGAAACGCAGCAAGCCGACACTGAAACAGCTCGGACACGCAACCGCGCTGCCGGCCTCGCCCGACAGGGCGGTGCTGGAGACGGTGCCGAACGATCATCCGGGCACGCTCTATTGCGTACGCTTCACCGCGCCCGAGTTCACCAGCCTATGCCCGATGACCGGCCAGCCGGACTTCGCGCATCTCGTGATCGATTACGTGCCGCGCTCGAAACTGGTCGAGAGCAAGTCGTTCAAGCTCTATCTCGGCTCGTTCCGCAATCACGGTGCGTTCCACGAGGATTGCACGGTCGCGATCGGCAAGCGGTTGATCGCGCTGCTCGACCCGCGCTGGCTGCGGATCGGCGGCTACTGGTTCCCGCGCGGCGGCATGCCGATCGACGTGTTCTTCCAGTCCGGCCCGCCGCCGAAGGAGGTCTGGATCCCCGACCAGGGCGTCGCGCCCTATCGCGGGCGCGGCTGACGCGACGGCGGCGCGGGATACCGCCCGCGCCATGGTAAGCTCGGCCCATGTCCGACCCTGCCGACCATGCCGACACGGCTGCCGAACCCTCGCGCCCCGACGATCCGCTGCGCGCCGCGATCCGAGCGCGGGCGCGCGCGCTCGGCTTCGATGCGGTGGGATTCACGACGCCCGATCTCGGTCCGGCGGCGCAGCATCTCGACGAATTCCTCGCGCTCGGCCGCCACGGCACGATGGGCTGGATGGAACGCAATGCCGAGCGCCGGCGCGATCCGCACGTCATCTGGCCGGATGCGCGCAGCGTGATCGTGGTCGGCGCCAATTATGCGCCGAAGGAAGATCCGCTTTCGTTGCTCGATCGTCCCGACCGCGGCTCGATTTCGGTCTATGCGCGCGGCCGGGACTATCACGACGTGATGAAGCCGCGCCTGCGCAGCCTCGGCGAATGGCTGGTTCGCGAGCGGGGCGGCGCGGCGAAGCTGTTCGTCGATACGGCGCCGGTGATGGAAAAGCCGCTGGCAGAGCGCGCCGGCATCGGCTGGCGCGGCAAGCACACCAACCTGGTGAGCCGCGAGTTCGGATCGTGGCTGTTCCTCGGTGCGCTTTTCACCACGCTTGAGCTCGCGCCCGATGCGCCGGAAGCGGATCATTGCGGCACCTGCCAGCGCTGTCTCGAGATCTGTCCGACAGCGGCGTTCCCGGCGCCCTACCAGCTCGATGCGCGGCGCTGCATCTCCTATCTCACGATCGAGCACGAAGGTCCGATCCCCGAGCAGTTCCGCGCTGCGATCGGCAACCGGATTTATGGCTGCGACGATTGTCTTGCGGTCTGTCCGTGGAACAAGTACGCCGCCGCGACGAAGGAACTGGCCTTCCTGCCGCGCGCCGAGCTGACGGCGCCGAAACTGGTCGAGCTCGCGACGCTCGACGATCGGAGCTTCCGCAAATTCTTTGCCGGCTCGCCGATCAAGCGCATCGGGCGCGAGCGTTTCGTGCGCAATGTCGCGATCGCGCTGGGCAATGACGGCTCGCCGGATGCGCGCGTGGCGCTCGAGCGCCTGTCGTCGGACGAAAGCCCCGTCGTTGCCGAAGCCGCACGATGGGGGCTCGCCGTTTCGGCAAATAGATCCGTCTAGAATCGCAGAATTCCCGCGATTCGGTTCCAATCGGCGGCTCGCGCGGGATCATTTTTCCCCGAAAACCGGGGTTTTTTCTTGCAATCGGCGGCCAGACGCCCCATATAGAGGGAACGGCGGCAGAACTGCCGACGAACCCCGCCAATTCATCGATCGACGCCGTGCGTTCGTTGGCGGATCGTATTTCGTCGCGACGATCGAGCGACTTTCGTTTATCGGCCTTGGCGTTCGCGTGCCATGGCCAATCGCCGCCATTCATTGAAGCCAGCCGGAGAGAATGCCGTGAGTTCGTTGCCGCCCGAAAATTTGGAGAAGTCCCCGACCGCGCCGATTTCGAAGACGCGGACCTGCCTGCGATGCCAGACCCGGTTCAAGAGCGCGTGGGCGGGCGAGCGGATCTGCTCGCGCTGCAAGGGCACGTCGGCTTGGCGTGCCGGTGTGCCGCTGCCCCTGCCATCGACGAGGGCGCGTTCGGCCTAGTTGAAGTCGCGCTTCACCGAGCGCCGGTAGTTCTTCGAATAGACCCGAGTCGCGTCGTCGCCCTTGCCCTCGTAGGCATCGAGCGTGGCCTCGAACTCGTACGTGTCCTTCGTCGAGCGCATGATGGTCCGGGTCACCGTCTTCGTCTGCCAATCTCCGCGGCCGATCGCGATCGAGAACAGCATGTCGGCCTCGGCCGATAGCGGATCGTCGGCCGCGATCGTGAACACCTCGTGCGCCTCGTGATCGGTCTCGAGCCCGTGCGATTCGATGATGAAGTGTCCGCTATCCTGGTGGATGTTGTAGGCCGAGACGCCTTCGCCGATATCGCTCTCGACCCAGCGCCTTCCGCCGCTCGGCCGCACATAGGTGCGCTGCTGCGGCGGCGCGCTCTCGGCGTCGGGGAAGGGCGCGAGTTTCGCGTCCTCCGGCCGCGGCTTGCGGCCCGGCAGGATCAGCTTGCTGGCACCGGTGAAAACCGTCAGCGTCACCGGCTCGGGCGACGGCCAGAGCAGCGGCCAATAGCTGGTCGAGAGCGCGACGCGGATCCGGTGGCCCTTCGGGAAGGCCCAGCCGATATCGTTGAGCTGCACGCGCACTTTCGTGCGTTTGCCCGGGACCATTGCTTCCGGCTTCTCGTGACCGTTGCGGTGGCTGAGATTGAGCACGCCATACGACACGCGATGCGACGGGCCGTCGGGCGCGACGTCGCAGATGCGCGCGACCACGAACCCCTGCGTTCGGTCGATGGCGAGATCGAGCTCGACCGCCGGTGCGCCGAGAATCTCCAGCGGCTCGCCGAGCGGTTCGGAATCGAAGCAGAGCGACTTGCCGTCGTCCGCGCGCTGGTCGGGCTGGCCTTCCGGCCCCATGCCATAGCCGCACCAGGCGCCGCAGCCCGCCCCGCAATCCTGCGGCGAGAGAAATGACAGCGTCGCTTCGGGCCCCGGCTTCGCGCCGAGCCCGTCTTCATTGAGCGAAAATTCCAGCGGCTCGATGTTCGGCGAGGGCCAGGACGGCTCGGCGACCCATTTGCCCTTGCGCTCTTCATAATAAGGCTGCGGCGGTTCCCAGTCGAGAATCCAGGCGCGATATTCGGGCTCGTCCATGATTCCGGTCTCGATGTCCTTCAGCCACTTGTCCCAGAACCGCAAACATTCCTGCAGGAAACCGATCTGCGGGCCCGGCTTCGCGAAATGCGGATATTTGTGCGCCCACGGTCCGACGAGACCCTTCTTGGGGCATTTCAGGTGCGAGAGCATGCGCGGGATGGTGTTGGAATAACCGTCCGCCCAGCCGCCGACGAGATAGACCGCGGCCTCGATCGAGTTCCAGTCTTCGCAGATCGAGCCGTGCTTCCAGAGCGCGTCG
>Ga0187892_10005159_pt1 | contig 20880 bp, 20 predicted proteins | sample MA1701073metaG_FD_139345 | JGI IMG/M metagenome (GOLD analysis project Ga0187892, IMG submission 139345) | Bio-ooze microbial communities from a basaltic lava cave in the Kipuka Kanohina Cave System on the Island of Hawaii, USA - MA170107-3 metaG ... | reverse complement strand
GCGACCTCCGAGAAGTGGAAGGACAAGAGCGGCGACCAGCAGGAGCACACCGAATGGCACCGCATTGCGTTTTTCGGCAAGCTTGCGGAGATCGCCGGCGAGTACCTCAAGAAGGGCTCGCCCGTGTACGTCGAGGGCCGCATCCGCACCCGCAAGTGGCAGGACAAGGATAGCGGCCAGGACCGTTATTCGACCGAGATCGTCGCCGACCGCATGCAGCTCCTCGGCGCGCGCGGCGCCGGTGGCGGGGCGGAGCCCATGACGCGGGAGCCCGCGGCAGCCGCCGCCGGTGGCAACAGCAAGCCGCAGCAGAAAAAGGGTGGCGCGTTCGATACCATGGACGACGACATTCCCTTCTAGGGGTGAGGAATGAGGGCGGGGGGATGAGGGAAATATCTCTCGTCCGGAACTTTTCCCGCCACTCTTCGTTCGATGAGCGTTGTCATTGAGGCGTGTATCGCCCGGGCGCGGGCAAGCGGGAAGCGCCCGGTTTTTCCCGAAGGGCATGACGAGCGCATCGTTGCGGCCGCGAGGCGGCTGAAGGCCCTTGGCATTGCATCGCCGATCCTGATCGGCACGCGCGCGGAAGTCGGCGCGGCTGCCGAACACGCGGGCGTGTCGCTCGATGGCATCACCGTGCTCGATCCGGCGGAGAGCGACCGGCTCGCGGCCTATGCGTCGCTCTATTCGGTTGGCCGGCCGAACGCGAACGCGCGGATCGCGGAGCGCCTCGTGCGCAAGCCCCTGTTCCACGCCGGCATGATGGTCAAATCCGGCGACGCGGACGCCATGATCGCCGGCGTCGCGAACCCCACCGGGCGCGTGATCGAGGCCGGGCTCATGACCGTGGGACTGGCGGGCGGCATGCGCGCGCCGTCAAGTTTTTTTCTGATCGTCGTTCCCGGCCGGGAGAAGGGTCCCGCGCGCAATTACATCTACTCCGACTGCGCGGTGAACGTGGACCCCGACCCGGAAACGCTCGCCGATATCGCGATCGCCTCGGCGGAAACCTGCCGCACGCTGCTGCGCGAGGAGCCGCGCGTCGCGCTGTTGTCGTTTTCCACCCGGGGAAGCGCGCAGCATGCCCGCGTCGAAAAGGTCACCCGGGCCCTTGCGCTCGCCCGCGAGCGTGCGCCGGACCTGGCGATCGACGGCGAGCTGCAGGCCGACGCTGCGCTCGTGCCGGAGGTGGCGGCGAAGAAGGTGAACGGCAGGAGCCCGGTCGCGGGACAGGCCAATGTTCTCGTCTTCCCCGACCTCGACGCGGGCAACATCGGCTACAAGCTCACGCAGTGCATGGCGGGCGCGCACGCCTTTGGCCCGGTGCTGCAGGGCTTCGCGCGGCCGGTGAGCGACCTCTCGCGCGGCGCCAGCGTGGACGATGTCGTTGCCACGACGGCAATCGTCCTCGCGCGCGCCTGAATTCGCGAGGACAAAGGCGCGAGCCGGAAGTCGGACCTTGATTCCCTAGACGCGTTTTGCGATCGGCACGTAGGGGCGCGGCTCCGGGCCGTTGTAGAGGGTGAGCGGACGGAGAAGGATGTTGTTCTCGAGCTGCTCGAGCACCTGCACGGTCCAGCCCGGCACACGCCCCACGGCGAAGATCGGGACGAAGAGGTCTTCCGCGATGCCGTTGAGGAAGTAGACAACGCCCGCGTAGAAATCCACGTTGACATTGACGCCGTGGCGGGCGTACGGCTTCATCGCCTCGACCACGGCTTCTAGGATCCGGTACCAGTGCGGCTGGCCCATCTCGCGCGAGAGCCGTTCGACGCCGGCGCGCATGTGGCGCGCGCGGGGATCCTCTGCGCGGTAGACGCGGTGGCCGAAGCCCATCACGGGCTCCTTGCTGGCGCGCTTCGACTTCACGTAGTCGGCCGCCTTGCCGGCGTCGCCGATTTCCTGCGCCATGCGCATCACGTTCTCCGCGGCGCCGCCGTGCGCCGGTCCGGCGAGCGCCGCCACTGCCGCCGTGATCGCCCCGTGAAGATCGGCGTCGGTGCCGGCCACCACACGCGCAGCGAACGAGGATGCGTTCGAGCCGTGCTCGGCATGCAGCAACATGTCGATGTCCATCAGGCGCGCGGCGTCCGCGGTGGGCGCTCTTCCCTTGAGCATGTAGAGGAAATTCGCCGCATGGGCGAGCTTCGGATCGGGCGCCACGGGCGCGCGGCCGTTTCGAATGTGCTCGTGCGCGGCGACGATCATCGGGACCTGCGCCGTGAGCCGGATGCCCTTGCGCAGGGTCGCCGCGGGCGACTTGTCGGCGGTCTCGGGGTCGAACGCGGACAGCGCCGACACGGCGGTGCGCAGCATGTCCATCGGGTGCGCCGCCTTGATGGTTTCGATCAGACCGTAGACCGGCTCCGGCAGCGCTCTCGCCGCCCTGAGGTCCGCGGTGAATTGATCGAGCTGCGCACGGCCGGGCAGCTCGCCTTTCAGCAGCAGGTAGCAGGTTTCCTCGAACGTCGAGCGCTCGGCGAGGTCATGGATCGAATAGCCGCGATACCGCAACTCGCCGGCGCGCCCGTCGATGTAGCACACGCGCGAGCGGTCGAAGTAGACGCCCTTCAGCCCGCGGTGAATCTCGATTTTCTCGTCGGTATCGCTCATGGCAGGTCTCTCACCCGGTGGGGACGCGCACCCGCACGCTGCAGGTCTTGAGGGAAAGCGTTGGCGTCCCCATTATAGCGTTTACGATCCGTAACCGATTCAGATATAATGCTTTTCCCAGTTTGAGGTGCAGTCATGCCGATCTACGAATACCGTTGTAACTCGTGCGGACACGAGAAGGAAGTGCTGCAGCGCATGAGCGACAAGCCGTTGACCAAGTGCCCGGAGTGCGGCAAGCGCACCTTTCATAAGCTGGTGAGCGCGGCGGGCTTCCAGTTGAAGGGCACCGGCTGGTACGCGACCGACTTCAAGAACAGCGGGGCGAAGCCCGCGCCCAAGCAGGGCAAATCCGAAGCGAAGCAGGACAAGTCCGCCGACAGCTCCGGTACGGACGCCTCCAAGCCCGCCGCGGCCTGCGGCGCAGGCGCCTGCCCGGCCTGCAGCTAGTCCCGCCGCGCGGTTCGCCGCGCGTTCGCGGGAAGCGGGTCGCTGCGCACAGATTCGCATCTTTTCCTGATATGCTCATCCGCCTCGGCGCGGGGACACCGCCGCAATCCACTCCGGCTTCATGAGTCGCAAGCACCTCATCCGACGCTATTTCATCACCGGGCTCCTGATCTGGGTGCCGCTGGTGATCACGCTGTGGGTGCTCGACCTGCTGGTCGGCACCATGGACCGGACGCTGCTCCTGCTGCCGCCCGCATGGCGCACGGAGGGCTGGCTCGGCGTGCACGTCCCCGGACTCGGCGTGGTGCTCACACTGCTGGTCGTGTTCGCGACCGGGGTATTCGCCGCCAACATCATCGGCCAGCGGCTGGTGAGATTCTGGGAAAGCGTGCTCGCGCGCATACCCGTGGTGAACTCGATCTACACCGGGGTGAAGCAGGTGAGCGACACGCTGTTCGCGCCGGGCGGGCAGGCGTTCCGCAAGGCGTTGCTGGTCCAGTGGCCGAGCCCCGGCAGCTGGACGATCGCCTTCCTCACCGGCACGCCGGGCGGCGACGTCGCGCGGCATCTCAAGGGCGATTACGTGAGCATCTATGTCCCGACGACACCCAATCCCACCGGCGGGTATTTCGTGATGGTGCCGCGCGATGCCGTGGTCGAGCTCGACATGACGGTGGACGAGGCACTCAAGTACATCATCTCGATGGGTGTCGTCGCGCCCGACGGCGGGGCTCGCAGGGGCGATCCTTTCACCTCGACCGCCATGAAGCCGCCCCGAGCCGTCAACGAATAAAAAAAGCGGCATGCGTAGCGAATACTGCGGGCGCATCAACCGCAAGCACCTGGGCCAGACCGTGACGCTGTTCGGCTGGGTGAACCGCCGCCGCGACCACGGCGGTGTGATCTTCATCGACCTGCGCGACCGCGAGGGGCTGGTGCAGGTGGTGTGCGACCCGGATTCCCCGGAAACCTTCAGGACCGCGGACCGGCTGCGAGCGGAATTCGTGGTCCGCGTGGACGGGAGGGTCCGCGAGCGCCCCGCGGGCACGGTCAATCCCGAGCTCGCGAGCGGGGAGGTGGAAGTTCTGGCGCAGACGATCACCATCCTCAACTCGTCCCTGGCACCGCCCTTCCAGATCGACGACGAGCATCTGTCGGAAACCGTGCGGCTCGAGAACCGAGTGCTCGACCTGCGGCGACCCGCGATGCAGAAGAACCTGCGGCTGCGCCACGCGGTGGCGAGGGCGGCGCGCGGCTTCCTCGACGGCCACGGCTTCATCGACGTCGAGACCCCAATGCTCACGCGCTCCACGCCGGAGGGCGCGCGCGACTACCTGGTGCCCTCGCGCGTGCACGCGGGCGAGTTCTATGCGCTGCCGCAGTCGCCGCAGCTCTTCAAGCAGCTGCTGATGATCGCGGGCTACGACCGCTATTACCAGATCGTGAAATGCTTCCGCGACGAGGACCTGCGCTCCGACCGCCAGCCGGAGTTCACGCAGATCGATATCGAGACGTCCTTCCTCGACCAGCGCGCGATCACGATCCTGATGGAGCAGTTGATCCGCCACGTGTTCAAGGAAGGGATCGGTGTCGACCTGCCTGATCCGTTCCCGCGTCTGACCTACGACGAGGCAATCCGCCGCTACGGCAGCGACAAGCCGGACCTGCGCGTGCCGCTGGAGCTGACCGAATTGACGGACGTGATGAAGGGCGTTGCCTTCAAGGTGTTCGCGGGTCCCGCAGCCATGGCAGGCGGGCGAGTGGCGGGATTGCTCGTCCCGGACGGCGGCGAGCTGACCCGCGGCGAGATCGACGCCTATACTGAATTTGTCGGTGGCCACGGCGCCAAGGGGCTCGCCTGGATCAAGGTAAACGATGTCGCAAAAGGTCGCGAAGGCCTGCAGTCCCCGATCGTCAAGAACCTTTCCGACGAGGCGTTGAAGGCGGTCGTGGAGCGCTCCCGCGCGAAGGACGGCGACCTCATGTTCTTCGGCGCGGACCGGGCGAAGATCGTCAACGACGCGCTCGGCGCGCTGCGCGAGAGAATCGGGCACGAGCGCGGCCACGCGCAGCCCGGCTGGCGCCCGCTGTGGGTGCTCGACTTCCCGATGTTCGAATGGGACGAGGAGGAGAAGCGCTGGAACGCGATGCACCATCCGTTCACCTCTCCCGCCGACGGCCACGAAGACCGGCTCGAGAACGATCCGGGAGCGGCGCGTGCCAAGGCGCACGACATGGTGCTGAACGGCTGGGAGATCGGCGGCGGCTCGGTGCGGATCCACCGTCCGGATGTCCAGCAGAAGGTGTTCCGGGCGCTCGCAATCGACCCCGACGAGGCGCAGGCCAAGTTCGGCTTCCTGCTCGACGCGCTGCAGTACGGCGCGCCCCCGCATGGCGGCATCGCGTTCGGGCTCGACCGCATCGTCGCGCTGATGGCGGGGGCGGATTCGATCCGCGACGTGATCGCGTTTCCCAAGACGCAGCGCGCCCAGTGCCTGCTCACGCATGCGCCGAGCGCGGTGGACGAGCGGCAGCTGCGGGAGCTGCATATCCGGCTGCGGTCCGAAAAGCAGTGATGGGGCGCGTCGAGGGGCGGAAGAGGGGCCCCAGGTAGTTCCTGGGGATCTGACCCCCGGCGACGCGCGGGGCAGCCGACACGGGAAGGCCACGAACTTGCGATGGTATGTCGGAGGCTGCCGTTGGGTAATGAGTGATGGGGCGTGGCGTCGTGTCGCGGCGGCGCTGCTGGCCGTATCGCTGTTGGCCTGTGACGGTTCGGTAGCGGACACAGCAGCCGGCGCGATTCCCGAGGTCGCCTTCGGCGAACTGCCGGAGCAGGCGCGCCAGACGATCGCGCTGATCCGAAAAGGCGGGCCGTTTCCCTACCGGCGCAACGGAGTGGTATTCGGCAACTTCGAGGAAAAGCTTCCCGCCCGAACACGCGGCTACTACCGGGAGTACACGGTGAGGACGCCCGGTGCGAAGGATCGCGGGGCGCGGCGCATCGTCGCCGGCCGCGGCGGCGAGCTCTATTACACGGACGATCACTACAACAGCTTCCGGCGCATCAAGGAGCCGTGACGTGACGAAATTCGAGAAGATCGTTCGCGGCGGCCGTTCGGGCGTGTACGCCGCGCCGCGACTGGCGGGTCCGCTGCGGGCGGCGGCGAGGCGTGCGGGCATCGCCTGGCTCGACCTTGATCTCGCCGGCGTGGCGGATCGCGACGCGTACCTGCGGCGCTGCGGCGAGGCGTTCTCGCTGCCCGGCTATTTCGGGCACAACTGGGATGCGCTGCACGAATGCCTGCTGGATCTGGCGGGGCGAGGGACGCCGGGAGCCATCGTGCACTGGCGGCGCGGCACGGAGCTGGCGCGCCGCGCGCCGGACGCGGTGACAACCGCATTCAGGATCCTGCAGGACGTGGCCGCTTATTGGAGCAGGAGCGGGCGAACCTTCCTCGTGGTGGTGGACCGGGACAGCGCGCGCGGCCGCGCCCTGCCGCCATTGAGCTAGAAGGAGTGTTCCTTCCCCCTTGACGGGGGAAGGCTAGGATGGGGGTGGAAACTTGATGGCATACAAGATCCCGGTGTCGGTGCTGGTGGTGGTGTACACACCGGAGCTCGACGTGCTGCTGCTCGAGCGCGCCGACCGGCCGGGCTTCTGGCAGTCGGTCACCGGCAGCCAGGACGAAGGCGAGACGCTGCACGAGACCGCCGTTCGCGAACTGCGGGAGGAGACCGGGCTCGACGCGGCGCGCTACGAGCTGACCGACTGGCGCAGGCAGAATCGCTACGAGATCTACCGGCGCTGGCGCAACCGCTACGCGCCCGGGGTCACCCACAACGTCGAGCATGTGTTCGGCCTGCGCGTGCCGCGGCCGCTGGAGATCGCGTTGCAGCCGAAAGAGCACTTGCGTCACGAATGGCTGCCGTGGCGAGCTGCCGCGGACAGAGTTTTTTCGTGGAGCAATGCCGAGGCCATACGCGGGTTGCCCGAGCGCGCGCAGCAGGCCGGTCAAAAACCCTGACCAGAATACGGACTCTGGAGAATTCCACCGCACCAAAGGGGCGTTTTTCTGTCATATCATTACCTGTTGCAGAACCCCCCGACGGGGGCACGGAGGCTATGGAAGCTGCGACCATCGCGTTTGACCGTTACCAGGCGCTCGCCGACGAGGCGTGCGACGCGCGCATTCGCGCCGCGCGTGCGGCGCTTGGCGAGCGCGCGGTAATTCTCGGCCACCACTACCAGCGCCCCGAGGTCTACAAACATGCCGACCTGACCGGCGACTCGCTCCAGCTCTCCAAGCTGGCGGCGGCGACCGAAGCGCAATACATCGTGTTCTGCGGCGTGCATTTCATGGCGGAAGTGGCGGACATCCTGTCCAAGCCCGGGCAGGCCACCATCCTTCCGGACCTCGGCGCCGGCTGCTCGATGGCCGACATGGCGAACCTTGCCAAGGTCGAGCGCGCATGGCGCGACCTCTCCACCGTGCTCGACCCTGATCAGCATGTCACCCCGGTCACCTATATCAACTCCGCGGCGGACCTGAAGGCGTTCTGCGGGGAGCACGGCGGGATCGTCTGCACTTCCTCCAATGCGCGCCAGATCCTGGCGTGGTCGTTCAAGCAGCGCGACAAGGTGCTGTTCTTCCCCGACCAGCACCTCGGGCGCTGGACCGGTTACCTGATGGACATTCCCCTCGCCGAGATGCTGGTGTGGGACCCGGACGAGGAGCTCGGGGGGCTCACACCGCAGCAGATCAAGATGGCGAAGATCCTGCTGTGGAAGGGGCATTGCTCGGTGCACCAGATGTTCCAGCCGCAGCACATCCTGCGCTGGCGCGAGCGCAACCCCTCCGGAATGGTCATCTCGCACCCCGAATGCCGGTTCGACGTGTGCAAGCTTTCGGACTACGTCGGTTCCACCGATTTCATCATCCGGACGATCGCCGCGAGCCCACCGGGCACGCGCTGGCTGGTCGGCACCGAGCTGAACCTGGTCAATCGCATCGCCGAACAGTTCAAGTCCCAGGGCAAGCTGGTGCAGTTCATGGCGACGACCGTCTGCATGTGCTCCACCATGGCGCGCATCGATCCGCAGCACTTCGCGTGGGCGCTGGAGAACCTGGTTGCAGGCAAGGTCGTCAACCAGATCAAGGTTCCGCGGCACGAGGCGGCTCTTGCGCGCGTCGCCCTCGATCGCATGCTCGCGGTCTCCTAGCTCTCCCATCGGCTAAATCCGGGTGCTACGCTACGGGCTTCGATGCCCGATGCGCGCCCATTCGTGCTGCTCGCGCTGCTGGTGCCGGCCCAGGCGGCGGAGATTACGGTCGACGCCAACCGCAGCGGCGAGACCTTTCGGGTGGAAGCCAGCGCCGAATTCGAGGGGAGCCTCACCCGTGCCTGGCAGGTACTGACCGATTACGGCCGGTTCGCCGAGTTCGTTCCCGACCTTCAGGTGAGCCGCATCCTTTCCCGCGAGCGCAACCGCGTGCTGGTGGAGCAGAAGGGCGCGGCTGCTCTTCTGGAGCTACCCCATGGACGTGCGGCTCGCCGTCACCGAGTATCCTTACGAGCGGGTCGAATCGCGGTCGATCTCCGGCAACTTCCGGGAAATGCAGAATGCCTACACCCTGGAGGCGCGCAGCGGGCGGGTCCGCCTGCGCTACTCGGGGCGCATGGTTCCGGAATTCTACGTGCCGCCGCTGATCGGGACCTTCGCTCTGCAGCACAGCGTGGAGTCGACGTTTCGCGCTCTCGTGAATGAAATGGAGCGCGTGCCGGGGCCGGAGGCCTCCGGCCCGCGCTGAACCGCAGCCTGATACACTGAACGAAGGTCGCAGCCCGCTCACCACCGACGGCTCACCGATCAGCTGTTACGGTCATGCGCACGCTACGCGTAGCGAGCTACAACATCCACAAGGGCCTCTCGTTCACGCCGCTGCTCGAACGGCGGCTGACGATACACGAGCTGCGCGAGCGGCTGCGCCTGCTCGGCGCCGACATCGTGTTTTTGCAGGAAGTGCGCGGCAGGCATGACCGCCACGCCCGCCGCTTCGCGAACTGGCCGGCCGCGCCGCAGTACGAGTTTCTCGCGGATGCGGTGTGGAGCGACTTCGCCTACGGCAGGAATTCAGTCTACGATGCCGGCCACCACGGCAACGCGATCCTGTCGCGCTTCCCGATCCTTGCCTGGGACAACCAGGATATCTCCATGCGGCGCTTCGAGCGGCGCGGGCTGCTGCATTGCGAAATCCGGGTTTCCGGCTGGAAGGAGCCGCTCCACTGCGTGTGCGTGCATCTGGGCCTGAGAGGGCACGAGCGCAGCCGCCAGATGGAAAAGCTGCGGCAGCGCATCGAACGGCTGGTGCCGCGCGCCGCGCCGCTCATCGTCGCCGGCGACTTCAACGACTGGCGCCAGCGCGCGGCGCAGGAGCTGGCGCATCCCCTCGACCTGCACGAGGTGTTCGAACTTGTCGACTTTCGCCCCGCGCGCACCTTCCCCTCGGTTCTGCCGCTGATGACGCTCGACCGCATCTACGTGCGCGGATTCCAGGTGCGCAACGCCCACGTGCACCACGGGCGCGCGTGGGCGCGCATATCCGACCATGCGGCGCTGACCGCGACGCTGGTGCCGATCTGAGGCAGCAGGCATGGTGGAATTCTTCAACGGCAATCGCATCACGCTGCTGAAATCCGGGGCGGAATACTTCCCGCAACTGCAAGCCGAGATCGACGCGGCGCGCTTCGAGGTCCACCTCGAGACCTACATCTTCAAGGCCGATGCGACGGGACGCGCTGTCGCCGGCGCGCTGGCGCGCGCGGCACGGCGCGGCGTCGCGGTGCACGTCGTGGTTGACGGCTATGGATCGCAGGATCTCGACCCGGCGCTGGTCGGAGAGATGGAGACGGCCGGCGTTCAGTTCCTGGTCTATCGCCCGAACATCTCGCCGTGGAGCCTGCGCCACGCGCGGCTGCGGCGGCTGCATCGCAAGGTCGCCGTGATCGACGCACGCATCGCGTTCGTCGGCGGCATCAATGTGTTGGACGACATCGACCGGCCCGGCGACGCGGCGGCGCGTTTCGATTACGCGGTGCGGGTCGAGGGCCCGATGCTGGGGAAAATCCACCCGGTCGTGAGATGGCTGTGGAAACTGGTCGCCACGACGCAGTTGCGCGCGCGCCTGGCGAGCGCGGCGCGACTCGTGCCGTCCCTGGAGCATCGCGGCCGGCAGCGCGCGGCGTTCGTGACGCGCGACAACCTGGGGCACCGCCGCGAAATCGAGAAGGCGTACCTCGAGGCAATCGGCCGGGCGCGCAGCGAGATCCTGATCGCCAACGCCTATTTCTTCCCCGGCCAGTCCTTCCGCTGGGCGCTGCGGGAAGCCGCGGCGCGCGGGGTGCGCGTCATCCTGCTCCTGCAGGGCCGGGTGGAGTACGTGCTGCAGCACTATGCCTCGCGCGCCCTCTACGGCGCATTCCTGGATGCCGGAATCGAGATCCACGAGTACTTCAAAAGCTTCCTGCACGCCAAGGTCGCAGTAATCGACCGGCGATGGGCGACGGTAGGCTCGTCCAATATCGATCCCTACAGCCTGGTGCTGGCGCGCGAGGCGAACGTGGTGATCGATGACGAGGGCTTCGCGGCGCAGCTGCGGGAGAGCCTGCTGGCCGAAATGAACGGGGGCGCGGCCCAGGTGAAGCGCGAGAGCTGGAAGAGCCAACCGTTGGAGGTGCGCGTTTTCACCTGGGGCTGCTACGGCCTCCTCCGGCTGCTGGCCGGCGTCTTTGCCTACGGCAGGGCGCGGGAGTATACGTGAGCGGCCAATCGATGAATCCCCACCCCGGCACACTGCCCGCCGCGCTGCCGCAATCCGCTGCCGTCCCGCGCCGCCGCGAGTGGCGCGTGGTGCCGATGCTGCTGCCCTTCCTGTGGGAGTACCGCTGGCGTGTGCTGTTCGCGCTCTCGTGCCTCATCGTCGCGAAGCTGGCCAACGTCGGCGTGCCGCTCATCCTGAAGGAGGTGGTGGACTCGCTGGAGCCCGGCCGCGCGGTGGTCGCGGTGCCCTTCGCGATGCTCATCGCCTACGGCCTGTTGCGCTTTTCCACGACGCTTTTCGCGGAGCTGCGCGATGCCGTGTTCGTGCGCGTCACCCAGCACGCGATCCGGCAGCTCGCCCTGGCGGTGTTCCGCCACTTGCACTCGCTGTCCCTGCGCTTCCATCTCGAGCGCCAGACCGGCGGCATGTCGCGCGACATCGAGCGCGGCACCAACGGTGTCTCCACGCTGCTCTCGTACCTGCTGTTCTCGATCGTTCCGGTGATCCTGGAGTTCGGCCTGGTGGCGGCGGTGCTGTTCGCCAAGTTCGACTGGCGCTTCGTCGCGGTGACCTTCGCCGCGGTGGCGGTCTACCTTGCCTACACCTTCTTCATCTCCGAGTGGCGCATCGGCATCCGGCGGCGCGCCAACGAGCTCGACTCGCACGCCAACACGCGCGCGATCGACAGCCTGCTCAACTACGAGACCGTCAAGTACTTCAACAACGAGGATTACGAGGCGCGGCGCTACGACGAGAAGCTCAGGAGCTACGAGCAGGCGGCGGTCAAGAGCGAGTCCTCGCTCGGCCTCCTCAACAGCGGCCAGAGCCTCATCATCGCGCTGGCCGTGACCGCGCTCATGCTGCTCGCGGGGGAGGGCGTCGTGTCCGGCACGCTCACCCTGGGCGATCTCGTGCTGGTCAATGCGCTCCTCATCCAGCTCTACATTCCGCTCAATTTCATGGGAATGGTCTACCGTGAGATCAAGCAGGCGCTGATCGACATGGACCGGATGTTCCGGCTCCTCGACGAGAACCGCGAGGTGGAAGACCGCCCGGATGCGCGACCGCTGCCGCCGGGGAGCGCGGTGATCCGCTTCGACCACGTGAACTTCAGCTACGACGGCAAGCGGCAGATCCTGCGCGACCTCACGTTCGAGGTGCCGGCGGGGGGCAAGGTGGCGGTGGTGGGCGCGAGCGGCGCGGGCAAGTCCACGCTGGCGCGGCTGCTCTACCGCTTCTACGACGTGAGCGGGGGGGCGGTGCGGGTCAACGGCAGGGACATTCGCGACGTGACGCAATCGAGCCTGCGCGCGGCGATCGGCATCGTGCCGCAGGACACCGTTCTGTTCAACGACACCATCTACTACAACATCCACTATGGCCGGCCGGATGCAACGCGCGAGGAAGTGATCGCCGCCGCCCAGGCCGCGCACATCCACGACTTCATTCAGAGCCTGCCGGAGGGCTACGAGGCGAAGGTCGGCGAGCGCGGCTTGAAGCTCTCCGGGGGCGAGAAGCAGCGCGTCGCCATCGCGCGCGCGATCCTCAAGAACCCGCGCATCCTGATCTTCGACGAGGCGACGTCCGCGCTCGACTCCAAGTCGGAGAAGTCGATCCAGATGGAGTTGAACCGCGTTGCGCGCGGCCACACGACGCTCGTCATCGCCCACCGGCTGTCCACGGTCATGGACGCGGACCAGATCCTCGTCATGGACCACGGCCACATCGTCGAGCGCGGCTCCCACCGCGAGCTGCTCGAGCGCGGCGGGCTCTACACCCAGATGTGGCTGCTGCAGCAGCAGGAAGAAGCGGAGCGCGAAAAGGCCGCGGCGGCGGCCGCGGCGAAGTGACCCCCACCCTATCCCTCCCCCTTTGCAAGGGGGAGGGTGAGGGAGGGGGTCAGGCCGCGCGGGGAAAGACGACGCGCACCACGGTTCCCTTGCCGCCGGCGCCGGCAGCAAGCTCGACGCCGGCGCGATGGCTCAGGGCAATCTCGCGCACGATCGCGAGCCCCAGGCCGCAGCCTTCCGTCCCCGTTCCGAGCACCCGGTAGAAGCGCTCGAACACGCGCTCCCGCTCGTGCCCCGGGATGCCGGGCCCGTTGTCCTCGACGCTCAGCGCGACCTTAGCGCCGTCGCCCGCGACCCGCACCGTCACCTGGCCGCCACGCTGGGTATACCGGATCGCATTGTCGAGCAGGTTGCCGAGAATGTCCCGGAGCAGGAAGGGATCGCCATCGATCCAGGCGGAGCTCGCCTCGCCGTCATATCCGAGGTCGATGTTCCGGGCGAGCGCCCGCGGCACCCACTCGGTCGTGGCGTCCCGCGCGAGCCGTGCGAGATCGAGCCGCTCGACCGCGTGGCTGAGCTTGTCGCCGGGTTCGGCGCGCGCCAGCGACAGCAGCTGATTGACAAGCCGCGCGCTCTGCTCGGTTGCCGTCTGCAGCTGCTTGAGCGTACCGTTCACATCGCCCGGGGGAGACTGGCGCAGCGCGAGCTCGGTCTGGGTCTTCAGCCCGGCGATCGGCGTGCGCAATTGGTGCGCGGCATCCGCAATGAACCGCTGCTGGGCCGAGATCGCAGTGGCGAGGCGAGCGAGGAGATCGTTCATCGCGTGGATCAGCGGCCGCACCTCCTGCGGCGCCTGCTGCTCGGATAGCGCGGATAGATCGCGGTGCGAGCGGCTTTCGATTTCCCGACGCAGCGTCGAAAGCGGCGCCAGGCCGCGGCCCACCCCGTACCAGACCGCGAGCCCCGCAAGCAGTATCAGGATCCCTTGCGGCAGCACCATGCGCAGGATGATCTGGCGCGCGAACACGTCGCGCGCCGTGACGCGCTCTGCGACGTGGATCTGCACGGCGCCTTTGCCCGTCCCCGGCTCGACGGGCGCGCGCAAGGCCACGGCGCGCACCTCTACGCCGCGGAAATCCGCGTCGTAGTAACGCACCCGGTCGGCCGTCTCGGGCGTTGCGGCGAAAGGCCGCGGCAGGTCCGGCTCGCCGCTGATGTATTCTTCCCTGGGGCCGCTCACGAGGTAATGAAGTCGCCCCGATTCTCGCGTCTGCAGCATCTCCAGGGCGACCTCCGGCAGGTCGAGATAGATGCGGTCGTTGATGACCTTGACCTGGCGGCTGATGTCGAGGGCCGCTTCCAGTAGCGCGCGGTCGTACGCGAGGTTGACGAAGCGCTTGGCAATGTCGTAGTCGACGACCGTGCTGACGGACCACAGGACGAACAGCGGCGCGGCGAGCCAGGCGATCAGTTGGCGCCGCAGCGTCCTAGTCCTGGGCATGCGGCTTCTCCAGCAGGTAACCCAGCCCGCGGATGGTGCGAATGGTGACACCCGCCGGTTCCAGCTTGCGCCGCAGCCGGTGGACGTAGACCTCGATGGCGTTGGCGCTCACTTCCTCGTCCCATCCGTAGAGCTCCTCGGCGAGCTGATCCTTGTTCACGACGCGACCGCTTCGCAGCATGAGCACTTCGAGCACACCGATCTCGCGCGCGGAGAGCTCGAGCGGCTCGCCATCCAGCAGCGCGCGCCGGCCCGCGGTATCGAGCGTGAGCGCTCCATGAGTGAGCAGCGATCCGCCGCCCGACTGACCGCGCCGGATGAGGGCCCGCACCCGCGCCTCCAGCTCCGGCAGGTCGAATGGCTTGGTGAGATAGTCGTCGGCCCCCAGGTCGAGTCCCTTGACCCGGTCTTCGAGCGAGTCGAGCGCGGTAAGTATCAATACCGGCGTCCGCGAGCCCCGACGGCGCAGGCGCCGCAGGACCTCATAGCCGTCGAGGCGGGGCAGCCCGAGATCAAGGATTATCAGGTCGAAGGTGTTGGCGGAGAGGATGTGGTCGGCCTCCGCACCGTCGGTCGCGCAGTCGACGGCGTAATCGGAGCTCCGCAACGAGCGGACGAGCCCGTCCGCCAGCACCGGATCGTCTTCAACGATAAAGAGGCGCATGGCAGGAACAGTCGTCGGTCAGCATTGAACAGACAAACGATATCAAATTTGCTGCGCGCGGCTCGCAGCTATCCGCTTGCCGGCGTGTGAGGTAATCCCCGGCCGCTCTGTAAGCTTGGCGTAAGGGAGCGGGGATAAATTGCCTTCACCGGCTGCGGGATGCTCTGCCAGGAATCCCGCGCGATGAGCAGGTTGCTCAGACTTTCCTCCTCGGAGGCCTGGTAGTTGCAGTTGCCTGTGCTGAGCGGGTGATTGCATGGCCTCTTTAACCTCCGCCGGGACAACTCAAACTGTCCCGCGCGGAGTTTTTTTGGGGGAGGCCACCCTGGTGCTACGGCAAACTCGAGCTTCCCTATCCTGGATGGAAAGTGACCTCCCGCGGTCGGCGCTCCGCCGTGGACTAGGTCACATATTCATGAAACAGTTGAAAGTTTCCCGCTAACCCTGTATTTTTGCAGCCTAATTCGGTGGCTTTTCGCCACCAGGGAGGGCGTCTTGAGCGGGAGGCTGGCGGGGTTGGTCGCGGGGTGCGTGCTTGCCGTCAATGCGATGGCGGCACAGCAGGCCGCTAACGAACAGCGGCTCGGAGCCGGAATGGCTGCCCGGGGCGAAGCCGGACTCAACCTCAAGTCAACGAGCGCTCTCGTCCTCGACCAGTCCCGCCAGCGCGTCCTCTACGCCAAGAACGTCGAATGGATCGTTCCGATCGCGTCCATCACCAAGCTGATGACTGCGTTGGTCGTGCTGGATTCGGGCTTGCCGCTCGACGAGCCCATCAAGATCAGCAAGGAGGACCGCGACGGGCTCAAGGGCACGCGCTCGCGGCTCGCCGTCGGCATGTCGTTCTCGCGGGAAGACCTGCTGCGGATCGCGCTGATGGCTTCGGATAACCGCGCCGCGGCGGCGCTGACGCGCGCCCACCCTGGCGGCACCAGCGCCTTTGTGGAGGTGATGAACCGCAAGGCGACCGAGCTCGGCATGTGGAACAGCCGCTTCGTGGACGGTACCGGGCTCTCGAGCGGCAACGTCTCAAACGCGCAGGATCTCGCGCGGCTGGTGGGCGCCGCCCACCGCCATCCCTTGATACGCGAGTACACCACCGACAGCGAGTACATCGTGCGGCTTGCCAATGGCCGCAAGATGCAGTTCACCAACTCCAACCGCCTGGTGCGCAACTCGAGCTGGGACATCGGGCTGTCCAAGACCGGCTATATCAGCGAAGCCGGGCGCTGCCTGGTGATGCAGGCTCATATTGCCGCGACGCCGGTGATCATCGTGCTGCTCGATTCGTGGGGTCACCTCACGCGCATCGGCGACGCCAACCGCATCAAGAAGTGGATGGAGAGCAACTCGAACGCGTCGCGCCAGCCGGCGGCATTTACGACGATGGCCGGGACGCGTAGCCGGTAGGATCGTCGGCCTCCGGCGCGGCTGCAACCGGTATTCGATCCGCCCGGGCGAGCGGGTAAACTCAGCCGATGGCGCGGGCGAATATCGGCTATTCCTTTTACGACCTCAATCCCGAATCGGGCCGCTTTCTCGACGACGTGATCGGCGGCCTGTCGCGCCCGCAGAAGGCCCTGCCGCCCAAGTATTTCTACGATACGCAGGGTTGCGCGCTGTTCGAAGCGATCTGCGGGCTGCCCGAGTACTACCTGACGCGCGCCGAAATCGCGCTGATGCAGGCCCACGTCGGCGACATGGCCCGGCATCTCGGGCCGGGGTGCGTCCTGATCGAGTACGGCAGCGGCAGCGCCCGCAAGACCCGCATCCTCATCGCCGCGGCCGGGCCCGCGGCATACGTGCCCATCGACATCGCGCGCGAGGAGCTGAACGCCACCGCAGCGGAGATCGCCCGCGAATTTCCGCAGTTGCGGGTGGTCGCGATCTGCGCGGATTACTCGCATCCGATTGCCCTGCCGGAACTGGAGGGACTCGGCGCGCGCCGCCGCATCGTGTATTTTCCGGGTTCGACCATCGGCAATCTGACCCCGGCCGAAGCCACCGCGTTTCTGGCGGGCGCCCAGGTGCAGCTGGGCGGGGGCGGGGGCCTCGTGATCGGGGTCGATCTCAAGAAGGACCCGGCGCGGCTTGACGCCGCCTACGACGACGCACGCGGCGTCACCGCCGCTTTTAACTTGAACCTCCTCGCTCGCATCAATCGCGAGCTCGGCGCGGACTTCGACCTGTCGGCGTTCCGCCACCGCGCCTTCTACAACGCGGCGAACGGCCGCATCGAGATGCACCTGGAGAGCGTGAAAGCACAGGAGATCAGGATCGGCGGGCGCAGCATCCACTTCCGCAAGGGCGAGACGATACACACGGAGAACTCCTACAAGTACTCGATCCGAGAATTCCAGGACCTCGCCGCGGCTGCCGGCCTGGCACCGGTCGAGTGTTGGACGGACCCGGACCGGCTGTTCGGAGTCCATTACCTGGTCGTGCCATGAGCCGCTCCCGGCGCGGCTCATTGACCGGGGGAAATCGCGGCGATCAAATGGAAATCGAGTCCTGCATTTCGCGAGATAGGGAGGCGGCGATATGAAGATGAGCATCCTGTTCGTGCCGGCTATGCTGGGCGCCGCGCTGGGGCTGCCGGCATGGGGCCAATTTGCTTTGAAAGGCCCGGGACAGGCCTATCCAGTCCGGCCGATCCGCCTCATCATCGCGGTGCCGCCGGGCGGGGCGGCGGATTTCACGGCGCGCATCGTCGGGCAGAAGCTCTCCGAGGCCCTGGGCCAGAACGTGGTGGGGGAAAACCGGGGCGGCGCGGGCGGCACCATCGCGTCCGACATCGCATCCAAGGCCAACCCCGACGGCCACACGCTGCTGTGGTCGTCCTCGACCACTCACGGGGTGGGTCCCGTCCTCTATACCCGGCTCCCGTACGACGCGCTCAGGGATTTCACGCACATCGGGCTCGCGACGAGCCTGCCCATGTTCGTGGTGGCGCACCAGTCGGTGCCGGTCAAATCGGTGAAGGAACTCATAGTGCTCGCCCAGGCGAAGCCCGATACGCTGCATTTCTACTCGTCGGGCAACGGCGGCATGCCGCACCTGGTGGGCGAGATGTTCAAGACGGCGACCGGCTCGCCGATCGTGCACGTGCCGTACAAGGGAAGCGGCCCGGGCGTGGTGGATCTCGCGGCAGGCAACGTCCAGCTCGCATTCGACTCGCTGCCGTCCATCTTCCCGCACGTCCAGTCCGGGCGCGTCAAGCTGCTCGCGACGGTCGGCAAGAGCCGCACCGGGCTCTACCCGGATCTGCCGAGCCTGGGCGAGATGGGGTATCCGCAGGTCGACGGCAAGGTCTGGTACGGGATATCCGGGCCGGCCGGCGTCCCCGCGCCGGTCGTCAAACGCATCAGCGCCGAGCTGAAGAAGCTCCTCGCGTTGCCGGACCTGAAGCAGCGCTTCGGCCAGCAGGGAGCCGACGCGACGTTTCTGCCGCCGGATGAATTTCTGGCCTTCATGAAGGAGGAATGGGCAAAGTGGGGCCCGGTAGTCAAGGCGACCGGGGCCAAGGCGGATTGAGGAATTTGTTGCCCGTCGCATGCACAGCGGAAGACCGAGGGGGACCGCGGGATGCGAGGCACCCCGGGCGGAGCGCCGTGCAGTTGTTCACATCGTGGCTGTTTGCCACGTAATCGGCCCTAACTCGCCGTAGGAATCAGCCACAATACGGACTTCGGAGTCCGGTAATTGCCCGTTCCGGGTAGAATCCCGGCTCCCGGATATTCCGTTCGCGAGCGCGGCGGGCCGCGCCGTCGCCGATGACCATCTACCTGATCGTGCTGACCTGCGTGCTGACCCACGCCGGTTTCGGCGGCGCCAAGGTCGCGCTGCCGCTGCATGCGTTGAGCCTCGGGGTGGACGCGTTTTCCGTCGGGGTGCTCATGGCGCTGTGGGCGCTGTGCCCGATGCTGATCGCGCTCTATGTCGGCCGGCTCGTCGACCGCGTCGGGCCACGGGTGCCGATGCTGGGCGGCGCGATCGGTGTGGTCGTCGCGCTGCTGGTGCCGTATGTCTTCTCCGGCCTGGCGGCGCTCTACGTGCTGTCGCTCGCGGTGGGCACGGCCTTCCAGTTCTTCTTCGTGCCGACGCAGGGGATTACCGGCGCCCTGGGCAGGCCGGAGGACCGCGCCCGCAATTATTCGCTGCTCGCCATCGGATTTTCCGTCGCTTCGTTCCTCGGTCCCCTGATCGCCGGCTTCTCGATCGATTACCTCGGCTTCGAGCTCGCTTACCTCGCGCTCGCGGTGTGCCCGGCCATTGCGGTGCTCCTCCTGTGGTTCAAGGGCAACCTGCTGCCTGCGGCCGCGATCGTCAAGGACGGGAGTCCGAAAAAATCCAGCTCGTTCGATCTGCTGCGCATCGGCAATTTGCGCAATGCCATCGTCGCGAGCGGGCTGATTTCCGTCGCGTGGGACCTCTACCAGTTCTTCTTCCCCATCTACGGGCATTCGATCGGCCTCTCGGCATCGGCGATCGGGGTCATCATCAGCATGTTCGCCGTTGCGGTGTTCGCCATCCGCGTGGCGCTCCCGCGCCTCGCGCGGATGTGGAGCGAGTTCGAGATCCTGCTGTGGGCGATCGGGTTTTCCGGCGTGGCGCTGCTGCTGTTCCCCCTCTTTCGGGACCCCTACCTGCTGGCGGCGTCGTCGTTTGTGCTCGGGCTCGGATGCGGCGTGGGCCAGCCGATGTCGATGTCGCTGATCTACAGCCTGTCGCCGGCCGGGCGCGCCTCCGAGGGGGCGGGGCTGCGCGTGACCTTCAACCACTTCACGCACATGGTGGTGCCGCTGGCGTTCGGCGCCGTCGGCACCGCGTTCGGATTCGCACCGGTGTTCGTCTCCTGCTCCGCGCTCATGCTCGGAGGCAGCGGCTACGGGTTCTGGGTCGAGCGCCGGTCGGTGCGCCCCGACAGCTCGGCGCACAAGGGACCCAGAGCGATCAGCGAGCGACGCGATTCAGGAAACCCATCATCGCGTCGTTGAACACCTGCGCCTGCTCGATATTCGAGAGATGCGCCGCAGAGGGGATGATCTTCAGCTCCGAGCCCTTCAGGTTCTGGTGTATCACCCGCGCCGCTTCCGGCGGCGTGCCGTGGTCGTGCTCGCCGACCATGACCAGCGCCGGGCACTTGATTTCCCGCAGCCGATCCAGATAGTCCACCCCCGCGATCGCGTGGCAGCAGCCGACGAAGCCGGCGACGGGGGTCGCGCGGATGTCGTTGCCGATGCGCGCCATCATGTCCTTGTGACCCGCCCGGTAGGGCTCGGTGAACCAGCGGCCGAGCGTGCCCTCGACCAGCGCGTCCATCCCCTTCTCGCGCGCGTTCTGGATACGCTCGCCCCACATCTTCGCCGCGTCGGGCGGGCGGCGGCTGGTGGTATCGGCGAGCACCATGCTCTGGAAGACGCCGGGGTACTTGAGCGCGAAAGCCTGGCCGATCATCCCGCCCATGGACAGCCCCGCCCAGTGCGTCTGCTCGATCTTGAGGGCATCGAGCAGCCCTTTCACGTCGTCTGCGAGCTGTTCGAGCGTGTACTCGCCGGCCGGCGCGCTCGATTGGCCGTGGCCGCGCGTGTCGTAGCGCAGCACCTTGAACTTCTTCCTGAGCACCGGCATCTGCGGGTCCCACATGCGCAGGTTGCAGGCGAGCGAGTGGCTCATGGTGAGCCACGGCCCGTTGCCAGCGATTTCGTAATGGATGTCGATGCCGTTGGCCTTGACCTTCATGAATCCTCCCGGTCGGGAAAGGGGGCCAGTATATCCGCCACCCTCTTGAAAATTGACGGCCTGCCCCTATAAACCCACCAGCCGGCGGTCCTCGCTGGCACGAACCTTTTGGATTTAAAGAACTTTTGGATAAAGGAGGCAATCACATGAAAATCCGTCCGTTACACGACCGCATCCTCGTCAAGCGGTTGGAAGAGGAGCGCAAGACCGCATCCGGGATCGTCATTCCCGACACCGCCGCCGAGAAACCCGACCAAGGCGAAGTGATGGCGGTGGGCAAGGGCAAGATCCTGGAAGACG
>Ga0187892_10005156_pt1 | contig 20885 bp, 15 predicted proteins | sample MA1701073metaG_FD_139345 | JGI IMG/M metagenome (GOLD analysis project Ga0187892, IMG submission 139345) | Bio-ooze microbial communities from a basaltic lava cave in the Kipuka Kanohina Cave System on the Island of Hawaii, USA - MA170107-3 metaG ... | reverse complement strand
TGGAGGCGGTGAACAACCCGGAAGACCCCGCGGCCGGGACGCGGCCGCTCCCGATCTCGCGCGAGCTCTGGATCGAGCGCGACGACTTCCAGGAGGACCCGCCGAAGAAGTTCTTCCGGCTGGCGCCGGGCCGCGAGGTGCGGTTGCGGTATGGCTACTTCATCACGTGCACCGGCGTGACCAAGGACCCGCGGACGGGCGAGGTGGTCGAGCTCCGCTGCACCTTCGACCCGGCGACGCGGAGCGGCGCGGCGCCGGACGGGCGGAAGGTGAAGTCCACGATCCACTGGGTCTCGGCGGCGCACGCGGTGGAGGCGGTGGTGCGGCTCTACGACCACCTCTTCCGGAGCCCGCAGGCGGGCGGCTCCGGCGACGACTGGAAGGCCGACCTGAACCCGGACGCGCTGGTGAAGCTCACGGGCTGCCGGGTCGAGCGCTCGCTGGCCGCCTCGTCGTCCGGCGCCCGCTTCCAGTTCGAGCGCCAGGGCTACTTCTGCGTCGATCCCGACACGCGCCCGGGGCGTCTCGTCTTCAACCGCACGGTGACGCTCAAGGACGAGTGGGCGAAGCTGCAGATGGCGGGAGGTTAGCCTAGCTAGGACCCCAGGCGCTCCAGGAACGCGATCCGGTCGTCCGATGAGTCTCCGATCGTCAGCCACTGTCTGCGCACGTACTCCAGGTCCAAGGTCTCTCCCTGAACTTGGTGGATCCGGCGGATGTCTTCCCGATCCCGCTCCCGGAAGGCGATCAGCTTGTGGACGATGACGTCCTCCGCCGTTGCAAGACGAATGCCCGCCAGCCCACCTGCCATTCTCGACGCCCGCCGAAGAGTATCGGCAAAGACCGGCAGAACGGGCTCCAGCAGGTCCACAGGCACCCCTCGATAGGCGATCCGGCTCATGCGCCCGGTCGTCAGCTCACGGATCGTACGATCGCGGTCCACCGTGAACCCCGCGGCCTGAAGGCGATCCAGGAGTCCCGGTAGCGTCACGCGCGGTGCAGCCAGGAGGATGTCGATGTCGAGGGTCGTGCGAACAACCCCATGGCGGACGGCGGCCAGCCCGCCGATCAACGCGTAGGGAACCCTGCTCCGCTCCAGCTCGGCTCCGAGCTTCTCCAGCGCCTCCAGGAGCGGGATGTCCAGGCTCATCCCGACCCGTCCGCGAGCCGCTGGCGCAGGAACTCCACGAGCCGTGCCCGACCCTCCTCTTCGATCCTCGCCGCCTCGCGGCGGAAGCCCTCGTGGGCCGGCGTTCCGGCCGTGAGGAGTTCGGCGACGCGAAGGAGCTCTTCGACGGCGCGGATCTTCTCCTCGAAGGTCATCGAGCCGTAAGCCTCCCGCGCGCGGCGGGCTTCCTCCTGCGCGGTGGGCCAGCGGAACGGGGACCCCTCGGCCGGAACCGGATCGTCAGGCGTGTGGCTCAATCGACCTCCTCGAGGCGCGCCGTGTAGTGGCGCAGCAGCGGCGCGTCGTGGAGCAGCCGCAGCCCGCGGATCGCCTCGCGGCGGCGGTGCAGGTCGAGGATCGCCTCCGCGAGGAACCCCACCCAGAGGTCGGCCGCGGCGGCCGCGGCCGACGCCGGGGGCGACGTGAGCCGCACCAGCTCGAAACCCGGCAGCCGTGCCTCCCCCGTGATCGGGTCGCGCGTCCAGAACCGGAGGCTCCCCACCTCCACCGCGCGGATACCGAAGTCCCGGTAGAGCGCCACCGTCAGCGCCTGGCCCGGGAAACGCCGCGCCGGGATGTGCGGCGCAAAGGCCCGCGCGTCCACGTAGAGCGCGCGCCCCCCCACGGGATGGAGCACCGGGACCCCGCCGTGCTCGAGCAGCTCCCCCAGCCGCCGGATCTGCGCCACCCGCGCGCGCAGCGGCTCCTCGTCCAGCGACCCGAGCACCGCGCCGGCCTGCTCGTCCAGCTCCGGCGGCAGCCCCTCCACCCGCAGCACCCGCCGCACGATCGCTTGGTGGACCAGGTCGTCGTTGGTCGCGAGGAAGCCGCCCGGGTCGAAGAAGTCCTCCGGCTCGACCGAGAGCAGCGCGCCGTCCCCGTACGAGAACAGCTCCCGCGCGAGCTCGATCAGCTCGCGCCGCCGCTCTCCCTCCTCCCGCTCCTGGATGAACAGCACGTTTTCCGCGAAGCGCCGCGCGTCGAAATAGAGCGGCACCCCGAAGCCCCGGCACACCCGGCTCACCGCCCGCGCGTTGGCGAGGCTCACCGGCTGCCCGCCGCTCGAATGGTCCGTGATCGTCAAGAGCACCAGCGGCACCCGGTCCGAGCCGACCTCCCGGAGCGTCCGCTCCAGCGCCTCGGGGTCGAGGTTCCCGGGGAACTGCGGGTCCCGGCGCGCGCCGTCGATCGGCAGCGGGAGCGCGATCACCCCCCGCGCCTCGAGCTGCCCCCGCGTGGGATCGAGGTGCAGGTTGTTGGGCACCGTGTCCCCGGCGCGCGCCAGCACCGAGAACAGGAGATGCGCCGCCGTCCGCCCGTGACGCGTGGGGAGGATGTGCCGGAAGTCGAAGACCTCCCGCACCATCTCCTCCGACCGGAAGTGATCGAGCGGTACGTCGGCCGGCCGCGCGCGCGCCGGCGGCACGCCGAGGAGGTCGAGCGCCACGCTCTCCGGCGGCAGCCGGTAGACGTTGAGTCCGGCGGCGCGCAGCAGCCGGTCCCGCTCGTCGCGGGTCGTCAGCCGCGGCGTCGGCGCCACCTCGATCCGGGAGCGGTCCGGAAACCTCACGAGCCTCCTCCGGCCTCCCCGCCTCCCCGGGCGGGCAGGAGCTGGAACTTCTCCATCCGATATCGGATCTGATCGCGGGTCATCCCAAGCAGCCGCGCCGCATTGCTCTGGTTCCCCCGGGCCCGCTTCAGCGCCTGCTCGACCAGGTTCCGCTCCACCTCCTCGAAGTTGACCCCGCCCGGCGGGAGCTGGAACGCCTCCCCCGCGGCCGCCCGGCGTTCCCCCTCGAGCAGGAAGTCGGGCTCGCGCAGCCACTCGTCCACCCCCAGGATCATCGCGCGCTCCAGCACGTTCCGGAGCTCGCGGACGTTCCCGGGCCACGTGTACTCGGCCAGCTTCTTCATCGCCTCGGGGGAGACGCCCAGCACCTTGCGTTTGAACTCGCGGTTGAGCTGCTCGATCAGGTGGGTCGCGAGCAACGGCAGGTCCTCCTGCCGCTCGCGCAGGGGCGGCAGATAGATCGGGATCACTTTGATACGGAAGTAGAGATCCTCGCGGAACCGCCCCTCGCGCACGCCGCGCTCGAGGTCGCGGTTGGTCGCGGCCACGATCCGCACGTCTACCCGGATGTCGCGGGTCCCGCCGACCCGCTTGAAGGTCCGCTCCTCGAGGAAGCGGAGCAGCTTGGACTGCAGGTTCACCGGGAGGTCCCCGATCTCGTCGAGGAAGAGCGTCCCGAGGTGCGCCAGCTCGAACAGCCCCTTTTTCTGGAACCGCGCGTCGGTGAACGCGCCCCGCTCGTGGCCGAACAGCTCGCTCTCGAGCAGCATCTCCGGCAGCGTGGAGCAGGTGACGGTCATGAAGGGCGCCTCGGCCCGCTCGCTCCGGTAGTGGATGAAGCGCGCCATCAGGTCCTTCCCGGTGCCGCTCTCCCCCTGGAGGAGCACGGTCGCGTTGGAGGGGATGACCTTCTCCAGGATGCGCAGCACCTCCTTCATCGCGGGGCTCTCGCCGATCACGCGACGCGTCCCGGCCGCGTCCCGCTCGTGGGAGCGCATCCGGCGCACCTCGCCCTTGAGCCGCGTGGTTTCGAGCGCCTTCCGGGTGAGCAGCACCACCTCGTCCATGTTGAAGGGCTTGTTCAGGTAGTGGAACGCGCCCAGCTTCATGGCCTCGACCGCGTGCTCCACGGTCGAGTAGGCGGTCATCAGGATCACGGGGGTCTCGGGCAGCTCCTCCACGATCCGCCGGAGCACGGTGAGCCCGTCGGTGTCCGGGAGGCGGTAGTCGAGCAGCACGAGGTCGATGTCCCCCTCGGCCAGCCGCCCCACGGCCGAGGTCCCGTCCACGGCCTCCTCGCAGACGAAGCCCTCCTTCTTCAGCCGCTCGGAGAGCGAGTAGCGGATCAACCGCTCGTCGTCCACGATCAGGATGCGCTCGCCGCTCATGCCTTCTCCATTGGCAGGCTCACCGTGAAGGTGGAGCCGCGCCCGACCGTGCTGTCCACGCGCAGGTCGCCGCCGTGCGCCTCGACCACCTTCCGCACGATCGAGAGGCCCAGCCCGCTCCCGCGGTTCTTGGTCGAGAAGAACGGGCGGAAGATCTCGCCGCGGATCGCCGACGGGATCCCCTCCCCCTGGTCCGCGACCGAGAGCTCCAGCCGCCCGTCCACCGGCCGGGCGGCCACCTCGATCTCGCCGCCCTGCTTCATGGCCTGCGCGGCGTTGAGGAAGAGGTTCATGAAGACCTCCTCGAGCTGGCTCGGGTCGGCCCGGAGCGTGAGGTCCGGCGGGAACCCGCACCGGACCGTGATCTTCTGCATCACCGGCTCCTCGCGGAGCACGCTCCGGATCTTCTCCACCAGCGGCCGGAGCGGGAAGGTCTCGAGCTCCGGCTTGCGCGGGCGCGCGAAGTAGAGGAGGTCCCGCACGGTGAGGTCGAGGCGGCGGATCTCCTGGAGCACCTCCTCCATCACCGCGTGCCGTCCGTCGCCCGGAGGGATGGAGTCGCTGAGCACCTGGAGCGCGCCGCCGATCCCGGCGAGCGGGTTCTTGATCTGGTGGGCCACGGCCGCGGCCAGCTCCCCGATGCGGGCGAGCCCCTCCTTCTGGATGAGCTCACGCTCCTGCTCCTCCGCCTGGGTCACGTCCCGGAGGATCACGGACTGGCCGACCGGGGACCCGCGGTCGTCGCGCACCAGCGACGCCGTGATCTGGACCGCGATCCGGCGTCCGTCCCGCGTGAGCCGCTCGCTCCGCCGGTCCCGGACGATCCCCCGGTCGGCGACCTCGCGGCGGAGCCGGGCCGGCTCCCCCGCGGCGCGGAGGTCCGGCGGGACGAGGACGTCCGCGTCGCGACCCAGCATGACGCCCGCGTCGTAGCCGAAGATCAGCTCGGCGCCCCGGTTCCAGGCCGTGATCTTCCCCTCGCGGTCCTCGCCCAGGATCGCATCGGCCGAATGGGTGAGCAGGTTCGCGAGGTTCTCGCGGTAGCCGAAGAGCTCCTTCTCGTGGCGCGCGCGGCTCCGGAGCACGAGGAGGACCGCGGAGAGCGACGTGAGGAACGCGCCGGTCATCCCGCCCACCCAGTAGATGACCCGCATCCGCTCGACGGGGACGCCATGGAGGAAGGTGAACTCGAACACGCCCCACAGGCCGAAGATCGTGACCACGAAGAGCAGGCAGATCAGCGGCGCGAACCAGATGCTCCGCGGTGTCAAGGGCGAGAAAATGGGGTCACTCCTCGTTTCTCCGCGGCGGAAGAATGAGGAGTGACCCCATTTTCTCGCCCTTGCCTCATTGCTCGGTGGACGAGTGGTCCACGACGATCCGCCACCCCTCCGGCAGCTTCCGGAAGAGGAGCGTGAAGAGCCCCTTCGGGGAGTCCTTCTCGCGCGTGAGCTGCCAGCGCCCCGGCACCAGCGCCCCCTCGGAGCCGAGCAGCGTCAGCTCCAGGTCGCTGAAGGCCAGCTTCCCCATGTTCTGCGGCGTGTACTTCTTCTTGTAGCGCTCGAGCACCTCGTCGTACCCGCGCGTCATCGTCGCGCCCCCGAGGAACAGCGTGTCCGGGGAGCGCGCGTATCCCTCCATGTAGCCCTCGAGGTCCCCCTTGTTCCAGGCCGCGGCCTGCGCGTCCAGGACCTTCCGGAGCTCGGGCCAGACCTGCTCCAGGCGCTGCGCGCGCCATTCGAACTGCCCCCGCGACCAGAGCTGCCCGCCGATCACCACGCCCGCCCATTCGTAGACGACCGACTCGTCCGACCCGCCCACGATCTCCCAGATCATGAAGTCGGCGGGCATCGGCGGCTCCTCGACCCCGAGCCAGTAGCCCTCGAGCGGCGCGGACTCCACCAGGCGGGCCATCGGGTACTTCCCCCCCTCCCGCGCGCGCCGGAGCGCCTCGACGCGGTCCGGCGGGAGCTTCATCTCGCACGCGATCTTCCCCTGCCGGAGCGCGCGAACGAGCATCAGCTCCAGGTCGGGGACCAGCTCGTCCCCTTTCAGCTCGAGCGCGCGTTCGATCTTCCCCGGGTTCACCACGAACGGATACGGGTCCTTCCCCCGCGTGGGCAGCACCTTCTGGAGATCGACGATCCGGGAGTTCGGGCTCGGCGCGACCTCAGACGCGGGGCCGAACCGCAGGATCTTGCCGCGCGAGACCTCGATCGCCGCGTCCTCGACCATGGCTCCGCCCTGCCCGGGATCGACCCGGAAGCCCCGGAAGAAGATCACCTCCTCCGCGCCCACCGCGCCGGCCAGGAACGCCAACGCCCACAGCATCCGCATGGACAACCCTCCGTGGCTCCGCATCCGGCTCCGAGCTTGCGGCATCACCCGACTCCGCGCGTCCGACCCACTGAACTAGTGGGCGCTTCGCGACCCTCAGCCCGCCTTCAAGTCGGGCACCGCCTCCCCGGGCCGGAAGAGCGGCGCCTCCGGGACGCCGGCCGCGGCGGAGGCCAGGCGCCCCACCTCGAGCAGCTCCCGCTTCTGCCAACCGATGAAGCTCCGGCGGATCATCGCGTCCGGTCCGACGACGAAGAAGCTCGGGACCGTGTCGAGCCCGTACGCCTGCGAGGCCCGCCACCCCGGGAAGTCCAGGAGGGTCTCGAAGGTCATCCCGAAGCGGTCGCGATACTCCTCGGTCTCCGTGCGGTCGTCCTGGGAGAGGCCCACGACCCGGAAGCGGCCGCCGCCGTAGGCCCGCGCCAGCCGCTCCACGAACGGGGTCGCGAGCTGGCAGGTCGGACACCCGGTCTTGAAGAAGAAGAGGAGCGCCGGCTTCCCTCCGGTCACGGCGGCCAGCGTCTGCCGCGCCCGGGAGAGGGACTCCAGCCGGAACTCGGGCGCGCGGACGCCGGCTTCGAGCGCCGCCATCAGGTCCTCCTCGTGTCCATCAGCTCGACCATCCTCCGCTCCCACGCCCCGTCCACGGCGCCGGCCGCCACGGCCTCCGGACGCTCGCGCTTGTACCACTCCCACGTCTCGAACAGTCCGGCGGGGAGCGGGGTGGCTGGATCGAGATCGAGGACGTCGAGCATCTTTTCGGGATTCAGGATCATGGGACGGAAGCAGGGCAGCGGGAATTCCTCCGGGGCGCGGTCCGGCTCCTTCTGGTACTCCTCGGCGGTCAGCCCCAGGCACTTCATCTCGAAGGATTTCCCGAGCAGGTTCGCCGCGTCGAACACCACCTCCCGGATCGTGACGGGCTCCGGCCCGCCCGCGTTGAAGGCCTCGCCCGACGCCTCGGGCGGCGCATCCAGGAGCTTCGCGAGCAGGTCGCCGAGGTCCCGCACGAAGATCGGGTGGAACGGGACGTCGATCGAGCCGGGGACCACGATCGGGATGTCGTTGAGGATGCGCTGGAAGGCCGCGAGGAAGCGCGGGCGGCTTTCCCGGGGGCCGTAGACCATGGACGGGCGGACGACGTGCACGGCCGGTCCGCGGGTCGCGAGCAGGAGGTCCTCCGCGTCGCGACGCCGCCGGGCCTCCGGGTCGAGCGCCCCGTCCTCGGCGCGGACCTCCTCGATCAGGGCCTCACGGTGGGGGCCCGGTCCATAGACGTCCGCCGTGGAAAGGAGCACGTAGCGACCCGCGCGTCCCCGCAGGGTCTCGAGCGTGGCGGCCAGGTCCTCGGGCCCGGGGGCGGTGAGGTCGTAGACGGCGTCGAAGGTGCCCTCGGGGAGGGAGGTCACGTGCCGCGCCCCCCGGGCCGCGGCCGCCGGGCCGCGCCCGCGGCTCGAGACCGTGACCCGATGCCCGCGGTCGATCAGCCCCTCGGCGAGATGGGACCCGATGAAGCCGGTTCCGCCCAGAACCAGGACCGCGCGGGCCGGGCCCTGCGGCTTGGGCCGGTACGACTTGAAGGTGAGGGGAGCGCTGTGGCCGTCGGGCATGGGACCGGGCGAAGGATACCGACGGCCCGCCGCCCGTGCGAGGGGCCGGTCAGAGATCGCCCGCACGCACGACCCGCCCCTCGGCGACGTCCGCCCCGCGGATCGCCACCGGCCGCGGGGTCCCGCCGCGGGGCGCGAGCGCCGGCGGCTCGCGCCAGCCGACGGCGTGCGGATCGCACGCGACCGAGTACGGGACGACGAGCGTGAAGAGCCCCTGGTCGTCCGCCCGCGCGGAACGCTCCCATCGGAACGGGGTCGTCCCTCCGGTCACGACCCCGGAGAGGCGCACCTCTTCCCGCGAGCGCGCGCGTCCCTGGACCCGCGCCCCAGGCACCACCTCGAAGAGGCGGACGAGGCTCGTCCCGCCCCCTTCCTCGTGGACGAGCCGGAGCCGCGCATAGGGCTCGCTCGCGAAGGACTCCGGCGGGACCCCCTGGTGGGGCGAGGGTTCGCCCGGAGCGAGCGCGGTCCCGGGCAGGTACTGGAGGCGGAAGTAGAGCGTCCGGAAGAGACGGTCGCGAGCGCCCAGGTCGAAGCCGCGGGCGCCCGGCCGCACCACCTCCACGTAGTCATCAAGGCGCCGGCCCAGCACCACGCTGAAGTGGCGGAGGTAGGCCTGGGGATCGGGGGTGGGGAACGGGATCGAGACCACGTACCGGACGCGCCCGCGCGCGAGCGCCGCCTCGGCGTCGGCCTCCGACTCCGCGAGGAAGATCGCGGCGGTGTCCCGGAACGGGGAGAGGTGCAGGAAGGGCGAGTCGAGGACCGGCCGGTGCGCGATGCCCAGCACGAAGTGTCCGAGGTCCCAGTGCGCCGCCACGCCCCACGCGGGAGGGTCGAGCGGCTCGGGGCTCCGCTCGCGGAGCCAGCGCATCGCGGCGCGCAGCTCGCGCGGCGGCGGGGCGAGGTCGCGGAAGACGAGGAGGGTGGAGAGCGCGGACGGGACGAGGCAGGCGGCCGCGAGCGCGCCGGCCAGCCAGCGGCGCCGCGCGAGCGCGGCCACGGCCGCCGCTGCGAGGATCGAGAGGTCCACGGCCAGCAGATGGGTGAAGCGGCTCTGGAAGAGTGAGAGGAGGAGGTCGATCCCCGCGGAGAGGAGCAGGAGCCCTCCCGCGGCCGTCCGGCCGCGCGCGAGCAGCCATGCGCCGGCGGGCGCGGCGATGAGCGGGGTCGCGAGCAGCAGCAGGGGGAAGGCGACCGAGAACCGCCCGTCCTTCCAGAAGAGCGGCATCGACTCGAACGGGAGCAGCGCCTCGGGCGTGGCCTGCCGGGCGAAGGCGATCCCCTCACGCAGGCCCCGGCCGAGCGGCGTGAGGAAGAGCGCGGCCGTGGCGACCAGCGCGGCCGCGCCCGCCGCGAGCAAGTGCACGCGCGAGACCCGGCCGCGGAGCCGCGCGAGCGCCGCGAAGAGCGCGAACCCGAGCGCGAGCAGCGCCAGGAAGGCCGGCTGGAACCACGAGAGCACGTGCGAGCTGAACGAGCCGTGCCGCGCGTGCCAGGAGACGGCGGAGAACGGGAGCACGAGCGCGGCCCCCGCGAGCGACGCGACCAGCCCGGCCCGCGCCGCCGCCGCGCTCCGGCGCGTGGCCTGGAGGGCGAGCCATCCGGCCGCGGCCGCGATCAGGAGCGGCGCGCCGAGCCACGTGAGGAGCGCGGCGCCCAGCGCGACGCCCAGCGCGAGCGCGCGCCCGAGCCCGCCCTCCGCGGCGCGGAGCGTGAGCCAGAGGATCGCGGGGAGCAGGAAGGCCTCCGCCACGTGGTGGTCGCCCACGCCGAGGAACGAGCGGCTCGCGTGCGCGGGCGAGACGGCGAGCAGCGCCGCGGCCAGCAGCGCCGCGGCGCCGGCCGCGGCACCACGCCCCAGGACGCGGCGAGCCAACAACCAGACGGGCGCTACAGTCACCGCACCGAGCACGGGCGGCACCCATGCCGCGGCCAGCGCGACGGCGCGCTCCGTCCTTCCGGACAACGTTGCCACCGCCGCGAGCAGCACGTCGAACAGCGGCGGCCACGGCGCCCCCGATCCCGCCGGAAAGTGGAGGTACGGATCGAACCCCGGCGGGAGCAGGAAAGGACGATGCAGCGCCTGGGACGCCTGGCGGAGGTGGTACCACGGATCGGTTCCGCCGAGGACCACCTCGCCGCCCTCGAAGACCTGGCCCCAGGGGATGAGCCGGAGCCCGAGCGCGGCGATGCCGGCCGCCACGGTCCAGGCCAGCGCGCGCCGGTCGGACATGGGCCGGAACGATAACAGAACCCGGGGAGCGCCTCGGCGGCGCCCCCCGGGAATCAGCGGTCAGATCGAAGCTACGGAGCGAACGTGATCGTGGCCCGGTTGGTGATCAGGTTGGGCGAGCCCTGGAGGTAGGCCTGGGCGTGCACCGTGATCCCCACCAGCGGCGGGAGGGCCGGGATCCCGATCGTGACCCCTCCGTTCCCGGCGCCGTCCAGGGCCGCGATCGCCAGCGGCGTGATGGGCGCGCCGAGGTCGAACGTCCCGATGCCCGCGATGAAGGTCGGCCCGGTGAAGAGCGAGATGCCCAGCACGTAGGCCGAGCCCGGCAGTCCGGGCGCCGCCAGGCTGTAGGTGAGCGGCTGGCCGATCTGCGGCGTGGCCGAGTTCGTCGTGAGCACGTTCACCGTGTCGATGGACGAGAGCGACACGTCGTCGATCATGCCCTCGTTCACCGAGTCGTTCGGGTTGTCCGAGTCGATGAACCGGACCTGCATCTGGTTGGTGAGCGGGATCGGGACCGCCACCGACGCCTGCCGCCAGGTGTTCGCGGCCGTGGTCACGACGACGGCCGGGGTCCAGGCCCCGCCGGCGTTGTTCGAGACCTCCGCGCGCAACTGGTCGTTGATCGCGGTGGCCAGGTTGAACACGTACCAGAACGAGAAGGTCGCCGAGCTCGCGCTGCTCAGGTCGTAGACCGGGCTCGTCAGCGTGACCGGCCCGCCGTCCAGGTCATTGGCGCTGTAGCTCGTTCCCCGCAGGCGGCCCGTGGTGAAGCAGTTCACGCCCGGAGGCGGCGTGTGGTCGTCCTCGAGCTGGAAGGGGGTCGCGCCGTTGAGGGTCCCTTCGGGGTCGCCCAGCTCCCAGGGCCCGAGCGTGGGAGTGCCGGACGCGACCCAGCCGGCCGCTCCGGTCTCGAAGGTCTCGTTGATCGAGACCCCCGGCCGGGACACGCGGAAGGCGAAGCTCACGCTCAGCTCGTTGTTCATCGCGGAGTCGATCCCGCGGAAGTTGTAGCTCACGGCGGTCCCGGCCGGCTGGGCCGGGAGCCCGGCGCGCCACTCGTTCGGGTTGCCGGACGCGGACATGGGGAGCGTCAGGTTGCCGCCCCCGTTGAGGCTGTAGTTGAGCGTGACGGAGGTCACGGTGCCGGCGCTCGAGGTCACCGTCGCCCGGATTTCGTAGGCGTTGGTCGTGTCCTGCGTCCAGGGGAGGCTCACGTGGCCGAAGCTCAGGTTCTGCGGATCGGGCGGACGCGGAAGCGCATGCCGGTCGGCGGCCAGCGCGATGTCCCGGAAGTTCGGGGTCCCGTTCAGCAGGTTGCCGTCGTTGTCGTCCTGGAGGAACGTCCCCATCACGCCCGAGTCCATGTTGGCCGGGTTGCGGGTGTACTGGGCGATCGTGATGATCTCGCAGGTCTCGGCGGCCGGAGCCAGACCGAGGCTCGCGATCAGGTTGTCGCGCAGGTCGCAGATGAAGCCGCCCCAGACCTCGCCCGCCTTGTGCACCTCGCACCCGGTGCAGGGCCACTGGGTGTTGTTGGCGCCGCCGCCCGGGCGGTAATCGCGCACCACGGCGCCGGTCGTCCGGAAGTTGCGGCCCATCGCGCGCTGGGTGGCAATGGCGTTGCCGGCGTCGTCGCGGGACGCCACCAGGATGCCGAGGTGGTCGCCGATCCCCTCGCTGAAGCCGCCGGGGTTCGTGCTGCCGTGGAACCAGGAGTGGAAGCCGTGGCCGAACTCGTGGGCCACGACCTCCTCATAGGCCGTGTTGTTGCAGCCGCCGCCGAAGCGGAAGAAGTTGATGCTGCTCCCGTTCCAGAACGCGTTGCAGGTGTTGGTCAGGTTGACGTTGGTGGTGAGCGCGGGGAACCCGTTGAAGCCCGGGATGCGTCTCTGGGCGAAGAGGTGCGTCTCGGTCGTGAACCGGAAGGCCGTGGCCTCCGCGGTCTCGAACTCCACGCCCGCGGTCGGGTTCAGCACGACGGCGGCCGGCGTGCCGGGGGTCGCGGGCTGCGAGAACGTCAGGTTCCCGTTCCCCGAGTTGTCGATGACGTTGGACCACTGACCGGAGAAGCCGCCGGTGATCGTGACCGGATCGGTCCCCCCGTGCGCGATCTGGAAGTCCCCGTTGGTGGTGTTGGTCAGGGCGTTGTTGCCGCCCTGCACGGTCACCCGCGCCAGGCGCATCGGCCGCACGGTGAAGGTCTCCGGCGGGGAGTCGTCCCAGGTGCCGGCCGAGAAGTTGCCGATCACGTCCGTGGTCCGGAGGTCGTCGCGTTCCTCGAGGAGCGCGCCGCTCCGGGCGTCGAAGATCAGCACGAGCTGACGGGGCGGGTGGTCGGTCTGCACCTGCACCTCGTGCACGAGGTCGGAGCGCTGCGCCTCCGCGACCGGCCGGACGTAGACGTAGGTCCCGGTCGAGAGGAGCCGCGCCGCCGCCGTGGCCGGAGCCGGCACGCGCGCCATCGCCGCCGCAATCACTTCGCCGATCGGAAGCGGGTTCGCCACCGGAACGTCGAGGCCGGCGATCAGCTCGGTGCCGAGCGCGGCCAGCACGCCCAGCGTCCCGTTGAACGTCAAGTGGACGCGCACGCTCCCGTTCGACGTCCGCACGTCGTAGCCGTGGTGGGTCTGCCGGAACTGGATGCCCACGATCTCCTGCCCGCTCGGGTTGAGGGAGGCCACCGCCCGGTCGAGCACCAGCGCGCTGAGGTCCTCGACGCCCAGCGCTCCCTGGAGCCGCTCCACGATCGCGCGGGCCAGCGCGATCGTGCCGTCATCCACGCCCACGGGCCGGCCGAGGCGGAGCCCCGGGCCGATGATCCAGGCGGGGAGCCCGGTGAGGCTGTCGATCGCGACCTGCCAGTCCGTTCCCATGACCGTCTCGAAGCGGGCCCAGTCCAGGCTGCGGCTCGAGAGCTCCGAGAGGTGGGTCCACTGGGACCAGGTGCCCCGCGACTCGGCGGGCGTGGGCGCAGCGCCGGCCTGCGGGGAGGAGGCGTCGGGAACGTACGCGAAGCCCGCCCCGGCGAGCAGGGCCGCGAGGAGAGCCCAGGATGTTCCCCGGGCGGGTCGGATGAGCTGCATGCAGGATCTCCTTTCCGGATGAGTGGAACGACGGACGCCGGAACGGGCGTCGGGAGGGCGGCTGGACTCGTCGTACAAGGGTGAACAGCAAGAAGCGAAGGCGCGAAACCCTCGACCGGAATGCCCCTAGGAAGCCGACCCAGGACGGCGGCTATGATAGGCACCCCACTCGGGGGCCACAAGAGGGGCGGTTTCCCGGTTTCAACCACCATGAAGACGCTGGTGACCGGCGCTTCGGGGCACCTCGGCGCGAACCTGGTCCGGGCGCTCGGCCGGGCCGGGCGCGAGGTGCGGGCCCTGGTGCGCCCGACCTCCGACCGGCGCGGCCTCGAGGGCGAACGGGTGGAGGTCGTCCTGGGAGACGTGCTCGACCGCCGCGACGTGGAGCGCGCGGTGGCGGGGTGCGCCCGGGTCTTCCACGCCGCCGCGGTCTACAGCGTGGACGATCGGGAGCGCGAGCAGATCGTGGCCACGGCGGTCGAGGGGACGCGGAACGTGCTCGAGGCCGCGGCGCGTGCCGGGGTGGATCGCGTGGTCTACACGTCGTCGGTCGCGACGCTCGGGAGCTCGCGCGAGCCCGAACCGCGGGACGAGACCGCGCCGGCGCCGCGCGGGGGGTCGGCCTACGTGGAGGCCAAGGTGCGGGCCGAGGAGGTGGCGCGGGAGCTCGCGGGCGAGGTCCCGGTGGTGATCGTGAACCCGTCGGTGATCCTGGGACCGTGGGACTTCAAGCCCACGCCGTCCACGCGGCTGGTGGCGCGGCTCCTGTCGTCGGGCGGCTCGCCGATCCACTTCCGGGGGGGCGTGAACGTGGTGGACGCCCGCGACGCGGCGGAAGGGCACCTGCTCGCCGAGTCGCGGGGAGTGCCCGGGGAGCGCTACATCCTGGGGGGCGCGAACGTCACTTTCCGTCAGCTCCTCGAGGAGGTGGCGGGGCTGGCGGGGCTCCGGCGGCCCTGGCTCCCGGTCGGGCGCGGGATGCTGCTCGCCGCCGGGTCGCTGGCCGCGGTGGTCGCGCGCCTCCGGGGGTCGGCGCCGGCGGCGTCGCCGGCGCGGCTCCGCGGGCTCGTGGGCCGGTTCTCGTGGTTCACCTCGGAGAAGGCCGCCCGTGAGCTGCGCTGGTCCGCGCGCTCTTTCGACCAGACGATCCGCGACACGGTCCGGTGGTGTCTGGAGGGAAGAAGTCAGAGTTGAAAGTTGAAAGCCAGAGAAGAGCGGATGGCTCGTTCCGCCTTCTGGCTTTCAACTTTCAACTCTGACTTTGAACCCCTTCCAATCGAGACAACCTCACATCTCGAAAACGTGCGGGAGCTTCGAGAGGTTCTCGATCCCGCCCTCGCGCACCACCACCAGGTCCTCCTCGCGGACCCCTCCGATCCCGGGGTAGTAGAGCGCCGGCTCCACCGCCAGCACCATCCCCGGCTTGAGGCCCTCCTTGTCGATCTTCAGCGACGGCGCCTCGTGGATGTCGAGACCGACGCCGTGGCCGAGCCCGTGGAAGAAGCCCTCCATCCGCCCCTCGCGGCTCCGGGTCGGGAACCCCTCCTTCTCGAAGAACTCCACGGTGGCGCGCTGGAGCTCCTCCCCCTTGACGCCCGGCCGGACCGCCGCGAGCGCGCGCTCGAGCGCCTCCATCACCACGTCGAAGAGCTTCCGCGCCTCGGGCGCCGCGCGCCCCTTCACGACCGTGCGGGTCATGTCCCCCCAGTAGCGGCTCGTGAGCGACCGCGGGAAGACGTCGAGGATGATCGGGCGGCCCGCCGGCAGCGGTCCGTGCCCCGTCTCGTGAGGGTCGCACGCCTGCTCGCCTCCGGCCACGATCACCGTGCCGCAGAAGCAGCCGTCCTCGAGCAGCGAGCCGTTGATCGCGGCCTTCACGCGCTCGGACGTGAGCGGCGCGCCGTCGAGCCAGAGGTCGCCGCCCCGCGCCTCCGAGGCGCGGATCATCGCGATCCCGCGCCCGGTGGCCCGCTCCGCGGCCTGAAGCGATGCGCGGCAGTGCTCGACCTCGTCCGGGCGCTTCACGACCCGCTCGGGGTAGAACGGGTTCTTCCGCCAGCCGACCCGGAAGCCCGCCCCGCGCAGGCGGTCCGCCGCCTCGACCGGGAAGTCGGCCGGCGTGGTGACCGCGTCCACGCCGCGCTCGCGGAGCGCCTCCGCCGTCGCCTCGATGAAATCGACCGACTCGCGCCCCCGCTCCTTGAGCCGCTTCTGCAGCTCGCTGAACGAGAGCACCTCGTCGGCCCGCGCCGTGCGCTTCGCGCGGTCGATCTCGAGGTCCGAGGCGACGAGGAAGCGACGCCCGTCGATCACGAAGAACGGAAACGGGTCGCCGGCGGCGAAGCCGGAAGCGTAGAGCAGGTTGGAGTCGGTCTCGCTGGCAGCGAAGTGGAGGACGGCTTCTCTGGGCATGGCGAGATGATATTGAAGGCGGGAAGGGTCGAAAGTTGAAAGTTCAAAGTTCAAAGGCGGAAGACCGAGCGGCCATCCGGTCCTTTCTGGCTTTCAATTCTCAACTCTCGACTTTCAACCGGTCCGCCTTCAACGAAGGGTAAGGACCACGTGCGTCACCTCCCCCCCCTCGGGGACGTCGATCTCGCGCGTCGCCGGCGCGCGGCCCGCGAGCTCGGCCCGGAGCGTCCGGCGGCCGGGCGCGATCCCCTTGAGCAGGAACAGGCCCACCTCGTCCGTGAGCACGGCGGTCCCCTCGATCGAGACCCGCGCGCCCGGAATCGCCTGTGCGCGCGCGTCCTGCACCACGCCCGAGACGGCCGACGGCGCGCGGAGCCGCACCTCCAGCGTCGCGCCGTCCTGCGGGAGCGGGAGCGTGCCGGACGCCGGCTCCGCGACCCGCCCGGGCGCCGTGGCCACCACGTGGAACGCGCCGCGCTCCGAGCCCGGGTCGAGCTCGAAGCCGCCGTCCGGGCCGACCTCGCGCTCGTCGAGCCGCTTGCCGGAGGCGGCGAGCGTGAGCGTCACCGTGGTGCCCGAGGGAAGCCGCTCGGCGCCGGCGGTCACGCGCCCGCGCACGCGCGAACGCGCCGCCGCCGGCTGCGGGGCCGGGCTTCCCCCCTCACCCGCCTCGGGCCGCGAGCGCCCCGCCTCGTCGGGCGCCTCGCCGGTCCACGGCCCCGGGCAGCCGAACCGGGGGAGCAGGAGCGCGAGCCCGAGCAGCACGCCGAGGCAGCCCACGCGGCGGACGTCGGTCTTGATCTGCTTCCGGATCGGACCGCCGCCGGCCATGGCCGCCTCCCTTGAAAATGGCCCTCGGACCGGTAAGTTTAGCCACGCTTTTCCCACGGCGGGGAGAAGCCTTCGCGACGTTCCCGAGGGTGGGCGATTAGCTCAGCTGGGAGAGCGCTGCTTTCGCAAGGCAGAGGTCGTGGGTTCGAATCCCATATCGTCCACCAACCAACCGATTCCACGCCCCCATAGCACAAAGGATAGTGCACTGGCCTCCGAAGCCAGGGATAGAGGTTCGATTCCTCTTGGGGGTACCAAAGTCCTGTCACTCTTCATTTCCGCCGCGGAAATGAAGAGTGACATCATCCTGTGATCACGGCCACTCGTAGACCGTCCGCCCCTGCTCATAGAGCCGGAGCCGCCGGCTCGCCTCCGTGATCCACGCGGCGTCGCCAGCCGCCTCCGCCTTCTCGATGGCCCCCCGCAGCGTGCGCACCGCCTCCGGGTAACGCCCCGCCTCCGCGTACGCCGCCGCGAGCGTCCCCGTCCGCCAGTGCGCGGCCGCGGCGTCCGCGCGGCTCATCCGCTCCGCCAGCTCCACCGCGCGGGCGCCGCTCCGGAGCGCCCCCTCGGGGAGCGTCGCGCGCAACCAGGCGAGCGCGTTGAGCAGCTCCAGGTGCGGCGGCTCGGCGCCCGCGCCGGCCTCCAGCGCCGCCACCGCCTCCGCCCATCGCTTCTGCCGGAGCAGCAGCCAGCCCTGCTCGAAGCGCGTGGCCGCGTCCCCCGGATCGGCGGCCACCGCCTCGCGGAACAGCCGGTCCGCCTCCTCGAGGTCGCCGCGCCGCGCGAGCAGGGACGCGAGCATCCGGCGTCCGGTCCGGTGCCCGGGCCGGGCGGCGAGCGCGCTCCGAAGCCGGGCCAGCGCCGGCTCGGGCGAGCCCGCCTCGAAAAGGGTGCGCGCCTGCGCGACCAGGTGGTCCGCGGTCGCGCCCTCCGCCTGGACCTCGTCGCGCGCCGGATCGCTGAGCGGCGCGTCGCCGCGCGCCGCCTGCGCCCGCGCGGCCGCCCGCCCCGCCGCCTCCTCGAGGCCGAGCACGGCGTAGACCCGCGCCAGCCTGGCCTGCACCTCGCCGCGCCCGGGATGGGCGCGCGCGACGCGCTCGAGGAGGTCGCGGGCGCGCGCCCAGTCTTCTTTCGCGCACGCGACCAGCGCGAGCCCCTGGAGCGCGTGTCCGTTCTCGCTCTCGCGCGCGAGGGCCGCCGCGAACGAGGCGCGGGCTGCGTCCGTCTCGCCCAGCGCGAGGCGCCCCATCCCCGCCCGGACGAGCGCGGGGACGTAACCGGGCCGGCGCGCAGCGGCGCGTTCGAGCGCCTCGGTCTGCTCCCGGGCGTCCTCCACGCAGAACGAGAGGAAGTAGGGCCAGCGGAAGTCCCGCGGGTCCAGCCCCTCGGCCTCGCGGTAGCAGGCGGCCGCTTCTGGGAGCAGGCCGTGGACGTCGCAGGTCATCCCCAGGCGTCCCCACCGCGCGGCCGAACGCGGCTCCGCCTCCACTCCCCGGCGCGCCTCCGCGAGACGTTGTGCGACGAGCAGCTCGAGCCGCGAAGCATCGGGGTTCGGGACCTCGGGGGGGACGCCCACGCTCCGGCCGGCGAGCCACCAGGCCCCGCCGGCCAGCACGGCGAGGAGGCCCGCGACCGCCGCCCCCCTCCGGAGCCGGCCGGCCACGCTCAGCGCCCCTCGCCGCGACGGAGCGTGACGAAGCGGTCGGCCGGCCCACCCGGGAAGCGCTCGATCTTCCCGCCGGGCCAGACGACCTCGATCGCGGTGACCGCGTCGTCCCGGCCCAGGCCGAAGTGGACGCTCGGATCGGCGCTCGAGAGGTAGCTCCCCGCCGGATGCGCGAGGCGCGCCTGACGCCCGGACGCGGTGACCACCGTGACCACCGCGCCGTACGCGTCGCGCCGGAGCGCGGGGTCGAGCACGCGCGCCACCAGCCAGTGGCCCCGGCCGGGCGCCTCGTTCAGGAGGAGCCGCGCCCGGCCCGCCGTCGCCGCCAGCAGGAGGTCCAGATCGCCGTCCCGGTCCACGTCGCCGGCCGCGAGCCCGCGCCCCACGCAGGGCTCCACGGCCAGCGCGCCGGCGCGGTCCCCGAGGTCCTCGAATCGCCCGCCGGCGTTCCGCAGGAGCTGGCCCGGCTGCGCGTACTCGTTCCAGTGGGGACCCAGCCGCGCGCGCGGATCGGGCGCGGCTCGGAACACGTGCCCGTCGGCGACCGCGAGGTCCACGCGGCCGTCCTGGTCGGCGTCGAGCGCCGCCACCCCGAAGCCGGTGGACCGGAACGTCGCGGGCGTGAGCCCCGCGCGGGCCGACGCATCCTCGAAGCCTCCCCGCCCGTCGGCGCGGTGGAGCGTGTGCCCCTCGCCGCGCAGGTTCGTCACCACGAGGTCCAGCCGGCCGTCGCCGTCGAGGTCGGCGCACGCGACTCCCATCCCGGCCTTGGCCCGACCCGCCTCGTCGAGCGCCGCGCCGCGGACCATCGCCTCGTCCACGAACGTCCCGTCGCCGCGGTTGACCCAGAGCTGGTTCGGATCGCGGTCGTTCGCCACGTAGAGGTCGGGCCGCCCGTCGCCGGTCAGGTCGGCGGCGACCACGCCGAGCCCGTGGCGCGCCGCGGCCGCGATCCCGCTCGCGCGGCTGACGTCGGTGAACGTCCCGTCCCCGTTGTTCCGGTAGAGCGCATCGGACAGGCCCGGAAAGCGCTCGGGCCCGCAGTAGTCCCGCCGCCCCGCGGCGTCGCGGCACTCGACCGCGGGATCGAATGCGAGGTACCGGGTCACGAACAGGTCCAGGAACCCGTCCCCGTCGAAGTCCACGAACACGGCGGACGCGCTCCAGCCGCCGCACGCGACGCCGGCCCGGGCCGTGACGTCCTCGAACGTCCCGTCCCCGCGGTTCCGCAGCAGCGCGTTCGGGCCGTTCCGCGTCAGGTAGACGTCCGCCCGCCCGTCGTTGTCGAAGTCCCCGACCGCCACCCCCATCCCGAAGCCCGGCGCGTCCAACCCCGAGCCCTTCGTCACGTCCGTGAACCGGAGCCCGGCGTCCTGCCGGTAGAGCCGGTTCGGGCCCTGCGCGTTCACCAGCAGCACGTCCAGGTCCCCGTCCCCGTCGACGTCGAGGAGGGCGCCGCCCGGCCCCATGATCCCGGGCATGTGGAACGACCCCGTCTTCCCCGGATCGTGGACGAAAGCGAGACCCGCGCGCTCCGTCGCGTCCACGAACCAGGGCGGCGTGGCTGCACCGCGGTCCGCCCCCTCGCGGCTGCACCCGGGCGCGAGCGCCAGGAGGAGCGCGAGCGGCGCCGCCCTCATTTCGACACCTCGCGCAGGCCCCACTGATAGAGCGGGTCTGCCGGGTTCTCCCGGAGCGCCCGCTCGATCCAGATGCGTGCCTCCGCGCGCCGGCCCGCCATCAGATGGTTGCGGCCGCGGTTGAACATCGCGTCGGCGTAGCGCGGGTACCACTCCAGCGCGCGCGTGAAGTGCGCCTCGGCCTCGTCGAACCGGCCCCGGTCGCTCGCAACGAGGCCCAGGTGCATCTCCGCCGGCTCCATCCGCGGCAGGATCGTGAGCGCCTCCCGGAAACCCCGCTCCGCGCCGTCGAGGTCCCGCGCCTCGTATCGCGTCCGTCCCACGTTGAACCACGCCCGCGCGCTCTGCGGCGTGGTCACCACCGTCGCCTCCCAGAGCCCTCGTTCGGTGCGCCAGTCGGGGATGCGCCGCACCGTCAGCGCCGCTCCCGCCACGGCAACCGCGAGCGCGACCGCGCCGCCCGTGCGCGGCCACCGACGGATCGCCGCGCCCGCGCCGAGCGCGAACGCCAGCGACGGGAACAGGAGGAGCCGCTCGCCGAAGACCGTCCCGATCGGGAGCAGGAGGTGCGAGATCGGAAGCCAGGCGAGGAGGAACCAGCCGCACGCGAGCTGCGGCGCGCCCCGCAGGCACGCCGCTCCGGTCACGAGCAGGGCCAGCCCGGCCAGGCCCACGAGCCCGGCTGCGGGGGCGTCGAGCGCCTCGAGCGGATACTCGGCCCGGAGCGGGTGCGGCCAGACCAGGAGACGGAACTGGACCGCGAGGACCTTCCTCACGACCGGGAGGCGCTCGAGGAACCCGAGGTGCCCGAGCGGGAACTGGCGGTTCAGCGGATTGTCGGGCGTCGCGAGCTCGTGAGGCCCGGGCGGCGGCCGGAGCGGCGTTCCCAGCACGGCCCAGCGCGCGCCGAGGAAGGCCGCGAGCACCACCACGCAAGG
>Ga0187892_10005155_pt1 | contig 20887 bp, 19 predicted proteins | sample MA1701073metaG_FD_139345 | JGI IMG/M metagenome (GOLD analysis project Ga0187892, IMG submission 139345) | Bio-ooze microbial communities from a basaltic lava cave in the Kipuka Kanohina Cave System on the Island of Hawaii, USA - MA170107-3 metaG ... | reverse complement strand
TCCCCATTTTGATTCAGAAGATTGACGCAGAGCGAGTTGGAGGGTCACGCTCCGTCGTGACCGTCCCGCGAAGCGGGAGACGCGACAGAGCGCGTCCCTCCAATTTGGGGAATTTCTGTGGCGCATTTCTTGAGGACACCGCCCCGCCGTCATCCGTGCGAAACACTGCCCGACCGAATCATTCGCTGAACGGACGCTGGTAGAGGACGCGATAGACGTTGGTGATCGGGTCGCGCTCAATGGTGGTTTGCAGTCGCGATTCGCCGCTGATGATGTCTATGCCGATGTCATAAAATCCGTTGCGGTTCACATCAATGATCGTCTGCCCAACCGACCACACGGTGAAACGCCGCGAACGCGCTGTGACCAGCGGCGCAATCAGCCGCGCGATGTGCTCCGCGCCCGCATCAGTCGTGGCGTTGTTGGTGAGGCTAGCCACTTCAAAAATAGCTCCTGCAAGCGGCGCTGGTCCGAATGTCCCAGTCTGCGTAAAGTTCGTGGCTCCGCTAATCATTGCGTCAGTAAGGCTGCCCGTCTGGTTATTGTTGATTCCCAAGATTCCTCCAATGTCGGACAACAGGGCGATGAAAGGCGCCCGCCGAATGGGCGGTGAACCGCTCGATGCATGAAGAATGAGCTGGTTGATGTTAATTTTGCCCGTGGAGGGAGTGATGGCTTTGTCGTCACCACCTAACTTGAAAATATCCAGAATTGCCCAGTCAGGCACACTGCTACTGTCGGGAGGGTTAGAGGAGGCGCTCGTTCGCGGTCGAAATCGAAGCGTCCGCCACGGAGTGCCTGTGTGGACATACCCAAGATAACCAAGGCTGGGCACAACTGTTCCGTGAACATAAAACGTGGAATGGAATGCGGGGTCGGTCCCTTCGACGCCATCTGCTCCCGTGTTGCCCCAAGTCAAGACCGAGTTGACCATACCAGAACTTGTTGTGGTCCCGCAGGTAGTGCTATACGCCGATGGTGTTGAAACAGGTCCATACCATACACTCGGAACGCGCGGGTCGTCCTTGCTGACTCCAGTGGCACGGGAAGGAGTGTAAGTGTCCACTGATCCCTTGGTGAGGTTCATTATGAATGTAGCGCCAGCACCCCCGCCAAACGCCGCCGCCCATGTGCCCCCAGTCAAATAATCTCGCAACGAGGTGGGGACTCCAGCGGTTTCCACCAACCGTATCTGTTGCACATTTGCTCTAAATGCGTAGGTGGTCCAACTTGTCGTTCCACCGCTAAGCCCAAACTGATAAGGCACGGAGGCTACCAAAACGTGGTAGGAATTGGGCGGAATCCCACCCGCGGGCAATGGTATCGTAGCAGGCATGGTAAGCGAATAATTGGTGCTGTTGCACGCTATATACGCGGTGATGGAAGCCTCGACCTGAAAACCGTCACCCAAGGCAACGTTGTAAGGGTTTATGATTTCGACAGAACACCAAACCGTCCCTGTGAACGTTGACCTTGGAGCAAAACCCCCCGTCCCTATCAATGTTCCAACAGCATTAAAAGCGACCTCATTCAAATACACGGTTTTCGCTACGCCCAAGTATCCGAAATCGCTATTCAACATGGGGATTCCATAATTCACATCGCCCGCCGTTGTTGAAATGGATCCCGCAATCGGCGGGGAACTGGAATCCTTTGTAAAAGCTATCAGATTGGCAATAAGTTGGAGCCCATCGTTGGCACTTGTCGCGCTGGTAATGTAGGGAGAAATTGAACTGCTTCTTTTTATTGGATACTTTGCCAGTAAGTCCCTCGTTGTGCCTGGAAATAATTTCGTCCAGGTTCCCGCGGGCGTGAACGCGTTTGTCCCAGAATACACTTGGGTGCTGCTCAACCGCACATAGAGTTCGGGATTCATCGTGGCTCCGATGCCGCCTGCTGTAACCGTCAGTGTGTTATAGTTGAGTCGGGGGCGTTGAAAAATATCCACCTCCGCCTCGGTCCCCACGTAATAAACGCCAAACGCGGTGCTGCCGACGGGCGCCCCAGATTGTCGGATGAAACTGAAGGTCCCGTGGTTCACGATGCCGCCCACTGACAGTGACGGCGAGCCTGCGGTAAAACCGCCATAATGGAAACTGCCTGCGCCCGCCATCGTGATGACAAATCCATTGGCTCCGTAGCCGAGACTCAGGGTGCCCTGACTGAGCGTGCCGTGATTGGGAGTGCCATAATTCGTGAAATAGAATTTATTGCGCTCATAAATATCTTCGGTCACGCCGTTGACGAATTTGAGTTGATCGAGCGTGTGAAACGTGGAAACGGGCCAGTTGCGGTAATTGCGGATGTTGTCGGCGATGCTGCCCGCGGGCGCAATCCCTTCGATGGCACCCAGCGTTCCAGGCGAGCGCACGTCAATCGAACTGGTGTCAATCACGGTGGTTGAAGAAGGAACTGACCTTCTCCACGCGGAATTGATGTTGATGCGTGTCGCTTCGTCGTCTGTCCAGTAGGCAAACCGCCCGATGACCATCGTGCCGTCAGCGGACGGGGCGGTGACATACCTCCAACCGACCTGTATCGCCGCGATGTTCGGTCCGCTGGCAAGCGAACTGACCGAACTCAGGGTGTAAAAATCGTTCAGCGGAATGATCGGGGCGCGCATGCCGATGTCGTGGTGATTGATGTTGAACATCTTGTCGGGCGTGACGGTCATCCAATTGGACAACGACACGCCAGCGGTGAGCGAAGTGGAGTTGACCACGGACACCTTCGTGCCGTTGGAATAGAGCAGGCCGATTTTGACAATGGATGGGGCGGAAGAATTGTCCACGCCGACAACCATTCCTGGCATCGAGGCATAATAGCGGTTGTTGTCGAGCGTCGCGGGGATTGTGTCGCGCAAGGTGGCGATGACGTTCATCCAGCCGATTTGCGCAAGCTGGCGCGACGCCATTTCGCGGTCGAGCATCGCGGCGCCTTTCTGCTCGGTGCGCATTAACATCGTCATCCCCACCACCAGCAACGTCAGCGCGACCAGCAGGGAGAGCGTGATCACCAGGGCAGAACCGCTGCGACTGGCAAAGGTGGATTTCATTGGGCGACTCCTGTTTAGGTTCCGTTCTCAACGGAACGATTGCGGAAGAAAAAAGGTGCGTGTGCAGGTTGCGCTGGGCGTCATCATCAGGCTGCCGCCAGCTTTGATGGATTCAACGTCGGTCAGCCTGATCTCAACCCTGATGCGGGAAGGCACGGTGGTGGTGCCTGCCGAAGCATTCATCGCCACAAAACTGCCGTTGGCGGTGATGTAGCTCAGCGTGAACCCTGAATTGCCCGCGCCGCTCTGCGACCAGACGTTGGAGATGATTTCGGTGGTCACGGACGTGGTGCTCGACAAGCCAGCGGTCGTCACGTATTCAAAAAAGCGAACGAGTCGGTTGCTCTGGACGCTGTAACTCACGCGACAGATGTCCCACGCGCCCGACGGACTGGGAGCCGAAGTGAAAAAAGACAGCGAAGTCGGCGCGAACGTGCTGGAATACTGGTTATTGACAAACAACCCCTGTAAATCACGGTCGAGCAGATCGAGCGCGGTGCGCGCGGATTGCGCCGTCTGCATCTGCTGGTTGGCGACGCGCCATGCGCGTGACGCCTGTGTGATGACCATCGCCAAAATTGCCACGATGGCGATGAAAATGCCGAGCGAGGCGATCATTTCGACCAGAGTGAACGCCATTCTCCTTCGGGAGGGAGCGGAGGCAGGGTTTGGTTGCATACGAGCGGTTTACTTGTTGTTCTGAATGATGATGCCGAAATACGTGGAAGTGTTGTCCGTGAAAACATCGCTCGGTGTAATTGCCCCTGTCGGCGATCCTCGTCGCGGACGCCAGCCGCTGCGCGTGCCGAGATTGGAAATGCAGGGCCAGCGCACGTTTACCAAGATTGTGGCGATGTTGGTGCCTTGAACAATTTGGTCATTGGGCGTAATCGTGAATTCAACGCGGTAATACGGAAGGCGCCTGAGCGCGGGAGTGTTTCCAAGCGCGCCGACGACCGCGGAAGTGCCCGTGCCTGTGCTCGAAGTGGAGCGCCCCATTGAGTCAAAAAAAAGAATAAAGGGCTGTAATGTGCCACCCCTCGGGACGGCCGTAGGGGTCAACGCATTCATGACAAAAGTTCCACAATAATCAATCGTTCCAGTATTGGAGTTGTAAAAATAAACAGTAGGCTGTGCCGCACCAGTGATGGTGCCTAGCGACCTGAAATCGCTTGTAGTGCCCCATTCTGCAAGACTCACACGAGTGAACGTTCCTCCACCCGCTGAAGACTGGAGCACGCTCATCACAGTGTTAGCAAGGATCGAAGCCATGGTGTAGTCGGCAGCGTCACGGCTTGCCTTTAGCCCGACGGGGAACATCCCCAGCAGCACCGTGACGGCGGTGAGGATGATGGAGGTGGCAAGCGTGACCTCAATGAGGTTGAACGCCAGTTTCGCCCTTCGGCGGCTCGTGAAAAACAATCTGCGGAGTGATTTCATCGTGGTGTCAGGGTTGAACGACTCTCACGCGTCCCGTGAGTTGGTCGAAATGGATGTCGGCTCGGTTGTTGAAGTTGGTGATGGAGGTGCCCATTGTGATTCCCGATCCCGAAACGTTTCCTTCGAGCACGCTCACGGTGCCGTCGTGCGACGGGCGGCCCGATGGACGCCATTCGATGTAATTTAGCGTGGCGACCGCTCCATCCAGCGTCATCGGACATGTCATTGAGGGCAGCCCGTTGATTGAGGAGCCGCCAAAGACAATGCCCGTCGGGAGATATTCCCAAGCTTCAACAAATGACCACGCGTCGGAACGACTGTCGGACAACTCGTAGTTGGTCTTGGCGATGACGGAAAACGCGCGATACACCTTTGAGAAATCCGAGGAACCCATGTCCAACGCCGAAAGCGTGCCTGCAAAGACAACCCTGTAACGGGTGCGCATGTTCATCGCGTTCCCGCGCGCCACGAGGAGGCTGCTGCTCGTCATTCGCCCGCCCAAGCTAACACCCTGTCCGCGCGAAATGCCGATGAACGATGGGACCGCTATGCCAATAATGGTGACGATGATGATAATCACCGCCATGATCTCCATAAGTGTCACGCCTCGACACGAAGAAGTTCGCGAAATTTGAACGCGCATGGTTGTCATACGTTTGCGGAGTCTAATGGTTCACTACCAACTTTTATGGTCGTCCAGCGTTCCCCAGTTGTTGAGGCGATTTGGTCCGCCCGACCAGATTGTGATTTGACTGCTTATCGAACCACTGGCTGGAAATCCAGCAGGCGCTCCGAGGTCCGCGATACTGATGTAGTTATCTCCGTTGTGGTCGTAGTAGATGTAATAGACCATTCCTGACACAGGACCGAAGCTGCCGTATGGGTCGGTCATGGACTGAAAATTTGCAGGACCCAACAAGTCTGAAGGCTTGAAATCCAAAAAAACCTGCCCCCGCGGATTGGTGATCGTTGCAGTGTTGCCCGCGATGACTGTCAGATTTCCTCGCATGCAGTTGACGAAATGCGACCCACTGTTTGTAATCGAAACGCCCGTGGCGCTAGGCCACCAGCCATACACTGTGGCGTAGGCTCTCGATGCGGTTTCTATGGATTTGATGGTGGTCAGTGCTTGTGCCGTTCGGCGGGACCTCATCGCCGCCTGGATGCCTGCAAAAAGCAGCCCGATGAGCAGGGTGATGACGGCGATGACGAGCATCAGTTCGAGCAGCGTGAATCCGCTGCGGGTGAATCGGGCGAATGCAGTTTTCATTGTGCTCCATTTCCGAAGGGGGGGAGGGATTCATTTTTCCCTCCCGCGCAATTCCTGGTCAAGCCGTTCGGCGACCCATTGTTTGATCATGCTCTGGTAATTCAAGAAACGCAGGCGCGCGAGCCGCTTGAGCCGCGCCAGCATCCGAGGATCCATGCGCAGCGTGATGGTCGTGGATTCCGCCTGATCGGACGCGCTGACGGATTCTTCGAGCAACGCGATGTCCACCCGATGCGCCGCCCAAAAAGCCGCCTCGTCCTTTTCGCTGTCGAAGCGCGGAATCGTCTCCCATTTGGCGATTACATCCATTCCGCCAGTTTCCTTTCGTAAAAATAGGTTTCTTCAGGCGTCGCCTCGCGCGACCAGACGACCCGCAGTTGCTTGCCGTTGGAGCGATAAACGCTGAAAATGGGCTTCCCGTCGAGACACTTGCCGAGATTGAAAAATCGCGCCTCTTCCGAAAAACGCGGCGAGTCGGGGAGAATTCGGATTCCGAACGGGTCTTCAAATGACTCCTCGATTTCCTTAAAAGTCACCGAGGAGCTTCCGTTCAGCGCTGAGTTAATCCAATCGAATTCCATAACGACCATGTAACTACAAAGTAAATACGCGCAAGACTCAAATACGTCAACAACAATTTTTTCTCATTTCAGAAAATCGGCATTTTCCCAAGAATTGGCGTCACTGACCCGATGTATTGCCGATGTTTTCGATAATCTTGATGATCGGCATGAACAGGGAGATGACGATGGTGCCGACGATGGCGGCGAGGAACACCAGTAGAATCGGTTCAAGCGTCGAGGTCAATGCGCCGACCGCCGTGTCCACCTCATCATCATAAGTGTCGGCAATCTTGATCAACATGTCCGAGAGTTCGCCCGTTTCTTCGCCGACGTCAATCATGCTGATGACCATTGGCGGAAAAACGCGCGATTGCTCGAGGGGCGCTGCGATGGATTCGCCTTCCTTGACGCTGTCGTGAACGTGTTTCACCGCGCGCGCGACAATGGCGTTGCCTGCGGTCTCCTTGACGATGTTGAGCGCCTGCAAAATCGGAACGCCGCTGGAGACGAGCGTGCCAAGCGTTCGGCTGAAGCGCGACACCGCCACCTTGCGGAACAGATCGCCGAAAATCGGCATCTTCAATTTCATCGCGTCCCAGATGAATCGCCCCTTGTCCGATTTAAGGAGGAACTTGATCATGACAATGAAAGCCACGATTGCGCCAAGCACGACGATGATGTTGTTGACCATGAATTTGCTGACGCCCGACACCACCTGTGTCAGCCACGGCAAGCTCTGCCCAGGAAGCAGGTCCGCGAAAATGCTCTCGAATTTCGGGACGATGACCAACATCAGCACGAACAACATCACGAACGCCATCGTCAACACGATGGCAGGATAGACCATCGCCGCCTTGACCTTGCTTTTGATTTTTTCCGCCTTCTCCTGGAATTCAGCCAGACGCGAGAGCACGACTTCGAGCACGCCGCCGACTTCGCCTGCCTTCACCATGTTGACGTAGAGCTTGGTGAAAATTTTCGGGTGCTGCGAGAGCGCTTCCGAAAACGTGCTGCCGCTTTCGATGGACTCGATGAGCGAGCCGAGGGTGCGGTTCAACACAGGATTGCGCTCCTGTTTTTTCAAGACGTTCAACCCGCGCAACAACGGCAGCCCCGCGCCAATCAGCGTCGCGAGTTGCCGCGTCATCTGGGAAAGCAGTCTGCCTTTGACTTTGCCGCCGCCAATCTCCATCTGGAGCAAGCTCTTCTTTTTGCCTTTTGCGCCAGGCTTGGCAGCAGGCGCGACGGCTTTTTTTCCCGCGCCTGCCGAGGCGCCGCCGAGTTCAGCCACTTGTGTCGGGAAGAACCCCAGTTCCCGAATGCGCGCGACGGCGGCGGCGGTGCTTTCGGCGTCCACAATGTTGCTGACTTCCTTGCCTTTCGCGTCCATCGCGACATATTTGAATCGTGGCATGCGGTCTCCTGTTGAATGCAGCGTTAGGTGTATTTGAGAATTTCCTCCACCGTCGTCTCGCCGTCGAAAATACAGCGCAATCCGTCCTCGCGCAACATTGCAAATCCCTGTTCGCGCCCCTTGTCGCGGATGGCGGCGGCGGGCGCGCGCTGGTTGATGAGGTCGCGAATCGCGTCGTTCACCGCGAGCAACTCATAGATTCCCTTTCGCCCGCGGTATCCCATCTCGTTGCAACGGTTGCAGCCCTTGCCGTAATAGAACGGCTTGTCCTTCACCTCGGCGCGCGTCAACCCCAGCGACGCCAGCACCGCGTCCGTCGGCTCATACGGCGTGCGGCAACTCTTGCAAATCGTGCGCACCAATCGTTGTCCCAGCACCGCCTCAAGCGTGGACGAAATCAGGAACGGCTCGACTCCCATGTCAATCATGCGCAGCACCGCGCCAGGCGCGTCGTTGGTGTGCAGGGTCGAAAACACCAAGTGCCCCGTTAGCGACGCCTGAATTGCAATTTGCGCCGTCTCAAGGTCGCGCATTTCACCGACCAATATAATATCGGGGTCCTGCCGCAGAAACGCGCGCAGGCTCGACGCAAACGTCAATCCCACTGGCTCATTGACCTGCACCTGCATGATGCCGTCGAGGTCGTATTCGACGGGGTCTTCGCACGTCAGCAACTTCACATCAATCGTGTTGAGCTGTTTCAGGCACGAATAGAGGGTCGTCGTTTTGCCTGAGCCTGTCGGACCCGTGACGATGAAAATCCCGTTGGGGCGTTTGATGACTTCGCAAATCGTGTCGTAAATGCTCGCCGACATTCCCAGCTTGTTCAGGTCGAGCGACACCACCGTGCGGTCGAGCACGCGCAGCACGACGCTTTCGCCAAATTGCGTCGGCAGCGTGGAGACGCGCAAATCCACGGGACGCCCGTTGATGGTCATCTGGATGCGCCCGTCCTGCGGCAGGCGGCGCTCCGCGATGTTCAGGTTGGACATGACTTTCAAACGCGAAGTCACCGCCAGCGCCAGATGCTTGGGCGGCGGCGCCATTTCATAGAGCGCGCCGTCCACGCGGTATCGGATTTTGAATTCATCCTCGAACGGCTCGAAATGCACGTCGCTGGCGCGGTCTTGAATTGCCTGCGATAAAATCACGTTCACGAACCGAACGATGGGCGTTTCGTTGGCGGCGCGCGCGATTTCCTCGGCCGACAACTCCTCGCCCGCCTTGATGTTGTCGGCCTCCAAATCCAGGTCGCCGCCGAGTTCCTTGAGAATTTTTGCGACCGTCTCGCTTTCCTCGCCGTAATTTTTGTGGATGAGTTTCTGAATCTGGTCCACGGGCGCGACCATCACGTGGAGGTCCATGTCCAGCAGGAACGTCAATTCATCAATGACCTGCGGGTTCAATGGGTCCACCAACGCGACATACAGCGAACGCCCCGACTTGCGGATGGGCAGCGCGCCATACATCCGCGCCGCGCCTGCGGGAATCGTGTGGACCGCTTCGGTCGGGATGTCCACGTCTTTCAGCTGGATGAATTCCGTCCCCAAATGGTGCGCGACCATCTGGTACAACTCGTCCGAAGTCAGCAGCCCGAAATCCACCAGCACCTGCGCCAATGCCTTGCCTGTGCGCTCATGCTCGGCAACCGCCTCGTCCAGTTGCTCGGGCGAGAGGATTTTCTGCTCCTCGATGATCAGCCGCAATACGTTGGTCTCGGTTTCAAACATGATTTTCCTCAGCGCGATGTCCCAGAGCCGCCCGCCTTCAATTTCTTGTCAATCGAAGCGGGGTCTTGCGCGCTTGTGATGACTTCCTCGTAACTGATCAACCCTTTCTGGAACAGCCCCATCAGGTGCGCGTCCATCGTGACCATCCCCTGTTGCGCGCTGGTCTGCATCACCGTCGTGATCTGAAACGTCTTGTTGTCGCGGATCAGCGCGCGCACGGGCGGCGTCGCGATCATGATTTCAAATGTCGCCACGCGTCCCTTGCCGTCCTTCTTCGGGAGCAGCAATTGCGAAATGACCGCCTGCAAACTCGATGCGAGTTGCGTGCGAATCTGCTCCTGCTGGTTCGCGGGGAACGCGTCCACCATGCGGTCAACCGTCGCCGCCGCGCCCGTGGTGTGCAACGTCCCCATGACAAGGTGTCCTGTTTCCGCCGCGGAAATCGCCGCCGCAATCGTTTCCAGGTCGCGCATTTCGCCGAGCAGAATCACATCGGGGTCCTGGCGCAACGCGCGGCGCAGCGCCTCCGCGAAATGCGGCACGTCCACGCCGACTTCGCGTTGCGTGACCACGCATTTTTTGTGGACGTGATAATACTCAATCGGGTCTTCCACCGTGAGAATGTGGGCCAGTCGTTCTTCGTTGATGATGTTGATCATGGACGCCAGCGTCGTGGATTTGCCTGACCCCGTGGGTCCCGTCACCAGAATCAAGCCGCGCGGTTTGTAGAGCAGATCCTTGATGGACGGCGGCAACCCGATTTGTTCCAGCGTCAGCAGTTTTGACGGAATCTGGCGCAGCACCAGCCCCATGTTGCCGCGCTCGTGGAACGCGCTCACGCGAAACCGCGCGCGGTCCTTGAACGCCAACCCGAAATCCACGCTGCCTTCGCGGCGCAACCGCTCCATGTTTTCCTCGGACGTGATGGATTTGACCATCACCTCCGCGTCGTCGGGAGTCAGCGGCGGCGTGTCCAGCGGTTTCATGTCGCCGTGAATGCGGAAGGACGGCGCGATCCCCACGCGAATGTGCAAATCGCTGGCGCCCTCGTCCACGCACAAGTCCAAAAGCTCCGACATTTTTACGCTCATGACATTCTCCTGTTTGACCGCGTTGACTGAATTTCCTCACGCCTCACGCCGTTCCATTCCTCAATTCTCATCCTTCGCCGTGATGCTGACCACTTCCTCTGGCGTCGTCATTCCCGCAAGCACCTTGCGCACGCCGTCCTCGCGCAACGTCCGCATCCCCAACTCGCGCGCGCGTCGGCGGATTTCCGAGGCTGTTGCCTTGTCGTAAATCATGCGCCGAATCTCGTCGTTCAGAATGAAAATCTCGAAGATGCCGATTCGTCCGCGGCATCCCGTGTTGGAACATTCCGCGCAGCCGCGCCCGCGCATCATCGTCGCGCCCGCCAGCATTTGCGGCGTCAAATCCAGCGAGCGAATTTCGGATTCGGTCGGTTGATACGGCTGCGCGCAATTCTTGCAAATCTTGCGGCAGAGACGTTGCGCCATCACCGCGCGCATCGAGGAGGCGATGAGGAACGGTTTGACGCCGATGTCGAGCAGACGGGTGATCGCGCTGGGCGCGTCGTTGGTGTGCAGCGTGGAAAAGACGAGGTGACCCGTGAGCGACGCGTTCACGGCGATTTGCGCGGTCTCAAGGTCGCGGATTTCACCGATCATGATGATGTTGGGCGCCTGACGCAAAATGGAGCGCAGCGCGGCGGCGAACGACAACCCGATGTCGGCGTGAACATGGACTTGGTTGATGCCCGCCAGTTCGTATTCGACGGGGTCTTCGACGGTGATGATTTTGCGGTCGGGACGGTTGATGGTGTTCAAGCACGCGTAGAGCGTCGTGGTTTTCCCTGAACCCGTCGGCCCTGTCACCATGATGATGCCGTCGGGCAGCGAGATGAGTTGCTCGAACGTCTGCTGGTCGTCAGTCAGGAAGCCCAATTGCGGCAGACCGAGCATCACGCTTTGCTTGTCGAGAATGCGCATGACGATGCTTTCACCGTGGACCGTGGGGATGCTCGACACGCGCAAATCCAGCGTGCGCCCCATCACGGGAATGCGGATGCGTCCGTCCTGTGGAATGCGTTTTTCGGCGATGGAAAGGTTCGCCATGATTTTGAGACGGCTGATGATGGCAGGCTGCAACCGTTTCGGGGGGCTTTCCACTTCCTGCATCACCCCGTCAATGCGGTAGCGGATGCGCAGCTTGCGCTCCAACGGCTCGACGTGAATGTCGCTCGAACGGCTGCGGAACGCGTCGAGGATGATCATGCTCACCAGTTTGATGATGGGCGCGTCCGCATCGGCGGCTTCCTGGTCGTCGTCGAGTTTCGCCTGCCCGCCCGCGTCGGGTCCCGTCAATTCGATGTTCGCTTCCGTCGCTTCGTTCATGATGGCACTGAGGTCGTCGGCCGTGCCGTAGTATTTGGTCAGCGCCGTTTCGATGTCGGAGCGCAGCGCCACGACAGGCTCGACGTGTTGCACCATGTTCTTGAGCAGGTAACGCAGACTGTCCACCGCGTCCATGTCCATCGGGTCGCTGATGGCGACCGTGAGCGTCCCGTTGTCCTTGCGCAACGGCACGAGGGAATAGCGTTTGGCGATGTCGCGCGGGACGAGCTTGAGGACTTCGTCGGGAATCTTGTGCTCCATCACGTTGACGAACTCCATCGCGTATTGGTTCGCCAGCGCCTTGGTGATGTCGAGTTGCGTCACCGCGCCCTGCTCGACGAGAAGTTCGACGACAGAGTGTCCGTTGGACTGCGCGGCCTCGCGCGCCTTGGCGACCTGTTCCTGCGTGATCAGACCCACGTCGAACAGAATTTCCAGTATAAAATTGTCTCGTGCGGACATTAGCAACGGAACCTGCCGCGACAAAAATACTGACCGCGCCCCGCCTTGTCAACGATTGCCCCTGAGAAAGGCTTTATCGTTGATTTGTCGGTGGGCGCTGATTATCTTCGCGCGCTTTTCTCGGCGGGATCGCCAAGTGGTAAGGCTCGGCTCTGCAAAAGCCGCACCGTGGGTTCGATTCCCACTCCCGCCTCCAATTTCGCCCGACTCATCTCATTCGAGTAATTTTTTAGGGCTTTTCCTCCTTCACCGCGCGCCTCTTGAAAGATTCCAACAAAGCGTCTCATTATTTGTTTGCGGCGCGGCGTCGGTTTGATAACACAATGCCCCGTCAATTCGGGAGCAACATGGACAGGCCCATCAAGGTCGGCATCATCGGTTGCGGCAACATCCGCAACGCCTATTTCAACGGCTGCAAACCCTACGGCGTCATGCAAATCGTCGCGTGCGCGGACATGGCGCAAGGCATCATCACGAAACGTTCGCATCGCGCGAGCGGCGAACTTGCCAACCATGTGCTGGAGGTGATGCTGGCGTTCGATGATTCGTCCAAGGCGGGGAGGCATGTGAAGATTAAGAACCAGTGCAAACGTCCCGCGGCGCTGCCGACGGGCTTGGCGTTGGGGCAGTTGGATTAGTTGTAGCGACGCTTCTGCGAAAGGCAGAATAAAAGTAGGGCAAGCTTCCAGCTTGTCCCTCAAACAATCGCGGACAAGCAGGATGCTTGTCCTACCATAAAACGGCGTTTCACAGAAACGCCGCTACACCATTCATATTATGAATAAGAAAGCATTGATGGTCATTGGCGGTTGGGAAGGGCACACGCCTCGCCAAAGCGCCGACGTCTTCGCCGCGCTCCTCCAGAAAAACGGCTTCGACGTGGAAATCTCCACCTCACTCGACCCCTACCTCGACAAGGAAAAGATGACCGCTCTCAACCTCGTCATCCCCTGCGTCACGATGAGCACCGTCACGGGTGAGCAGGAAAAAGGGCTGCTCTCCGCCATCGCCAGCGGCGTCGGTTGCGCGGGCTGGCACGGGTGTATGTGCGACTCGTTCCGCAACAACACCGAATACCAATTCATGACGGGCGGACAATGGGTCGCGCATCCCGACAACATCATTGACTACGAAGTCAACATCACCAAGCGCGACGACCCCATCACCAAAGGGCTTAAGGACTTCAAAATGCACAGCGAACAATACTTCATGCACATAGACCCAGGCGTCGAAGTCCTCGCCACCACCACCTTCCGCGACCGCAAACAAGCCGCGTGGGTCAACGGCACCATCATGCCCGTCGTCTGGAAAAAGAAATGGGGACAAGGGCGCGTCTTCTTCTCCTCCCTCGGACACACCGTCAAAGACTTCGACGTCCCCGAAGCCCGCGAAATCCAACTGCGCGGAATGCTGAGGGCGGCAAGATAGAATATCCGAAATCCGAAACAATCCCGAAGCACGAATACGGAAAACACAGCATAGCGAGCGACCGTTCGTAGAAAATCACGCGCGTTGTAGGGCGCGAATGCCCAACCCGCAGTCCGCGAAGGGTTGGGTTTCGCGCCGCTTCGGGTGGGGACTGGACACGGCGCGAAACCCCGCAGACGGGGCATTCGCGCCCTACAACACTTCCGCCGTTCGACATTTCCTCATTCCTTCGGATTTCGGATTTCGATATTCGGATTTAACCCACTAACCCATCAACCCAACAACCCATCCCCCCATGAACCAACTCCGCATCACCATCTGGAACGAATTCCGCCACGAGAAGAAAAATAAGGCGGTGCAAAAGCACTACCCCGACGGCATCCACGCCGCCATCGCCGACGGCATCAAGCAGTTTCTCGGCAATGATGGCACAGGCGTCTCGCCTGTGGATCATAAAAAGAGGGCAGCCGGGACGCCGACCCCACCATCTTCAATCACCATCCGCACCGCCACACTCGACGAAAAAGAACACGGCCTCACCGACGACCTCCTCGCCGCCACCGACGTCCTCACCTGGTGGGGACACATCGCCCACGGCGAAGTCGCCGACGCCATCGTGGACAAAGTCCAAAAGCGCGTCCTCGAAGGCATGGGCCTCGTCGTCCTCCACAGCGGGCACTACTCCAAAATCTTCCGCCGCCTCATGGGCACAGGCTGCGGCTTAAAATGGCGCGAAGCCGACGAACTCGAACGCCTCTGGGTCGTTCACCCCGCGCACCCCATCGCCGACGGGCTGGGCGACCACTTCGACATCCCCCGCGAAGAAATGTATGGCGAATTCTTCGACGTGCCCGCCCCCGACGAACTCATCCTCATCAGTTGGTTCGAGGGCGGCGACATCTTCCGCAGCGGCTGCACCTGGACGCGTGGCAAAGGACGCATTTTCTACTTCCGCCCAGGCCACGAAACCTACCCCACCTACCAAGATGCGAATGTGCAGCGAGTGATAGCGAACGGGGTGAAGTGGGCGGCGGTGAATAGCAGTAGTCCGTTTTCGTTGGGCGCGCCGAACGTGCCAAAGCCGCTTAGTCCGATTCGCGCGAAATAAAATGGCGCCACAGCCGTCCCCGCCTGTGTCCCCCAACCGTAGGGGCGCAGTCCCCTGCGCCCGACTAGTGCTCCGTCAAAGCTCATTTAAAGGGTTCTTGGAGGGACGCGCTCCGTCGCGTCTCCCGCTTCGCGGGACGGTCACGACGGAGCGTGACCCTCCAACTCGCTCTGCGTCAATCTTCTGAATCAAAATGGGGAATGTCTGGGCCCTCCAAATGAACTTTGACCGACCACTAGTCCCATGCTGTAACGGGCGCAGGAGACTGCGCCCCTACATCACAGGACGCGTAATGCTCCACCAGGAGAGCGTTTTTCTTTATCTGGGGAGCACACGCGCCTCGCGTGTCGTTTCCCGCGCCCACGCGGGAAACTTCCTTTGCGCCAACCAGAAAGATTGATTCATTGCGGAAGCGTTGGACGAGGGCGTCCAACCCAGCACGCGTGGCGCGTGCGCTCCCCCCGCGCCCCGCGTTCCCCGCCGTCCTTTCGTTGGTGTAGCGGCGTCCCGCGCTTGCTTGGGGTAGGGACAGACCGCTGGGCTGTCCGTGTTCCATCCAAACGGCGCGCCCAGTCCCGCAAAGCGGGACACCCTACCGTTCCTTCCCGTGAACGTCCGCGCCCCCGCTCTGCGGGGACAACAACAGTTCGGCGATTTCTTTGTGTCCGTAGTAAGCCGCCCAGCGCAGCGGCGTCCCGCCTGTGCTGTTTATTGGAGAACAGGCGGGACGCCTGTTCCACCCTCGGATTCATGAGATGGCTCGTAGGGACGTGGAAATCGAATCCGTCTCCTCACGTCGGCGGCTACAATTTTCTGAGAATCCGAATCGCCTTCTCCGCGTCCTCGCGTCGGTCGAGCGTGATGAAGGCGACGCCGCGCCGTCCGACTCGCGCGGCGGAGAACCCGCGAATGTTGATGCCCGCGTCGCCGAGCGCCGTCGCGACTTGTGCCGCCAGCCCGCGAGTGCCTGCTGCTTCCACGCGCACCATGCGGTCTTTTTTCACCTTGCGAAACCCAGCCAGTGTCGCGGCGCGCAACTCGGCGGTCTTGCGCAACGGCGTGAGGAACACCACGCCGCGCCCTGGCATTTCTGGCGCAAGCCGCGTAATGACAAATTCCAAGTCCGCGCCCGCCTCGGACAGCGCCGCGAGTTCCTTCGCCAAATCGCCTGGGCGGTTGCTGATCGTCGCCGCCCACACTTCGGCGTGGGTGACGCGGAGTTTCAGTTTGGTTTTGCGCGTTTTCACTAAGAGCCTCTCCTAAAACCCAATCCTAACAATCGGTGGCACGGGCGTCCCTGCCCGTGTCAGCCACAGGCACGGAGGCCTGTGCCACCAGGTTTTAGGAGAGGTTCTAAGTCGTTGCAACTGCGCTTCTGTGAAGCGCAGATTGAATTCCTCCCGCACAACGGCGCTTCGTCCCGCAGGCGCGGGACGCCGCTACACTCTTTCATTGCATATCATAAATCACCAGACCCGACGGGAGTTTCGGAAAGAAGTCGGTGCTCTTTTGCGGCATCCGTGAACCTGCATCGGCGACGGCTTGGACCTGCTCTACTTTCGTCGGATTGAGGAACAGACCAAGCGAGCCTTTGCCTTGCTGCAAGCCTTCGATGACCTCACGCGGGTCGCGGTGATAGCTCAACGATTCTTCGGCGCTAAATTCCGATCCGACTCCGAGCGGTTCGAGGATGAGCGCGTGCGCGATGGACACGTCGAGCGTGTCCCAAAGCGGCGGGTGCGATTGGAACATCGGCTTCAAGTCAATTTCACTTCTCAACCTCAACACATGAAACGCGCCGTCGGGAAACGCCAAGCCGAAGCAATGTTCCGCGCCGCGCTGCGTTTCCATGCGCGCCAGCATTTCGTCGAGCGAGCGGACGCTTTCCATTTGAAAGAGCTTCGAGAGATTCGCGCGCAATGTCGCGGCGTCGAACGGATGCGATTTGCGCACGAGCCGATGCGTGGGCAGGATGAGCAAGCCAGGATCGTCGAGGAACACGACGGCGGCGGCGCAGAGTTCAAACGGCGCGTCGGCGCCTTCGCGCGCGCGTCGCAGACGGCGTTCGTTGCGGTAGGCGATGGCGGTTTCGTAACGGTGGTGCCCGTCGGCAACGTAGAGCGGTTTGCACTGGAAGCGTTCCTCGATGTCGCGCGAGGACGTGGGCAGGGATATTTCCCACAGCCGATGCGCGACGCCGAGATCGTCGGTGAATTCGGCGTAGGGCGTTTTGCGCGGCTGGCGTTCGATGTGTTCCATGAGGTTGATGCGGAAATCGCCGAGGAGGAAGATTTGTTCCCAATGCGCCTCGGTCGCCTGCATCAACGCGAGACGGTCCGCCTTCGGTCCCTCGTGCGTGCGTTCGTGCGGACGGATGACACCGTCCTCGAAAGGCGTGAGTCGGACGCGCCCGATGAGCGCGAGGCGCCGATGGCGGCGACGGTCGCGGGTGAATTCCTGCTCCAGCACGTAATAACCCGCGAACGGCATCCGTTGCAGGACGTCTTCCTCCAGCCAGTCGCGGTAGAAACGATTCGCGCGCGAGTAGCGGTTGTTGAACGGCGAGTCGCGCGTCGTTTCCTTGCCCAACACGACGCGCACCGCGTTGTAGGGCGAGCGCGAGAGATATTTTTCCTGCATCGCGGGCGTGATTTTGTCGTAAGGCTCAGTGATCACGTCCTTCCACGAAATCTTCTGTGGATTGTAAAGCGTCGCTCGAAACGGTTGAAAATCTGCCATGTGCTCGGTCACTCCTTTTTCTTGCCGAAATATTGCAGCAACGACACGAGGGCGAGAATCATCGCGCTTTGCAGCAGCACGATGATGGAGACCCGGATGTTCGCCCACAGCAACACCACCGCGCCCAGCCCCAGCGCGAACGTGATAAGATAGATGCATACCACCGCCCACGGGCGCGGCAGACCGAGCCGCACGAATCGGTGGGAAATGTGGTTCACGTCGCCTTGATACACGGGAAGCCCCCGCCGCATCCGAATCCAGCAGACCGACGCGAGGTCGAATAGGGGAACACTCAAGACGATAAGGGGAATCAATACAGGCAGAAATGTCTGGCTCGCAATCTGTCCCTTGCCGTCGGGTTTCGCGTAGAACGTCGTGAGGATTGGTATCACCGCGAGCATGAACCCGACGACGTGGCTTCCCGCATCGCCAAGAAAGATTTTCGCGGGATGAAAGTTGAAGCAAAGAAATCCAATCAGCGCGCCCGCGAACGTCGCGGCGAACACCGTGACGAACCATTGCCCCTGCACGCCGCTGATGAACGCAAACAGCAAACAACAGATCGCGCCGATGCCCGCGCACAGCCCGTCCATGTTATCGAGGAAGTTCATCGCGTTCGTCACCACAAGAATCCACAACACCGTGATTGCGCCGCCGATGATGGGCGAGGGGATGAACAGCGAAAGACGAATTCCAGCGATGACTACGAACACCGCGACGGCGATTTGGCAAAGAAATTTCGACCAGGCGCGCATCTCGATCTTGTCGTCCACCATCCCCAGCACGAGCATCGCCGCCGCGCCGACCAATACCGCGATGAATTTGTCGGCTGCGCCGTGCAGCCCCACCCAAAACTGCGACCAGACTTCAGGAGTGAAAAATAGCGACTTGAAGTCCTGCCCTGCCATTCGTGCCGCGAAATAGTGTGTGAGTAGCACACCTGCGAAGGCGACAAACACCGCCACGCCGCCGAGCAGCCCTTTCGCTTCTGCGTGGATTTTCCGCGAGCGGTCTGGCTCATCCACGAATCCGAATTTGAACGAGAGCTTTTTGCAAAGCGGCGTCAACGCAGTCGCCACGGCGCTGGTTAGCACCAGAAAGTAAAGGTCAATCAAAAGCCAGTTCATTTGCGCCGTTCATTCCACAACCGCTGATACAACTCGTCAATCCGCCGCACCATCGTTTCGACGGAAAAATTGTCGCACACCAATTCGCGTCCCGCTGCGCCCATCCTGCCAGCAAGCTCGCGGTCGCGCAACAAACGAACAACACTCTGCGTCAACGCGCCGACGTCCTCCGCCTTGATGAGAAAACCCGTTTTGCCGTCGAGACACACTTCGCCCGAACCGTCGAGGTCGAACGCAACGACGGGTTTCCCGCACGCCAACGCCTGCGGCAATGTGCGGGGCAATCCTTCACGCAACGAGAGATGCGTCACCACATCCATGACGCTGATGTAGCGCGGCACTTCGTGCGGCGGAATGAGTCCTGTGAAAATCACGCGGTCGGCAACACCAAGCCGCCGTGCTTCTGCCTTGTAGTGTTCGGAAAGCAGCCCGTCGCCGACGAGGACGAATTTCACGTTGGGAGCGTGCCGTGCGATTTCAGGCGCGGCTTCGAGAAGAAAATTGTGTCCCTTCAACTCAAAAAGCCGCGCGATTTTGCCGACCACGAGTTCGTCGGGTTTGATGCCGAGTTGCTCGCGCAGTTTTTCGTCGCGTTGCTGATTCAGAAACGCGCCAATCTCCATCCCACTGTAAATCGTCGTGTATTGCCCAGGTTTCCCGATGCCCGCCGCGAGATATTGCCGCGACATCGCGTCGGCAACAGAAACGAAATGCGTGGTCATTTTTCCCGCGTATCGCTCCGCCAGTTTGTAGAAAAAATTCTTCGCTCCGCTCTGATACGGAAAAAACGAGGGACCGTGAATCGTGTGAATAACGACAGGCACGCCGACGTTTCTCGCCGCCATCCGACCGAGAATTCCGCCCTTCGCGCTGTGCGTGTGGACGATGTCGTAACGACCTTCGCGCAAAATCCGTTTCAGTTTCCGCAACGCAACGAGATCGGTCATCGGGCGAATCGCCCGAATGAGTTCGGGCACCCGAATCAAATCAACTCCCGACTCCACCGCCTTTTTCTCAATCGAGCCTTCAGGTCCCGTCGTCGGTCCCGTCACGAGGTCAACCGTCTCGTAACGCCGCAGCTTCCGCAATCCGAGCACGGAGTAGAGCGTGTTTTCCTGCGCACCGCCTACGATGAGCCGCGTGATGATGTGACAAACTCGCATTGCTTGGTGCGGCATTCTACGGAGAGGCGCGGCAACCGCAACGCGAAAGGGTAGGACAAGCTTCCAGCTTGTCCCTTGTGCGTGAGAAAGAGTGGACAAGCTGGAAGCTTGTCCTACCTTTTGGACAGATAAACCGTCCGGTCGCTCACGCTCGCTTCGCGGAATGCCCGTTTTCTCTCCGCGCATTTGTTGCAGCGACCACAGTGCAAACGTCCGCGCGGCGCGAAGCAGGAAAACGTCAGGTGCAACGGCAGATATTTTCCGCGTTGAATCACCTGAGATTTACTGAGGCGGCGAAAGGGAACGATAATCTTCAGCGAATGACCGAGCGCGTGAGTGGCGAGCGATTGGAATTGTCGGAAGAATTGCGGCGACGCGTCGGCGAATGGATTGTGGTTGAGCGGCGCGAGCGCGATGGTCGGGATGTTGCGGAGCGCGCAAAACACGGCGGTTTTTGAAAGCAGCAGCAGGTTGCGTCCTGGTAAATACACGGCGGCGTCAGGCGTTTGGGCGTGCGGCACCCTCTTGCCCGTCTGACTCCAATGATTCTCAAGTACATCGTCCATCGGCAGCGAAATGACGTGAAGCGGCTCGATGGCATGGGAGTCGAGTCGTTTCAGAAATTTACGAAGCCAAAACATTTCTGTGGTTTCCCATTTGAATCCCTTGCGCACGAAGACGGGGAACACCTTGCGCTGCGTTCGCGCCATTTCCGCGAGCAGCACGCAACTGTCCAGCCCGCCGCTGACGAGGACGCAGATGGATGGTCTCGATTTCATCTCGTGGCTGCGAGCGTAAGCGAGTGGAGTTGGTGAGGCGACGAAATTTTCCACTCGTTTCCGCTCGTAGCTACCAGACATTCCCCATTTTGATTCAGAAGATTGACGCAGAGCGAGTTGGAGGGTCACGCTCCGTCGTGACCGTCCCGCGAAGCGGGAGACGCGACAGAGCGCGTCCCTCCAATTTGGGGAATT